>ERZ795045.3604-NODE-3604-length-13411-cov-5.174828_pt1 | contig 13411 bp, 9 predicted proteins | sample MGYA00375129_ERZ795045 | MGnify/ENA primary metagenome ERZ795045 (study PRJEB30174, sample SAMN05720166) | activated sludge metagenome | isolation source: anaerobic digester from wastewater treatment plant | place: Japan | collected 2015-05-15 ... | reverse complement strand
CCGCTTTAAAGATAAAGCCTTCAAACTCCGATTATTATCTCGCCCGGGCGGGTTTGAATTTAAATCTTAAAAACTACAAAGACGCCTTAAAAGATTTTACCTCGCTTATAAAATTAAAACCCGATTTTTCTTCTTACAGATTCGATAGGGCCGTTTTATACGCGACCGTCGGTTCCTGGTTTAAAACGGTCGAGTCGGTGGGTAACAAAGAGAGTTTCATTTATAAAAAGTCCGTCGAGCTTTCTTCCGGGTTTGACGAAAACTCGGATTTCTATTATAACCTGGCCCGCTATGACATAGATTTCGCTCTGGATAACGAAGCGAAGATCTGCGGATTTTCCGGCGTAAGCCCGTCTTTTTATCTTACCAGAGGAGCCATACTTCTTTCCATGGGGAAAAAAACCGAAGCGGAACTGGATTTCGTTTTAGCCAAAAAAAACATAAAGATATTTTCCTTTGAAACCTTAAACGAAGCCGGGAGCAAATACGTCGGAGAGCGGTATTATCTTATTAAAGCGCTTGTATGCTTGTATTTGGGAGAGTATGAGACGGCCAAAAAAGAGTTAGACAGGGTTTTGAATATGGAAATTTTTTCTTCCAGGTTAGATATACTCTACGCCTGTTATTGGTGGAAGGCCGAAAAGGATTTTGAAAAAACAAACTTCTGGTTTGAAAGAAGCCTTAGAAACGGTTTCGATATAATAAACGTAATAGACGACATATTCGAGGGTTATTTTTTAAGAGACTTTCTATACGAACTTGAAAAGAAAAAACAAATAAACTTTTAAAGTTTAATGTTTAAAGTTGAAAGTTGCACGAAAGGAACAAAAAGTTCAAAGTTTAAAGTTGTAAGTTTTAAGTTAATTCAAATACTAATCATTTGATTCTTCAATCTCTTCTAATCCTTCCAAATCCTCTAATGCTTCCAATTCTTCAAACGCTTACAACATAGGACTTTTGGCACTTTTAAAAAAACTAATAAATTGTATAATATTGATAATAGTCAAGGAGGAGAGTATGAAGAAACTGCTTATGATAGCGATAATGACCGTAGCTGGATGCCTTTTATACGCTCAGGATTTCAATATAAACGTAAACAGACAGGTCAGCGTACCGGTTCCGTCCAAAAACGCCGATAAAGCGATTTTCGGCGACAATTCAATGATGGATTATTATCAAGCTCCCCCTGCTCTTAGAAAATTAGCGGACTCGACAGTCGCTTTTATCAACAAAAAATCTTTGGTTTACGACGCTCAAACAAAAACCTATAAAGTCGCCAAAGAGATAAAAGTTTCATCCAATTATGTCGACGATAAAGAAGATTTTGTAAATCAAAACATACTTTCCTTTTGCTCGGGCGCGTATGTCGGAAAATCCATGGTATTAAGCGCGGGTCATTGCGTTGAGCCCAACGACTCATCCTCTTCTTCTTATTATAAAAACGTTTATGTAGTTTTCGGATGGAGATACGAAAGCGACAACACCCCAGTTATGAGTTTTTCCGAAGATCAGGTTTATACCATAAAAGAAGTCAAAGTGAGAGAGCTTTCGACAAACATAGCTTCAATGAACGACCTTTTAAATAAATACCAGGACTATTCTCTTACCGTTTTGGATAGAGAACCGGCGGATAGAAAACCTCTTTCTGTGGACAAAGCTCCTCAGTTTAAAGTAGGAAACAAGGCTTTTACTATAGGATACCCATTAGGTATGGCCGTAAAGATAGACAAACCGGAAGACTCTCAAATATTCGTAGTGGGAAATAACACTTTTCAAACAAACATAGACGCTTTCGGCGGAAACTCGGGCGGTCCGGTTTTCGATTCGAACACAAAAAAGATAATAGGTATACTCGTTACCGGTTTCGGCGGAGAGTTTGATTACGAACTTAAACAGGATGTGGTATTAAACATAGTCATAACCACCTCTTCCGCGACCATAGACCCTCAAACCCAGACCCTTTATGTGGACGCTTCCACCGCTTCGAAATTAAAATCCATAATAACCCAGCAGTATAAAGGCGAGTTTGTATCAAACGGCGAAGGCAAGTATAAGGCTTTGATAAAATCCGGTACAAAAATAAACAATAGAGATACGATGTTCGGAATAATAGCGAGATTATTCGGCGCAAAAGCCTTAAACAAGGGCAAGCTCGTAAGATACGATCAGAACGACTACGGGACCGGAATAATGAAGGTTCCAGGCGTTATATTAAATCAAATATAACCATATTCACTATTTGATAAATAAAAAGGGGACGGTTTCGTCCCCTTTTTTATTTCAATATTTCGTCTATTAATTCCACGTAATGTTTAACTTCGGTGGAGTAATGAGTTTTACTTCCGTATCCCATCTGCATAAGACAGCTTGTGGAAGAAACGAGAGTGATATCGGCCTGAGTTTCGGATATGTTTTTCATTTTTCTATAAAGTATTTTGTTTGAAAACTCGGGTTTTGTAAAAGAATACGCCCCTGCCCCTCCGCAGCACATGTTCGATTCGTTTAATTCTATCAAATTTTCTTTTAAAATCGGCTTTAAAACCTTCTCTTCCTCGTCTTTAAGCCCCTGGTCGTTGTACGCTTTGCATGAATGATGAATCGTTATTTTTTTATCCTTTAAACCGTCCAGTTTTATATCGCTTAAATGTTCGGGTTTTACTACTTCTATTATGTCTTTTACTTTTGAAGAAAACTCCAGGGCTCTTTTGTAATTTTCTTCTTCTCCCAAAAACATCTGAGGGTAAGACTTCATAAAAGCAACGCAACTCGAGCAATCCGCGACTATGAAGGCGTTCGGATTTTCTTTTCTTAACTCTTCGAATATTTCTATGTTTTTTAAAGCATGTTCTTTTGCGTCGTTTAACGAGCCGTAGTTATAAGATATCAGCCCGCAGCAAAGGTTTTTCATGAATATGCCGTTTCCGTATATTTTTTTAAGAACGCTTATGCTCGATTTCCCTACATTTGTAAACATATAATCCGTTCCGCAGGTTAAAAAATATATCCATCCCGCTTTTTCGGCTTCTTTTGGCATCAGGTCGTTTATTTCTTCGTGTAAGAATTTTTTCGGGGGTTTGATAAGTTTTTTTACCGCGTTTGAAAGCGAGGGGTAGCCCAAAAAATCAAACATCCCCAATTTATCCGCCAATTTGTCCAGTTTCATCCCGTGCATTATGTAGAATGTTTTTAATATCAAATCGAAAGTTTTTCTTTTTTTCCTTATGTTAATTATCGCTTTGTATATGAAAGAATTTCCAAAATCTCTCTCTTCTCTTCTCGCTTCAAGCGTTATGTCCGGGGTTGCCACGCTTCCGTAACATATATTCGTGCAGGCCCCGCATAAAAGACAGGTGTCTATTATGTCTTTTGCCAGGTTTACGTCTTTTTGTTTTCCCTCTATGAGCATTCTTATCGTTTGGTTTCTTCCTCTCGGAGAGTAGTTCTCTTTTTTGTCCGCTACATAACTCGGACACGATTCTAAGCAATAACCGCATCTTGTGCATTGAGATACGGCGTCGTATATGTTTTTTACGCCGTTTTTGGTTATGAGCTCGTGTAGATGGATTTTTTCCGTAAACAATTCGTTTTTATAATTTTTCATAGTTTTGCGCCGTATAGCTCCTCGGTCATAAAAGGGTTAAAAAGATTATCCGGATCGAACGCTTTTTTTATCTTGATATGAACCGGCGTAATGTTTTTTACGTTTCTTGTTTTTGTGATTTTAAAGTTTCGATTTTCTTTAAATATTTTAAAACTTACCGAGGTTATTATTCCTAAGCTTCCCATAGAACCTATCATTAATTTCGGTATATCGTAAACCGAATTGTCTTTTATGTTCTTTCCGCCGAATCTCGCAAACTCTCCGTTTGAAAGTATTATGTCCATTGAAAGTATCAAATCTCTTAACTCCAAAAAATCGTTTCTCGCTATTATGCCGCCCAGAGAGGATTCGGATGGGGGGATTGGAATATAAAATCCCTCCGATTTTAAAAAATCTACCAAATTTTTCGCTTTCATCCCGGCCTCTGCGGTTATCGTCATATTGTCCTTGTCGAAGTTCAAAACCTTTTTTAAATCCATAGTGTCGATTTTTTCGACGTTTTGAGGTATTTCTTTTAATTGGGTTCCGTATCCCGTTACCGCGGTCGGTATTTTTTCTTCGTATCTCTTTTTTATCTCTTTTATTAATATTTTTACGTTTTCGGAAATCTCAAACTCGATTCTTTCCAATTTTTCAAAATCGTTTCTTACGGGTATTTTTTTATCGGGATTTGAAACGTTTTTTTCGTCCATTTCTTTTTTTATTCTTCTTATCAAGTTTATGGTTTCTTTGGAGTGTTGCAATAAAATAAAACCTCTTTTCTCGACTCCCACTCCGTGTTCCGCGCTTATAGTCCCGCCCGCCGTTATATATTCTTTTATTATTTCTTTCGCGGCCTTTCTTATTCTGTTAGTTTCTTTTACGTCTCTTTCGTCGAAAACTATGTTGGGGTGGATGTTCCCGTCTCCAGCGTGAAAAACAAGCCCCGCGGTTATCGCGTTTTCTTCCAGTATTCTTTTTATTTTTCTAACGGTAGAAACAAGCTCGGACCTGGGAACGCAACCGTCCTCGACCAGTATGTTATTCGCTATTTTGGCAAGCGACGGGTAAGCCTCTTTTCTTAATTTCCATAACTCCTCCGATTTGTTTTTATCGGAGGATGTTTCGGTTTTTAATGCGCCGTTTGAATTGAATATTTTAATTATTTCTTCTTTTTGCGATTTTATTTCCTCTTCGGAGTCCGAATCTATTTCGGTTATAAGCATCGCTTCGGTTTCTTTATTTATTTCGTTTTCTTTGCCCGCCGCCTTTATCGATAGCCTGTCCGTTACCTCCAGCGCTTTAGGTATTATCCCTTTTTTTATCGTATCCGTAACGGCTTTCATCGAGTCTTCCAGAGTTTTAAACTCGGAATAAACCGTTAAAAAATATTTCGGTATCGGTAAGATTTTAAGATACGCTTTTTTTACTATTCCTAATGTTCCCTCGCTTCCGGCAAACAAACTTATAATCTGAGGCCCTTTATCGTTTAAATCGAAGTGAGCCTCCGTTCCGTCAGGCAAAACCATGTCTAAACGAATTATGTTGTTTGAAGTCACGCCGTATTTAAGGCACTGAGGCCCTCCCGCGTTTTCGGCTATGTTTCCGCCTATGGTAGAGACCTTCTGGCTTGCGGGATCGGGGGGGTAGAAAAAGCCGAATTTTTCAAGCTCTTTTTGTAATTTTAAATTTACTACTCCGGGCTCCACCACCGCTATTTTTTTTTCGGTATCTATCCGCCTTATTCTATCGCATCCGCATAGGTTGATTACGAAGCCGCCTTTTTGATTCGTGGCTCCTCCGCTTAAATTGGTGCCGGCAAGCCTCGGAGTGTAGGGTATCGAATGAGAATATAAAACCTTAACAACGGGGGATATAAGCTCTATATCGTTTATGTTTATAACCCCGCAGGGTTTGGCCCTTACCATAGAAGCGTCGTATGAATAAACGAGCTTTGTAGCCTCGTCGGTTTTTACGTTATTATACCCGACTATATCCGAAATTTCTTCTATGGCTTTTTCTATTTCGGAAGTTTTCATTTTATTGGTTTCAATTTAGCCGTAAAATGAGGCAGAACCTCGGATATCTCCACAACTTCAAGCCCTTTTATCTTGTTTTTGTTTTTGGCCAAATGAGCGAAAACCTCTATCACGTAATCTATATGGCTTTGAGTATAAACCCTTCTGGGCATTGCAAGCCTCACAAGCTCCATCGGCGCGGCTATGAAATTTCCTTTTTCGTCTCTTTTGCCGAACATCAACGTCCCGATTTCAACCGTTCTTATCCCGCCTTCAAGATACAAAGCGCAACACAACGCCTGAGCCGGAAAATTTTGAGGTTTTATATGAGGGAAAAATTTTTTAGCGTTCACGTAAACTCCGTGTCCTCCGGTCGGATTCAGTATCGGTATGTTATGTTTTTTAAGCCCTTCTCCTAAATACTCGGCGCTTCTAAGCCTGTATTGCAAATAATTTTCGTCTAAAACCTCTTTAAGCCCTATGGCTATCGCTTCCAGGTCTCTTCCCGCAAGCCCTCCGTAAGTGGCAAAGCCCTCGGTTAGAATCAGAAGCTGTCTGCATTTTTGAGCCAATTTCCTGTCGTTCATCGCCAGAAAACCGCCTATGTTTACCATGGCGTCTTTTTTGGAGCTCATCATTGCGCCGTCCGAGTATTCAAACATCTCCTCGGCTATTTCCTTAACCGGCATTTTGTCATAACCTTTTTCTCTGAGTTTTATAAAATAAGCGTTTTCCGCAAATCTCGCGCAGTCTATAAAAACCGGTATTTGATATTTAGAGCATAACTCGTAAACCGATTTCAAATTCTCCATGGATACGGGCTGGCCGCCCCAGGAGTTGTTTGTGACGGTCATAACGCATAAAAGAATGTTTTCTTTTCCTTTTTCTTTTATGAATTTTTCCATCTTTTCGACGTCCGCGTTTCCTTTGAAAGGATGATACTTTTCAAATTCGCTCGCTTCTTTTATCGGAAAATCCACGGCTATCGCCCCGCTTACTTCCACATTCGCTCTCGTCGTATCGAAATGGGAATTGGATATGACGTATTTCCCTTTTCCGTTTAAAGCGGTAAAAAGAATTTTCTCGGCGGCTCTTCCCTGATGAACCGGTATAACTTCGTCTAAGCCCGTGAGTTCTTTTATTGTAGATTCAAAATGGAAAAAACTTTTGGCTCCCGCATAGGATTCGTCGCCTACCATTATCCCCGCCCATTGGTTTGCGCTCATCGCCCCGGTTCCGCTGTCGGTTAAAAGGTCTATCAATACCTTCTCCGCTTTTATGTTAAACATATTGTAATAAGCGTTTTCCAAAATCTTTTCCCTTTCTTCCCTCGTCGTAAAACCTAACGGTTCCACCATCTTTATTTTAAACGGCTCTATTATCGTTTTCCATTTCCAGTTTTCGTTTTTCATCCAACCTCCCGGTTAAGCTAAAAAATAAAGCAATATAAAATAAACAAACATTATAGGAACACCGTATTTAAGGCCGTATTTGGCCCATTCTTTGGATTTAATGTTTAACTTGGAAGCGCAGATTATATTCGGAATGTTTCCCGGAATTAAAAAACCGCCGGATATTATCAGTCCCATTATTATAAACGTTATCTGCCTTTCGGATAACTGAGGCACTATTTCGCTTGCGGCAAGCGTTGCGTTATCCAAAATCGCGGATATGGAGTTAATCCAGTAAAGCGCTTCGGGTCTTAGCCCGGTTATGAATTTTTCGGTGAAAGGTTTTAATCCTGTTCCCAAAAGAACTAAAGCGGCGACGAATATGTAAACCTTAAAAGCTCTAAAAACGGAGGATTTTATGTTTTCTTCGTATTCTTCTTTAAGAGAGTTTTTAGCTTCTCTATACTTGTTTGCGTCTTTGCTCGCCCAGTAAGCGACTAAAAATATAAAAGGTATTATCCATAAAGCGAATTTGTTTAAAAGATAAAAGAAATGCGCGTTATGAGGCTCTCCTCTTAGCTTCGATACTACTATGGTCGATAACGGTTCTCCCAGAGGCGTCAAAGCCGCTCCGAAACCTATGGCAAAACAACCTAAAACTATTATCTTTATCTCGTATTTTCTTGAAAACTTAAGTAATGTTATAAACTCTGAAAGAAGTATCGCCGCTATTATCGCGGTTATAACGCTTGAAAATATTCCCAACAGTAAAATTACGAGAAATATAAGTTTTTGATAACTTATTTTTTCGGCGGTTTTTATCAAAAAATCGGTAATCTTTTTTCTTGAAAATTTTAAAATTATTCCCATAACTAAAACAGTCACCGAAATAGGTATCGGCTCTTTTACCGCTTCTTCAATAAGATGATAAGACCATATATCCGAAATACTTACAGCGGCTATTCCCATGATTAGTAAAAAAATTTCAATTTCTTCCTCGACTTTTTTAACTGAAAAGGGAAGAATCAAAGTCATGAGTATAATCGATGAGAGAAAAAATATCGTTAGATTCTCATTCATTTTAAAATCCTTTCTTAAAATAATTTTATAAAATATTTGAAAGGAGATAAACATGTGGTATAAAAAAACTATAGAAGAAATAAAAAACGAATTAAACACGGATATAGAAAAAGGTCTTGGCTACGAAGAAGTAAAAGCAAGAGCCGAAAAATACGGCAAAAACAAACTCCCCGAAGCCGAGCCGATAAACTATTTCAAAATAATATTGGAGCAGATAAAAAATCCATTGATTTACATACTCCTTGCCGCTTTCGTACTGACCGTAATTACCGGCGATATAAAAGACGCGATAGCCATAATAGTGGTGGTTTTGATAAACGGAGTGATAGGTTTCGTTCAGGAAGTCAAAGCCGAAAAAAGCATAAGAGCTTTAAGCAATATGATGGTTCCGTTTTGCAACGTCATACGAAACGGAAAACAGATCTCGGTTTCAAGCGAGGATCTGGTCCCCGGGGACCTGGTTTTAATCTCCTCGGGAGATAAGGTCCCGGCGGATTTAAGACTTATAAAAATAAAAGATTTGAGAATAGACGAAGCTCTTTTGACTGGAGAGTCGGTTCCGGTATTTAAAAACGTGGAGCCGATTAGTAAAGACAATATATCCGTGGGAGATATGCTAAATATGGCTTTTATGGGAAGCACTGTAGTCGGAGGCAGAGGTTACGGAATAGTCGTAAATACGGGAGAGTCTTCGGTATTGGGAAAAATAGCGGCGGACATTCACGGCGTAAAATCGGCAAAACCGCCGATACAGGAAAAATTTGAAAAATTTGCAAGTTTCATAGCAATGATATCCGTCGGCGTCTCGGTTATACTTTTCGCAGTCGGCGTCTTTTATTTTAAAATTCCGGTCAAAGATATGTTTTTAATAGTGGTCGGAACCATAGTCGCGGCCGTTCCAGAAGGTCTTCCCATAGTGGTTACCATAGCTCTATCCATAGGCGTTAGCAGAATGGCGAAGAAAAACGCTCTCATAAGAAAACTAAACGCCGTGGAAACATTGGGAAGCGTTACCGCCATATGCTCCGATAAAACCGGAACTTTAACCAAGAACGAAATGACCGTCAAAATGATAAGCGATACCGAAAATATATACGAGGTATCGGGAACCGGATACAACCCGGACGGAGAGATATTCTGCGTATCCGATAAATGCGAATACAAGCCGGAAAACCTCAAAAACTTAATTTATTCGTTTGTAATTTGCAACGAATCTTCTCATTATTTTGAAAATAACGAGTGGAAAATACAGGGAGACCCGACCGAAGTCGCTTTGCTCGTTTGCGCAAGAAAATACGGACTTAACATAGAAAAATTCAAATCAGACAATAAGATTTTAGACATTATCCCTTTCGAATCCGAAAGAGGCTGGATGGCCGTTTTGGCCGAGGTTGAAGGAAAGAAAAAGATATACGTAAAAGGCGGAGTGGATAGAGTTATTAAGATGTGCGAAGAAAAAGATTATTCCGAGTTAATAAAGATATCCGAAAAATTCGCCTCGGACGGCATGAGAATTCTGGGGTTTGCATATAAAGAAACAAACTCCGACAAACTTTCAGAAAGCGATTTTCAAAACCTTATATTTGACGGTTTTGCCGGAATGATAGACCCGCCCAGAGAAGAAGCCATAGAGGCGGTAGAAAAATGCCTGATATCCGGGATTAGAGTTTTAATGATTACCGGAGACCACCCTTTGACGGCTTTAGCCATAGCCAAAAAACTTAAAATATCTTCGGATAACGGAAAGGTTTTAAAGGGTTCCGATGTGGATAAAATGACCGACGACGAGCTTTACGAACAAATAAAAGACGTCAATGTTTTCGCAAGAGTATCTCCCGAAAACAAACTGAGAATAGTAAAACAGGTCATAAGACACGGAAATATAGTCGCCGTTACGGGCGACGGCGTAAACGACGCTCCCGCTTTAAAAGCGGCCCATGTCGGAGTGGCGATGGGCAAAACCGGAACCGATGTTACCAAAGAAACCGCGGATATGATAGTTTTAGACGATAACTTCGCAAGCATACACTCCGCGGTGGTTCATGGAAGAATAGTATACGACAACATAAGAAAAGCCACTTTCTTTTTAATACCTACGGGCGTAGCCGCGATTCTCTCGATATCCTTTTCTATGTTTTACGGAATACCTATGCCTTATCTTCCTATTCACCTTTTATGGATAAATCTCGTAACAAACGGCCTTCAGGACATATCTTTAGCTTTCGAACCGGGTGAAGAAGGCGTTGATATAAGAAAACCGAGAGACCCCAAAGAACCAATAATGAACAAGGTCTTGATTCAAAGAACCGTAATAGTCGGAACTCTGATAGCCGTAGGCGTAATAGTCGCTTTTAAAAAGGCGCTTTTGGCGGGATACACATTGGAGCACGCAAGGACCTTAGCCGTCACCACTATGGTGTTTTTCCAGTTTTTCCAGTGTATAAACTCAAGGTCTGAGACAAAATCAATATTCAGAATAAATCCTCTGTCAAATCCGTTTCTCGGAATATCCATGCTTTTGGCCTTAACCGCCCAGTTGCTTTTCATATATGAGCCCAATCTCAATAAGCTATTCTCAACCACTCCTCTTAACGAATTCGATTGGCTCTTGGTATTGGCTTTTTCGTTAACGGTTATAATAGTAGTCGAGATAGATAAAAAAATAAGAGAATACTTTAACAAATGAACGAAAAAAAAACGGCCATTTTTCTCTGCGGAGGCGGAGCGCTCGGGGCGTGGCAAAGCGGAGCGCTTAGCTTTATAAACGAAAAGAAAATCGATGCTCAGGCCATATCCGGTTTTAGCATAGGAGCGATAAACTCCGCTTTTTATTGCTTTAATTCGGTAGATAAAATAGAAAAGATATGGTCTAAGATGGACAATAAAAAAATATTCAAATTTTCTTTGGGCTATTCAAGGCCCGTAGACATATCCATAGCCGAAGAAAACAAAAATCCGGTTAAAAAAATAATATCCAGAATCGAAAACTTTCTTTCCGGCGTAAATCTGTTTTCAAATAAACCGGTTTATAAAATTTTATCTAAATACATTTCCAAAAAAGCGGAGTTTAAAAAAAATCTTAAATTTTATTGCATATCCCATTGCGTCGAGCGTTCCGCCCCTTACATAACCGAATTCGATTCCGATAACTACGAAAGAAACAGATTCATAAAAATGGTAGTGGCGAGTTCAACAATTCCTTTCATATTCCCTCAGGTAAAAGAAGAAAGCCGATGGGGGGAGGTACATCTTGTCGACGGCGGGGTTATAGGAAGGGAAAATATAAACTTTTCTTTCTTTGAAGGATTTTCGGACATATTCGTAATATCCAACGTATTGGACGAGGATTATTATTTCAAACCCCGCTTTCCTTTCAGCATAACCGAGATATTTGAAAAAAGGTTAAGAAGGATACTCGTTTATCAAAATAAAAAAATAATTAAATCGCTTTCCCATCTTAAATCTAAACCGAATATACATTTGATAAACCCCTTAAAACCGCTTGACGCAAGGATAATGGATTTCGACGGCAAAAAAGCGGTAAAACTTTTTGAAGACGGGAGAAAAACCGCTATGGAGTTTTTTAAAAAATTATGAGCGAACTATCTTTCATTCACATAATATTTTTGATATTATTCGGAGTTTTCGTAGGCGTTTTGGGCTCGGTTATGGGAGTGGGAGGCGGAGTATTCATAGTCCCTTTTTTAACTCTGGTCTTTCATATACCGATAAAATACGCGATAGCCGTTTCGCTCGTATCCATAATAGCCACATCCAGCTCAGTGGCTTCCGTAAACGTGGAAAAAGGGCTTGCAAACGTAAGGTTGGGAACGATTTTGGAAATACCAATGGCCGCCGGCTCCATAATATCCACTTTGATTATGATGAAAATGAACTCGGCCGTTTTGCAGTTGTTATTCGGTTTTATGATATTGCCGGTAGCGGGAAGCATGTATATAAAATCTCGAAAAGAAAGAAAAAAGAAGGTTTTCGACCCAAATCCCGAAGAACATAAAAACGACCCCAAATCGGTAAAATACTTCGACCACTCCGAAGGCAGGGAAATATCGTATTCGGTTAAAAAGATAAAAACGGCTTTCGCATTTTCTTTTTTAGGCGGAACGATGTCCGGGTTATTCGGGCTTGGCGGGGGCATAGTTCAGGTCCCGGTTATGAATATCTTATGCGGGGTTCCGATGAAGGCGGCAACCGCTACGAGCAATTTTATGATAGGGCTTAGCGCCTGCGCAAGCGTACTCATACTTTTCTCGGAAGGATACGTTTTAAACGAGCTTGCGGTTTTTATGGTCATAGGCGTTGTAATAGGCGGAATTTTAGGAATGAAATTTTTAAACAAAACAAAAAATCATGTTCTTCAGGCGATTTTCTCGTTTCTTCTTATGATAATAAGCTTAAAAATGATATGGAGCGTATTGAAATGAACGAATTTAGCGAAAAAAAATTTTTGTCCCTGGTAAGCTCCGTATTAAAATACGGCGTCATTTCTTTCATAATCCTTTCTTTCCTGGCTTATCTTTTTAAACCCATAAGCTTTAGTTTATACAAAAAACTTTTGGATACCGCCGTTTTCATACTCATAATAACCCCGATACTTAGAATATCTATGATTTCATACGGATTTTATCGTTTAAACGAAAAAAGATACTCTTTTTACGCCATTACAATTTTAGTATTATTATTTTTAGGCGTAATAATTAAATGATTTTGGAGGATTTATGAGTTATACCGCCATAATTCCGGTCGCAGGAACCGGCACCAGATTAAAACCTCACACATACACATACCCAAAAGTTTTGCTTACCGTCGGCGAAAAACCGATACTTGGCCACATAATAGACAAACTGATATATTACGGAATAAAAGAGATATGTTTCGTGACCGGATATTTATGCGAAAAAGTGGTCGATTACGTAAACTCCAATTACGGCAAAAAAATAAAAATAAAATACGTTTTTCAAGAAGAACAAAAAGGTTTGGGCCATGCCATATGGCTATGCAAAAACGAAGTAAAAGGCCCCGTCTTAATAATACTCGGCGATACCATAATAAAAGCGGACATCAAAAATTTCTTAGACCATAAATCCGCCAAAATAGGAATAAACGAAGTAAAAGACCCCCAGAGATTTGGAATAGTAAAAATAGAAAAAGGCGTAATAACCGATATGGTCGAAAAACCCCAAAACCCGCCGACCAATCTGGCGATATCCGGAATATATTCTTTCCCGGACTCACAAAAACTATTCAAAGCGCTTGACTGGGTGGTTGAAAGCGGAAAAACTACCAGAGGCGAAATACAGCTTACCGACGCTATGAAACATATG
>ERZ795045.3596-NODE-3596-length-13429-cov-6.563481_pt1 | contig 13429 bp, 8 predicted proteins | sample MGYA00375129_ERZ795045 | MGnify/ENA primary metagenome ERZ795045 (study PRJEB30174, sample SAMN05720166) | activated sludge metagenome | isolation source: anaerobic digester from wastewater treatment plant | place: Japan | collected 2015-05-15 ... | reverse complement strand
TGCCGCCGTGCTTTTGCAGCAGGCGCACGCCGGTGATGGTCATGCCGCGGTCGGCCGCCTTGCACATGTCGTAGATGGTCAGCAGCGCGACCTGGACCAGAGGGAAAAGCAAGACGCGATTAGCCCAATTTCCGCAGCTTTGCCAACGTGAGTTGTACAAAATTTAGACAAGCGCAAACTGACACCTGTCGGCGCTTATTCTACGTTCTTGGGCTGGCCGAGTTGGAGCCGGCCGAGTTGGAGCCGGCCGAGTTGGAGCGCTACTCCTTTTCCGAGCAGCGGCCAGAGCAGGATGCCGCCCACACTCTTAGGTTCCCGGCTCGCACTCAAGCAGGTTTTTGGTGGGTTTGAACCCGGATTAATAAGCATTGCTTGCCGTGGGAAAATCGGCAAAACTTGGCAATTAAAATTCAACGTCTGCATAGGAACGGCAATGGCAGAGCCTGATGGCGACATCCTGACCTTGGACGAGGTCGCGGCCTACCTGAAGGCGGGCAAGCGCACGATCTATCGGCTCGCAGCGAGCGGGGAGATCCCTGCGTTCAAGCTCGGCGGGACGTGGCGGTTCTCGCGCAGCGACATCGAAAGCTGGATCAAACAGCAATCGGCGGGCAGTCCCGAACGCGCCGCGAGCAAGGCATCGAACAAGGGGGATCGGAAGTAATGCTTGGACTGACGCTACGAGCAGAATTCCGGGGCAAACGCCTCAAGGGCACAGCCATCGAGCTGTCCAACGATCAGCACACGGGCGCGACCCAGATCGCAGCCAAGCAGTTTCTGGAGATCACCTATCCCACGCACGACCTGCTGAAAGGCATCGAGGCCGTCGGCCCCAGCCAGGGTCGCCCCGTGGTCGTGATCGGCGAACGCGGCCTCGGCAAGTCGCACTTGATGGCCGCGCTCTACCACGCGGTGACCGACCCGTCCTCGACCAGCTCGTGGCTCAATGCATGGGCAACCACGCTCGCCGACGCCAGCATCGGCAAGATCGCCTTGCGCGACGGGATGCACGTTATCGGCGAAAGCCTGCATCGCCACCGCTACAAATTCCTGTGGGATGTCCTGTTCGAGAACCATCCGCACGGCACCTTCATCAAGGGCAAGTGGGACGGCCAGGGCGCGTCCAAAACCGAGATCCCGTCTGACAAGCTCATCATCGAGTTGCTGGAGAACAAGCCGACGATGCTGCTGCTGGACGAGTTCCAGACGTGGTACGACGGCCTGACCAACACCAAGCAGTACCCTTGGAAGAACTGGGCGTTCAACTTCATCCAGATTCTTTCGGAGATCGCCAAGGAGCGCCCCGACCTGCTGGTGCTGGTGATCTCGGTGCGCAACGGCGGCAGCGACGCCTACCAGCAGGTGCATCGCGTCAACCCGGTCGCCATCGACTTCAAGGCGGGCGGCAGCGCCGAGCGCATCCAGCTGGATCGCCGCCGGATGCTGCTGCACCGCCTGTTCGACAACCGCTTACAGATCGCCAGAGGCACCATCGAATCTCTGGTCGCGCAGCACGTCGCCGAATCGTTCCGTCTGTTGGATGTGCCGCCTGCCGAGCAGGAACGCAAGCGCCGTGAGTTCACTGAATCGTGGCCCTACGCGCCGCACCTGCTGCGCCTTCTCGAAGAACAGGTACTCATCGCCACCGACGCGCAGGAAACGCGCGACCTGATCCGCATCCTCGCCAACCTCTACAAGAGCCGTGGCGAAGCCGTGCCCGTGCTCACCGCCGCCGACTTCCGGCTGGACGACGACACCTCGGGCATCGGCGCGTTGCTCGAAGCCGTCGCCAACCAGCACCATCGCACGCTGCGCGAGAAGGCGCAGCAGAACATCATCTCGGTGCAGGAGGCGCGCCACGACCACGCCAGCGTCGCGCCACACCTGCAGGAAATCATCGGCGCGCTGTGGCTGCGCTCGATTGCCGTAGGCAACCTCGCCGGAGCCGATCCCGCCACGCTGCAACTGGACATCACCCGTGGCAAGCCGGTGGACGACAACGCATTCCAAGTCGAGCTGGCCACCATCGTCGAGAACAGCTTCAACATCCACCAGGACGGCACCAAGCTGCTGTTCCGCGAGGAAGAGAACCCGCGCGCCAAGCTCATGGCCTACGCGCGCAATGACAAGCTGTTCGCCGACGGCGCGGATCAGGCGCAGCTCGCCAAGCAGGTGCGCTACGTCATCGGCGGCAGCGACGAGGTGGCTAAAACCTTCCGTGTGATCGCTCTGCCAAAATCGTGGGTCAACGACCCGTGGACGGCGCTCGATGAAGCCGAGCAGCCCGACAAGTGGGATGACCGCCTGCCCATCCTCGTGCTGCCCGAGGAAGCCGACAAGCTCGACGCCACGCTGGGCCGCTGGCTCAAAGACCAGTTGCAGAAGCGCCGCAACACCGTGCGCTTCCTGCTGCCGCGCGCGGGCAGTACCAACTCCTTCATGGATCGCGACCTGCTCATCCTCGCCCGCGCCGAAATGAAGGCGCAGGAATGGAGCACGCAGAACCCCGAATACAAGAAGCTGCACAAGGAGTTCGAGAACACCCTGCGCGACAACCTCAAGAAGCGCTTCGACCGCTTCGCCGTGCTGCAACGCTGGAATTTCGCCGACCCCGCGCAGTGCAAATTCAGCGTCGAGCGTCTCGACAAGCAGGGCTCGCAGATTCCCGAAGCCATCGAGGAGGCGCTGACCGGCGACCTGTTCGTGCCCGAGGACTTCGAGGAACTGGTGCTCGAATACGCCAGCAACAACGAATCGGTCGGCAAGCTCCTGCGCGAGCTGCAAGAGCCGCGCCCGGCCGGGCAGGACTGCATCCCGTGGCTGGGCGAAACGGCGATGAAGGAACGCCTGCTGCGCCTGTGCGCCAAGGGCAAGGTGGCCATCAACGTGCGTGGCATGGAGTACCTGCAAACGAACCCCGGCGAGGACGAGGACACCGCGTGGCGGCGTTTGCGTCCCAAGCTCTCGCTCACGGGCCGCCACCTCGACGACGTGTTCGTGATGCTGCCCTCGGCCGTGCCCGCAACCGGAGGCTCCACGCCGCCCGCGCCGTCGCCGGGTGGTACGCCATCAGGTGGTGGCGCGGCCCCCACGCCGGGAGCGCCCGATCCCACACCGGGTGGTTCGCCCGCACCCACGCCAGGGCCCACGCCGGGCGGCATCTTCGGCGGCGACGGCGGCACCACCAAGCCGCGCACGGCGCTGTCGAACCCGGCCACATCGCCGCTGAACCTGATCGGCAAGATCGAGGGTTGGGGCATCGGCCCGGCCACCAAGGTCGCGGAGGTGTCCATCAAGGTGTCTGCCGCCACCGGCGCGCAACTCAAGGAACTGCTCAAGAAGCTGCCCGAAGGCATGACCTTCGAGCTGAACCTTGAGAAGGAGGACGACTGATGGCACTGACCGCCAGCGTCTTGCAGGCACTGACCCAGGGCTCCGACACCGATGCTTGGCGTGTCATCGTCGGCCACGCAGTCGAAATTGCCAGCAAACCACTGGCCGCAGGCAACGCACCCAGCGAGGTCGTCAAGCGCGACCGCGAAATCGGTGCACTGGACTTGTTCCTCTCCTCCAGCGGCTGGGATTTGTGGCAAGCCTTCGGCGACAGCGTGGAGCGCACCTCGGATCGCTTGGTGCGCTGGTGGGCCGAGCCCTTCAGCGCCAAGGCCGTGTTGATCCTCGACGGCCTTTCCCTTCGCGAGCTGCCGTGGCTGTTGCAGGGCGCGAAGGAGCGCGGCTTCACCACGCATGAGGTTGCTGCCTGTGCCTCCGAGTTGCCCGGCGAAACCGATGAATTTGCCCGCGCGCTCGGCTTCGCCAGCCGCAGCAAGCTCCAGAACAACGGTGGCGGTCTCGCGCACAAGCTGCAAGCCGCGAACACCGAAACCGTGGACTTGCCGTGGAAGGACTGCCAAGCCCTGATCGGCAGCGCGCCGAACCAGATCTTCTGGCACCACTGGCCCGACGCCAAGCTGCACGACGGCTCCGGCGCAGGCCAGGGGCTGGAGCCGCTGACCAAGGACGTGGCCGAGCAGTTGTCCAGCGATGACTTCTGGGCCTTCGTCGAGCGCCTTGCCACCGGGCGGCGGCTGGTCATCACCTCCGATCACGGCTACGCGGCCACGGGCTACTTCCCCGATGCCGATGGCGAGGTCGGCCAGTTCCTCAAGCAGACCTTTTCCAGTGGGCGCAACAAGGCGGGAACCGGCGACACCGGCCCCTTCGTGCCGCCCGTGGCACTGCAGATCAACAGCCCTCACGGCGCGCACCTGTTGGCCCTGGGCCGCAGGAAGTGGCGCAGCCAGGGCGGCTACCCGACGCTCACGCATGGCGGCCTGTCGCTGCTGGAAGTGCTGTCGCCCTTCGTCGAGCTGACCAAATAGGGATTGCGGCTGATGGCCACCAAGAAAGAACTACTCCAACAAGAAGTCGCCAAAGCGGTCGGCGCAGGCAAGGCGGTCGCGCTCGAAACCGTCGACTTCAACGACCCCAACCGCCCCAAGACCTGCCTGGAAGTCGATTTCCCGATCCTGCCGGTCAATCAGGTGGCGATCATCGAAGGCAACGCGGGCAAGCCCATCTACCAGATGTCGAAGTGGTGGGCGCGGCGGCGTTCCAGCGTATTCCGCTCGATGCTGATCGCAGCGGCCACCAAAGCGCCGGACGACCCTTCGCACGCGGCCAAGCTGGTGTGGGACAACTACTACGCCAACCACCAGAAGAAAGGCGCGTTCAAGCACCTGAAGGTGGCCGACATCTTCATGGGCGGCGGCACCACGCTGGTGGAAGGCTCGCGCCTCGGCATGCAGATGGTCGGCAACGACCTCAACCCGGTCGCGTGGTTCGTGGTCAAGCAGGAGCTGGCCAACGTCGACCTGGAGCAAGTGAAGAAGCTGCTTGCTGACATCGAGGCCGAGGTCAAGCCGCAGATCATGCCGTACTACTACTGCGACGGCCCGCAGGGTGAGAAAGGCAAGTGGACGCATCTGCCCAGCAACAAGGCGATGCCTGCCGACTTCGACCCGCTCGCCATCCCGCGCGACGAGCGCAAGGACTACCGCTACGAAGGCCCGGAGATCATCTACACCTTCTGGGCCAAGCACGGCCCTTGTCAGGTGACGGGCTGCGGCCACCGCACGCCGATCATGACCAGCCCGGTGATGGCGGTGAAGACGCTCACCGTCAAGCATTGGGCACACACCTGCGGCAAGTGCGGCGAAGCCTTCGAAGTGGAGGAAGAAGCCGCGCGCATGGCACCCGATGCGCCGCTCGTAGTCGCCCCCACCGAAGCGCCGTACTCCGTGCTCGACCGCAAGAAGGGCGTGATCTGCCCGCACTGCGGCCACACCGCGATGGTGAATCTGGGCAAGGGCAAGAACAAGAAGGTGGAACTGAGCCTGCTGGTGCATCCGCAATGGCTGGCAGGCGAGGCGAAGCAGGATGCGAACGGCCAGCCCTACGGCGGTTCGGCGCAGGACGACGTGACGGCGACCACGCGATGGGACGCGGCACGCGCCGCGAAGATTCGCCTGCTGGAAGTGCGCGGCGCGCTGCCGGATGAAGTGACCGACCCGGAAACGGGCGTCACCTTTGCGCCCGAGAAAGGCACGGTGCCGAAGAAGTCGCACTACGCCTGCTCGGCCTGCGGCACGGTGCAGGATGTGCTGACCACCATCAAGGCCACGGGCAAGACCGGGCCGATGGCCGCCTACTCGGTGCAGGGCTACGCGCCGAAGCGTGACGAAGCGGGAAAACCTTACGGCGGTCGCTTCTTCGCTGCTTACGACACGGCGCACGCCAAGCAATACGACGCTGCATTCGCCGAATGGGAAGCACGCAAGGATGCCGACCTGAAAGACTACTGGCCGCGCTCCGAACTGGCCTATGGCTTCATGACCCACCACCTGCAAGGCGGTGTGCCAAACCACGGTTTCACGCACTGGTGGACGATGTTTAATCCGCGCCAGTTGCTCGTTCATGCGCAACTGCTGAAAGCCATCGTCGAAGTCGGTAACTACGACTGGAAGGTGCGCGAGTATGTGCTGGCAGCATTCCAGCAATACCTGCGTAACCAGAGCCAGTTTGGTTTCTGGAACCCGCAGCGGGACACACCCGAACCCATGTTCTCGAACAACAACTACCACCCGAAATCCACGGTGATCGAGAACTGCGTTTTCCCCGCGCTAGGCCGTGGCAACTGGGCATCCAGTTCCGAGGGCATCCTCGAAGGCCGCGATTGGGCGATTCAACCGTGGGAAGCGGTGAGTATCGAAGCATTGACACGCCGCGCCCCCGTGTTGACAGAGCAATTGAGCGGCAAGAGCGAAAAGGTGTATCCCGGCGATCCTGTGCTGGATGTGGCAGTACATCAGGGTTCGTCCACCGATCTGGCGCAGATTGAAAGCGGCAGCCTCGATCTGGTCATCACCGATCCGCCTTTCGGCGGCCTGTTGCACTACTCGGAGCTGTCCGACTTCTTCTACGTCTGGCTGCGCCTCGCGCTGAAGGACAAGTACCCCGACTACTTCAGCGCCGACTACACGCCCAAGTCGCTGGAGGCGGTGGCCAACAAGGCACGCGAACCGGAAGACCCGGATGGCTTCTACCAGCGCCTGCTCACGCAGTGCTGGCGCGAGGCGCATCGCGCGCTCAAGCCCAGCGGCATCCTGGCCTTCACCTTCCACCACAGCGAGGACGAGCCGTGGGTGGCGGTGCTGGAATCGCTGTTCGACGCGGGCTACTACCTCGAAGCGACCTACCCCATCCGCTCCGATGAAACCAAGGGCGAAGGCGAGTTCGGCTCCAAGACCATCGAGTACGACATCATCCACGTCTGCCGCAAGCGCACCGAGGAACCCAAGCCGGTGAGCTGGGGCCGGATGCGCCGCGAGGTGATGGCCGATGTGCGGCAGTTGCAGGCCATGCTGGAAAACCACGCCAAGGAAGGTCTGCCAGCGGCAGACATCCAGGTGATCCGGCGCGGCAAGGCGCTGGAATACTTCTCGCGCCACTACGGCAAGGTGTATGTGGACGAAGGCCGCACCATCTCCGTGCGCGACGCGCTGGTAGGTATCAACCAACTCATCGACGAGGACGCCGACAAGGGCAAGGAAGCGCCGCCGGTCAACGCAGAGCCGATCACGCGCCAATTCCTGCGCACCTTCGGCAACGCGCCTGAGCTCAAGCGCGACCAGTTGCAGAAGTTCCTCAAGGGCTCGATCACCACGCCGGACGAGTTCGTGCAGCGCGGCTGGTGCGCGGAGAAGAACAAGGTGTTCACCCGCACCGATGCGCTGGAGTTCGCACGCGAGTGGTCGGGGAAACACAAGCGCAAGCTGACCTCCGATCTCGATCAGGCGTTGGTGCTGATCGGCGCGTGCTTCGACGGCAGCGGCATCAATGCCTCGGACACGCTGAAGAACGAGAACTTCAAGCCGCACGTCGCGCTGAAGCCCTTACTGGAATGGTTGCACCGCAACGGCCCGGATCAGACCACACGCAACGCGGCCTCGCGTGCGGTGTCCATTTACAACGCATGGCAGGCCAGCCAGGCACCCCAGCCCGCGCAGGGTTCGTTGTTTGATGATGATGGGGAGTACGAGCGATGAGCTATTTCACCGACACGCAGCTCGAAGCCATGATGGCCGATCTGGAATCCGACCGTGCCGAGCGCAAGCAGTCCTTTCAGGGAGAGGCGCCGCAGAAAGTGCGCGAGGCGGTATGCGCCTTTGCCAATGACTTGGCCGGGCACGGCGAGCCGGGTGTGGTGCTGATTGGTGTGCACGACAAAGGCACGCCCATGCCCGGATTTGCTGTTACCGATGAACTGCTGCGCAGCCTTGCCGACATCAAGACCGACGGCAACATCGTGCCGCCGCCGACCTTGTTGGTGGAGAAGCGGGTGTTGCAGGGGAGCGAAGTTGCCGTGATCACCGTCTGGCCCTGCGACACGCCGCCCGTGCGCTACAGGGGTCGCATCCATGTGCGCTGGGGGCCGCGCCGCGGCCTGGCGACGGCGCAGGACGAACGCATCCTCAATGAGCGTCGTCGCCACCGCGATCGGCCGTTTGACGTTCAACCGATGCGTGATGCGGAATTGACCGAACTTGATCGGCTGCGCTTTGAACAGGAATACCTGCCCGCCCTCGTGGCGCGCGACGTGCTGGAATCGAACGAACGCCGCTACGAGCAGAAGCTGGCGGCGACCAAGATGGTGTTGAGCGACAACGAACCAACACCAACGGTGCTGGGTTTGCTGGTGATCGGCAAGTCACCGGCGGATTGGATTCCGGGTGCCTACACGCAGTTCCTGCGATTGGCAGGCAATGACCTGACGGCACCCGTTGCCGATGAGAAGCCTATCTACGGAACAGTTGCGGATCAGATTCGTCAACTGGAAGAAAAGCTTGCAGCCCATAACCAGCGCGGTGTGCGCTTCAGCGACATCGACACCGAGGATAGGCGTGAGGCCTATCCGTTGGATGCTTTGCGCCAATTGGTGCGTAATGCTTTCATGCACCGCAGCTACGAGGCAACCAATACGCCAGTGAGGGTGTATTGGTTTGAAGATCGGATCGAAATTCACAACCCAGGCGGCCCGTTTGGCAGTGTGACGCCGGAGAACTTTGGCCAGCCCGGCATCACGGATTACCGTAATCCCAATTTGGCCGAGGCGTTGCGGGCGCTTGGCTATGTACAGCGCTTCGGCGCAGGCATTGCCATTGCACGTAAAGCGCTCGGGCAGAGGCTGCGTTTTGAGGTGCAACCCGGCGTGGTGGCCGCGATCATCCAGGGAGCGATGCCATGACGCCCTACATTGCGTTTTTCAACAACAAGGGCGGTGTCGGAAAAACATCGTTGGTCTACCACTGTGCGTTCATGCTTGCCGACAAAGGGCGACGTGTTTTGGCGGTAGATCTCGATCCACAGTCCAATCTTTCGATCATGGCACTGGATGAATCACGTCTTGAAGCCCTGTGGCCAGACGATGACCATCCTCTCACCATCAATGGTGCGCTGGCCCCCTTGTTCGAAGGCACGGGAGACGTGCGCCCGGTGCATATTGAGCCTTTGAGCAACCGGCTGGGTTTGCTGGTGGGTGATTTGGCCCTGTCCCGCATTGAAGACGATCTTTCCACCGAATGGCCAAGGTGCCTAGAAGGTCGTGAGCGTGCATTTCGCGTCACCACGGCGTTCTGGCGCGTCATCGATGAGGCGGCTCGAAAGTATCAGGCTGATGCGGTGTTGGTCGATGTCGGACCAAATCTAGGTGCGATCAACCGATCCGCGCTGGTGGCTTCCAGTCATGTTGTTATGCCGGTGGCGCCCGACTTGTTCTCCCTGCAGGGTTTGAAGAACCTGGGGCCAACCTTACGCAAGTGGCGTAGCACTTGGGCGGCCGCGCTGCCTCAGGCTCCTCGTACCCTAGGCACGATGCCGCAGGGAGCAATGGCTCCAGCGGGGTATGTGCTGATGCAGCATGCCGAGCGGCTTGGGCGTCCCACCAAAGCGTACGCCAAATGGCAGAAGCGGTTGCCTATCGCCTATCGAGAGAGCGTATTAGATGTCGGCTCAGATGATCTGGTGGGTACGGATGACAATCAGATTCAGCGCATCAAGCACTATCGCAGCCTGATGCCGATGGCGATGGAAGCACGGAAACCCATGTTCAGCCTCCGCAGTGCTGATGGCGCCATTGGTGCCCATCAAGCTAGCGTACGACAGTGTTATGACGATTTTTCCAGATTGGTCATTGCAATTGCAGCTCGCACAGGTATTCGGGGGGTAGCCTGATGCGTCAACTCCGGGACAGCGTGTGGCAGCGGCGCGGCACAAGTTGGCTGTGGGGCGAAGAAGCCCGCAACCAGATCTGCACGGCCAGCGAAGTGTGGAGCCTGCGCCAGTTCCTGCGGGCCAAAGGCCAATGGCCAGACGACCTGCCCAGCAATGGCGGCAAAACCCTGGTGGTGGCCGGGCTGGATGGCAGCCTGGATTTGCTGGAGCCCGCCGAGGCCGAGCTGTGGCTGGCCGACACCATCAAGCCTGCCGTGCTGTCGTTTCAGGATGAATGGGGCAGCGATGGTGCGCTGGTGTTCTGGCTGCCCGGTGGCCACAGCCGCATCAAAACAAATCTAGCCACCGATGAGGTGGGCTGGCTGTGCCACGCGCCCCACGGACATCAGATCGACCTCGGCCGCATCTTGTGGGGCCAAGCCAACGAGTACCCGCAGGAAATTCTGCTGCGCGACGGCGGCAGGTCCGCTGGCCTGTTCCACCTGCGGATTACTTGAGGGCGGCTGAGTGACGGCAGAGATTCAGTTCCAACCCGGCGAACGCATTACCCACCACGAGTACGGCCAGGGTGTCGTCCTCGACCCGGTGCGTGACGGCTATTTGCGCGCGTTCTTCGGCGTCGGCGAACGCCGGGTGCCGGTGGCGGCGCTGCGGCGCGAACTCACTCGCACCGAGCGCATCCTGCGCGCCGTGGATGGCGGCGCGGAGCGATCGCGCAAGGCGTGGCTGTCCTACGAGGCGCACGCGCTGCCGGTGATGGAAAGCGCCTCGGCGCTGACCTCGGCCAAGATCGACCTGTTGCCGCATCAGGTGGTACTGACGCACCGCATCGCCACCGCCTCACCCCGGCGCTACCTGATCGCCGACGAGGTGGGCTTGGGCAAGACCATCGAAACCGCGCTGATCCTGCGCGAGCTGGCCAGCCGGGGCGAATTGACCCGCGCGCTGATGGTGGTGCCTGCGGGCCTCGTGAACAACTGGCACCGCGAGCTGAACGAGGTGTTCAACCTCGACTTCGAGGTGTTCGGTTCCGAAGGCGACATCACCGACCGCAAGACCAATGCCTTCGCCAAGCACGACCGGCTGATCGCGAGCATCGACACCCTCAAGCGCCCGGCGCGCATCAAGCGCCTGCTGGACGCGCCGCGCTGGGATCTGGTGGTGTTCGATGAAGCGCATCACCTGACGGCCTACAAGACCGGCGGAAAGGTGCGCAAGACCGAGAACTACAAGCTGGCCGAGGCGCTGAAAGATCACTCGCGAGACCTCGTGCTGCTGTCGGCCACGCCGCACCAGGGCAATCACTTCCAGTTCTGGATGCTGGCGCAACTGCTGAACCCGACGCTGTTCCGCAGCCCCGAGGAAATGTTGGAGGAGCGGCACCGGCTCAACACGGTGATGTTCCGCCGCACCAAGGCGGACGCCTGCCAGCCGGATGGCTCGCCGCTGTTCGCGCGGCGCTGGGTTCACACCGAATCCTTCGTGATGAACCCAGCGGAGCGGCTGTTCTACGAGAAGCTGCGCGAGTACCTGGAGGACGGCTTCGACCTCGCGCGCCGCCAAGGCAACCAGGGGCGTGCGCTGGGCTTCCTGATGGCGATTTTCCAGAAGATCGCGGCATCGAGCTTCGCCGCCGTGCGCCGCACACTCAAGCGCCGCCTGCTGATGCTGACGCTGCACGAAGCGTTCCTGCGCGACAAGGAACTGGACATCGAAGGCCGCGAGCGCCTGACCGAGGAGGCGCGCGAGCTGATCCACGAGGAGTTCGGACTGCCGCGCGACAGCATCGGGCGCAACGAGGTGGATCGCATGCTGGCCGATTTGAGGTACCGGCTGGTCAAGAAGCTGGACGAAGAGGCGCTTGAGATGGCCTCAGACCCTTACGGCAGCGAGTATTCGGCCACGCACGCGGAAGAAGCGGCTTCGGCGGTGGTGGATCTGCATCTGCCGGAGGAGCGTCTGCGCATCGGCGACCTGCTGCGCGTGTTCCCGGCAGAGCGCGAAACCAAGATGCAGAAGCTGCTCGACGGCTTGGGCACGCTTTGGCGGCAGAACCCCAACGAGAAGATCGTGATCTTCGCCACCTACCTTGGCACGGTGGACATGATCGCCCGCGAAATCGAGCAGACCTTCCCCGGTCAGGGCGTCGCCGTGCTGCGCGGCGGTGACCACGGCGCGAAAGTGGCGGCGGAGCGGCGCTTCCGCCTGAAGGACGGCCCGCGCGTGCTGGTGTGCACGGCGGCCGGGCGCGAAGGCATCAACCTGCAGTTCGCGCGCGTCTTGTTCAATTTCGACCTGCCGTGGAATCCGATGGACATGGAGCAGCGCATCGGGCGCATCCATCGCTACGGCCAGAGCCACACCGCGCAGGTCTACAACCTCGTGCTGTCGGACACCATCGAAGGCCGCATTTTCCTGCTGCTCGACGAGAAGCTCACCGAGATCGCGCGCACGGTCGGCAAGGTGGATGACCAGGGCAACGTGGCCGAAGACCTGCGTGCGCAGATTCTTGGGCAATTGTCGGAACGCTTGAACTACGACCGCCTGTACCAGGAGGCGCTGTCCGACCCGGAGCTGAAACGCACGCAGGTGGAGCTGGAGGCGGCGCTGTCGAACTCCCGCGAGGCGCGGCAGGTGGTGTTCGACCTGTTCCAAGACCTCGACGGATTCAGCCTCGACGACTACAAGCCCTTCTCGGACGTGTCGTCCAGTCTGGATCGGTTGGTGCGCTTCCTCTCGGCGGCGGTCGCGGATCGCCAACAGAAGCTGGTCAAGGTGGACGATGCGACCTACGACCTCGTCACCGTCGAAGGCACGCGCCGCGCCCGCTTCACCCTGAGCCGCGAAGCCGCGACCAGTCAGGACGATCTGCAACTGATGGGCTTGGATCACCCCTTGGTGCAAGACGAATTGGGCCGTTGGCGCAGCGTGCCGCCGGAGGAAGTCGGCATCGCCGTGTCCGGCGACGTCGACGAGCCGGTGCTGCTGTCGCTGTGGATGGTTGAAGCTTCAGCTGGCAAGGGCGAACGCCGCGTGGTAGTGCAGCCAATCGCCGTCAAGCAGGACGGCACTCGTGTTCCGGCGGTCGAGCGCCTGTGCGAGAAATTCCTGCAAGCACCGCCCGCTACACCGATTTTCCGGCCCGAGCAGCGGAACGACCTGTTCACCCACGCCGTTGAGCCGACCCTGCAGCGGGAACTGAAGCACAAGGGGGCCGCGAATGGCGATGGCAGCTATTCGGCGGAGTTGATCGGGTATGTCGAGATTGTCTGGCGTGGAGATGGAAGCGCTCACCGCCGCTAAGTGGCTGTTGCGATATAACTTCCCGACTTGCCGCCGCGCTTTTCCAGCAGGCGCACGCCGGTCATTACCATGCCGCGATCGACGGCCTTGCACATGTCGTAGATGGTCAGCAGCGCCACCTGCACCGCGGTCAGCGCCTCCATCTCCACGCCGGTGGGACCGGTGGTTTCCACCGTCGCGGTGCAAGAAATGGCCTCGGCGCCCACCTGGTCTGCGCCAGCAGCTTCGAATTCAATAGCAATACGGGACAGCGCCAGCGGGTGGCACAGCGGGATGAGCTCGCTGGTCTTCTTGGCCGCCATGATGCCGGCGATGCGGGCGATGCCCAGCACGT
>ERZ795045.3591-NODE-3591-length-13436-cov-19.787236_pt1 | contig 13436 bp, 16 predicted proteins | sample MGYA00375129_ERZ795045 | MGnify/ENA primary metagenome ERZ795045 (study PRJEB30174, sample SAMN05720166) | activated sludge metagenome | isolation source: anaerobic digester from wastewater treatment plant | place: Japan | collected 2015-05-15 ... | reverse complement strand
AGCTGCTATAATATCTTCGCCGGCAGCAAAAGAGGTGCTTTTATGCCTGATCTCAGGCAAGCGGGGGCGAAATGTTCATGACATTTCTTTCGAAGAAGTTAAGAGAAAAGCAAAAGGAGCTGGTGAAACTTCTCAACAGCAAGTTTTGTCTGACGCCAGAGGAAGAGGAAAGGATATTTTTCGTAGACGACGAAGCAAAGCTGGATGCGGCGCTTGAGGCCCTGATCGACGCCAAGTTAAAGTCCGAGGTGTTAAAGGTGTTGGAGTCCTAGGTTGCAGCGTCAAGCTGCAGGCTAATAATTCGATATAGCAGGAGAGAAAAGATATGTATTACGGCGAGTTTAAGGCGCCAAAGGGAATTATAAAGGTTTCGCTTGAGCTTGACGGGACCGTCATATCGGATATCAACATAAGCGGGGATTTCTTCATGTATCCCGAAGAGGCGCTCGACGACCTTGAGAGACTGTTGGTCGGCGCCAAGGCAGAAAGGGCAGAGTTATCCAAGCTGATTGAGGAGTTTTACGAACAAAGGCAGATCCAAGCGCCAATGCTTACGCCCGACTGCTTCGTTGAGGCCATAATGAGGGCCGTTAGGAGGTAAATCATGGAGGGCTGGAGGGTTATTCCTTTAAGGATAGACGATCCCTTCTATAGCATGGCCATTGACGAGGCCATTTTAAAACTTAACTCAGAGGGCAGGTCTCCTAATACTTTGCGATTTTGGAGGTGGCAGCCCTCGACCGTTTCGCTCGGGTATTTTCAAAGCCTGGAGCGCGAGGTCGACACGCAGGCCGCAGCCAAATACGGCGTAGCCATCGTTAGGCGTTTAAGCGGCGGGGGTGCCGTGTTTCACGATCACGATGGCGAGCTTACCTACAGCGTCGTCTGCAGGCAGGACGATTTGCCCCGCGACATCATGGAGTCCTTCAGGGTGATCTGTGGTGGGCTGATCAAGGGGTTTGATCGCTTGGGCCTTGAAGCTCGCTTTGCCCCGTTAAACGATGTAGAGGTGGGCGGCAAAAAGATCTCAGGCAGCGCACAGACAAGAAAGTGGGGAAGCGTCCTGCAGCACGGCACGATACTTGTTGACCCTGACATCCGATTAATGTTCGAGTTGTTAAAGGTAAGCCCGGAGAAGATCTCGGACAAGTTCATCGCATCCGTTTACGAGCGGGTAACGTCTCTTGCGCGAGAGCTAAAAAAGCGCCCGAGCTTTGAAGAGGTAAGAGATGCTATGTGTGCGGGCTTTGCCGATTCCTTGGGCGCATCTTTTGAGGAAGGCGACTTGATGCCCGAGGAAATAAACTTAGCAGAAGAACTAAAGGCAAAATACGCCTCAAAAGAATGGCTCATGAAGCGGTAAAGGTGCAGGCGGAATGAAAGAATACGAAACGACAGGCGACAACAAAAATAATTTTTACGCCTTCTACCCAAAACCCTTATTTCCCTCCCTTTCGATAACGGGAAAAGCTTGCGCCATGCACTGCAAACACTGCGATCGCCACTACCTCGAACATATGATCCCCTGTAGCGATCCCGCAACCCTTTACCGAAAGTGCCTCGAATTCGACAAAAAAGGATACAAGGGAGTGCTTGTAAGCGGCGGTTACAACGAAAACGGGTGGGTGCCTTTGGAGGGCTTCGTCGACACATTGGCACGCATCAAGGGCGATACAAAGCTGGCGATAAACGTCCACTGCGGGCTCGTCCCCGAAGGTCTTGCCCGAAGCCTTGGCAACGCTGGCGTCGACGTCGTTTCCTTTGACCTGATAGGCGACGACGAAACGATAAGGGAAGTCACAGGTCTTGACAAATCTGTCGAGGACTACGTCAGCACCCTGGATCATTTGCTTGAAAATGTCTCCTGCGTGGTGCCCCATATAACGATTGGCCTCCACGGGGGGCGCCTCAAAGGCGAAAAAAGGGCCGTTGAAATAGCGTGCTCAAGGAAAGTGAGCACCCTCGTCTTTTTGGTGTTGATACCCACAGGCGGCACGGCCTTCGAGGCAGTAAACCCTCCGTCGGCCGATGAGGTCGAGGACGTAATATCTTACGCCCGCAGCAAAATGGAAGAGGCAAACATTTTCCTTGGCTGCATGAGGCCCCGACAAACAGAATACGAGCTTCGGGCGCTCAAGGCGCGCGTAAACGGGATCGTGGTGCCGAAAAAAGAAACCTTGGAAGCGGCTCGAAATATGGGTTTAAAACTTCAAAAAATAGACCTCTGCTGTGCCGTCCCAATGGAGATAGGAGGGTAAAAGTTGGTCAAATATGTAAGGGTTGCGCTGGGCACCGCTGCTGTTTTAGGCTTTTGCAAGGTTAAAATAGAAGTTGCCCCCACCACGGCCCATCTGCTGGTTTACAGCGAAAGCAAGTGTCTTGCCAACTGCATGTTCTGCCCTCAGGCAAGAGAAAGCCTCGCCGACGGCGAGATGCTTTCCAGAGTGGAGTGGCCAAGGTTTTCGCTGGACGACGTCATCGAAGCGCTGCAGAAATCAACCCATGCTTTCAAAAGGGTATGCCTTCAGTCCGTAAATTACCCCAGCGTCGCAGATGACCTCGTCGAAATAGTTGCATCGATAAAGAAAGCCTGCGATCTTCCCCTTTCCGTCGCCTGCCATCCGATCTCGCCAAAGGACATAAAAAGGCTGACAGATGCAGGAGCAGAGCGCATGGGGATCGCTCTGGACGCCGCTACCCCCGAACTTTTCGAGAAAATAAAGGGCAAAGGAGCAAAATCTCCCTATCGCTGGGAGGCCCACTTAAAGGCCCTTGAGGAGGCAAAAAAGCTCATCGGCAGGGCGACAACCCACCTCGTCGTCGGCTTGGGAGAAAGCGAAGAGGAGATGATAAGGACAATCCAGATGCTCTACGACCGCGGTATAACGGTAGGGCTTTTTGCCTTTACTCCCGTCAAGGGAACCCCACTTGAAAAATGGCCGAGGCCTAAAGTTTCAAGCTACAGGAAAATCCAGATGGCACGCCACCTCATAGCAAGCGGCATCGCCAGAGCAGATGGCATGAAATTTCAAGGCGGACGCTTAGATGATTTTGGAGTTGACGGCGCTACGCTTGAGCTTGCCGCGGACAGCGGCATTCCCTTCATGACGTCAGGATGTCCTAATTGCAACAGGCCCTTCTACAACGAATCGCCCTTGGGCCCGATGTATAACTTCCCTCGAAAGCCCACAAAAGAGGAGATAGAATCCGTCAAGAAAGAGCTTGGCCTTGCGGGCAGATGATGACTGAGGCTTTATCCTTCAAACTCATCTTTCTTCCGTCTTGAGGGATCAACTTCCACATAAAATCACCGGACAAGCCCATATAGCACGAAATGCCCTTCATGATGAAGTTGTCAAGCTTTACTGAAAAAGGTTCTACCTCAAACCTGGCAAAACCGTCGGAGTAAATATTTGTTACGTGCCCTATCCTTACGCCGTCAATGTATACGGGATCGCCGATCTCTACCTTTCCGCGTGCCAGCACGCCTCCAAAGCCGTAATGCGGCAGGCCCCCGTCTAAAATCCCAACGCCTTTGCCAACTGTAACGGGCAGGCCGGAAAATAAGCCCATCCGGGCAATAGGGCCTTTAAGGAGCGTGTAATTCGGCCTTTGGACGATGACTTTGCCCTGAAAACTTGAAGCAGGAAGCATGCCGTAAAACTTTTCCCATTTCAAGGAAGCGTAAATCGGCATGCCTCCCCTTGCCCTGATCAGATTGTCGCGCGGCCTGATTTCGACGTGCATATGGCGATCGGTCCAGGAGTCGAAGTGCCCGTTTTTTACCATTTCTCCCAGGATCTGGCCAACCTTTACGCAGTCGCCCACCTTGACGATTGGTTTTACATGGAGGATGCGAACGAAGTACTCAGACGTCACCGGCGTTTCGATGGCGATCAGGTATTCCTTCGTGAGCATTTGAAATTGCTTCGTCCTGGGAGCCGTAAATTCATAAATATACGTAACCTTTCCCTCTACGGGAGAGGGGGCGTCATGAGAGAAAGGGTAGATGTCGACAGCTTTATGCTCGAAGTGTGCAGGGTAGGGGCTGTTGAAAAAGGTCACCCTGTTTGACAGTTGCGCGTATATCTTTATCCCGCAGAAACTCGCGATCTCAACAGTCAAAAAATATCTCCCTTCCTTGAAATCCTTGAAAAAATCCGCAGCACAGATTGATTAAACACCAATTATACAACTCCTCCTATCTGTCGTGCCTATAGTGCAAATATAACAATTTATCGAAGATATATAAATAGGACATTAAAATACAGCGGGTTTGTATTGACAACTTACATACAGGTATTTTAGTATGCGCGCAGCTTAAGTGGAGCTTAAATCTAGCAAAGAAAGGCTTCGTTTATCTACGCTTCAGGAATCACACCAACAAACCGAAGCTTGTGTTTTTTCATATAATATGATAGACAAGATCGCACCGGTCATCTAAGTGCGTAAACATGGAGGTAGATATGTCGTGAAGATGAGCTTTCGTTGGTTTGGAAAGGGATATGACCATATAACGCTTGAGCAGATCAGGCAGATTCCGGGGATGGAGGTAGTTGTAACTAGCTTACTTGACATACCGGTTGGCGAGGTGTGGCCATTAGAACGCCTCAAGGCCCTAAGGGAAGAAGTCGAAAGCTACGGCCTAAAGCTTGAAGTGATAGAGAGCGTAAACGTACATGAGGATATTAAGTTAGGGCTCGAAACGCGGGACAGTTACATAGAAAAATACATAAAGACCATGAAAAACCTCTCCCAAATAGGCGTGAAGGTGATCTGCTATAACTTCATGCCCGCCTTCGACTGGCTTAGGACGGAGTTGGAATACCAATTAGAAGATGGCTCCAGGACCATGGCATATAGGCACGATTTCGTCTCCAAGATAGATCCTGAAAACTTCGCCGAACAGTTTATGGAACAGTCGAAGGATTCAGAGCTACCCGGTTGGGAGCCCGAAAGGCTTAAGGAAATCTCCAAGACCATAGAAAGATACAAAGAGATGACGGAGGACAAGTACTGGAAAAACATCAAATATTTCCTCGATAGCATAATACCTTCCGCAGAGGAGTGCGACATAAAGATGGCTATACACCCCGACGATCCGCCGTGGCCGGTGTTTGGCTTGCCAAGGGTCATAACGGGAAGGGAGAACATACGCAAATTTCTGGACCTGAACAAAAGCAGGTACAACGGCATAACCGTTTGCACCGGTTCTCTGGGCGCTAACAGGCAAAACGACATCCCTGCCATCATTAGGGAGTTTGGCAAGGAAGGCAGGATCCATTTTGCGCACATCAGAAACCTTAAGTTCACCTCCGACAGGGATTTCTACGAAAGCGCACACCTCTCCAAATGCGGATCCCTTGACATGTTTGAGATCGTAAAGGCCTTTTACGATGTGGGATTTGACGGATACATGAGGCCGGATCACGGCAGGATGATTTGGGGAGAAACAGGCCGTCCCGGTTATGGGTTATACGATAGGGCATTAGGTGCAGTTTACCTGCAGGGCCTGTGGGAAGCAATAGAAAAGATGGCAAATAAATATAGAAACTCGGCTTTTTAGCATTTAAAATATATTTTGGCCTAAATCTTGAATTTTCGCCCGATCTTAGAAATGGAGAGCGTACCTTTAATGAAAAAGAATGCAAATCTTTATGATCCATCATCAGCGTCGCTTAGCGAGGAGGTAGCTGAAACCCTTTACGTCGACGAATGGGTGCGCATAGAGCGCATCATTTCGACAGGCCAGGCATCTCCCGAGGGGTTTTGGTACGACCAAAAAGAGAATGAGTGGGTGTGCGTCCTCGAAGGACAGGGAGCTATCCAGTGGGAGGACGGCAGTACAAAAGTGCTCGATAGGGGAGAATGGGTCTTAATTCCCGCTCACGTCAGACACCGCGTCCTTTCGACAAGCGCCACCCCTCCATGTATATGGCTTGCCTTTTTCTGGAGACGCTAATCCCTATCTAAAATCATGTTCACTTACAAATACCAGCAGCCCCATCAGCAGTAAATTCGCTTGGTAAACAATTTACCTTGTAACTGCTATAGCTATCCCCTTCGTGCCTTGAGGCATATAATTAAGGTACAAGTTCGAGTCGAAGCTTGATTTACCTGACTGATCTAAAATTTCAATAGCATACGGGAGGCTAAACCATGAAGATACTTTGCATATCGGGAAGCCCGAGGGGAAAGCAAAGCAATACCTTTAAACTTACGGAAGAGGCTTTGATCGAAATTAAATCGCAATATGCGGGCGCTGCAATTGAATGTGTGCATCTTAGCGATAAAGACGTCAAATATTGTATTGGCTGTGGCTTGTGCCATAAAGATCTTCTTAAATGTCCTCTCAGGGACGACGTAAGAGATATCCTCCAAAAGATGCTGGAGGCGGACGTCATAATGTTCGCTTCGCCCGTTTATATAAACCATATCTCGGCTCAGCTTAAAGCGCTTTTGGATCGTTCAAGCCCCTTTATTCACTGCCAAATGCTTTTGGGCAAATACGGCGCCGCCTTTGCCACATCGGGAGGCGGGCCTCACGTGATGGTTTTGGATTACCTCGAAGATTACATGATAAGCTGTGGCATCCAGTATGTGGGTGGAGTCTCTGGACCGATGTCAGAATTTGATGTCCTAAAGGAAAGGGCCAGATCGCTTGGTACTCAAATTGTCGAAGCTGTCAGGGAGGGCAAAAAATTTCCGGATCAGTTGGCAATCATGGAAGTCAGGCGAAGGTTCTTTAAAGATGCAATCTCTTCAAGAAAAGAGCAGTGGGCAGGCGAGTATGGATATTGGAGGGAGAAAGGATGGCTTTAAATTTGATGAGATAAAGTCCAAAAGGAGGGCCAAGAGAATGAGAGAGGAAATTTTTGAATATAGATGCGGGGATGTGGTTTGTGAGGGATACATAGTCTACGACGATAAGACGGAAAACAAGCGCCCCGGAGTGTTGGTGGTACACGAATGGACGGGACTGGGAGACTACGAGAAAAGACGGTCCAGACAATTGGCTGAGCTTGGTTACGTCGCTTTGGCCGCCGATATCTACGGCAAAGGAGTAAGGGCAAAAACTACAGCAGAGGCAGCAGATCTTGCCGCCAAGTATCGCTCGGATAGGGCCATGCTTCGGTCCCGTGCAAGTGCAGCGCTTGAGGCTCTAAAAGATCTCCCGTTTGTGGACTCGTCAAGGATAGCTGCCATCGGTTACTGCTTTGGCGGTGGAACGGTGCTTGAGCTTGCAAGAAGTGGAGCCGAATTAAATGGCGTTGTGAGCTTTCACGGTAATCTAGACACACAAAACCCCTACGAAGCTAAAAACATAAAGTGCAAGATTCTGGTATGTCACGGAGCAAACGATCCATTTATACCCAGGGAACATGTCCTTGCTTTCCAGGATGAGATGCGAAACGCAGGCGTTGACTGGCAAATGATATTTTATGGCGGTGCTGTGCACAGCTTTACCAACCCTGCCTCCGGAAACGATCCTTCCAAGGGCGCCGCTTACAATGAGCTGGCGGACCGCAGGTCCTGGGAAGCAATGAGGGCTTTCTTTGCTGAAATATTAACATGATTAGACCATATCTGTAATTTCAGTTTAAAGTTATCTGAGGACTATATGGAGTAACATTATTTATAAAATAATCTTACAATAGCAATAGACATTATAAAATAAGAGGTGTTATAAAATGCTGCGTAAACAGATTTATCTCGATGATGACACCGAGGAAATTTTAAAAGAGATCTGTATTAGCATGGGCATTTCCCAATCGGAGGCCATTAGGAGGGCCTTACAGGAGTATGCTTTAAAGTTAAAGCAAAAAAAGGATAATAAAGAGAACCCTCTGTTAAAAATGATAGGCATAGCAAACAGCATTGTGTCGGATGCTAGCGAAAAACACGACGAATACCTTTACGGCAGGGAAAAATGCTAGTATTTGTAGACACAAGTGCGTGGATTGCTGTTTGTATCGCTAACGACATCCATCACAACCCGGCTAGAGAAAAACTGGATAGACTTGTAAAAGAAAAGGATGTATTGGTCACCTCAAATTATGTGCTCGATGAAACGTATACGAGACTTCGTTATGATGCGGGTTTGGAGGCAGCAATTACATTTCACAACCTTGTCATGGAATCTGCATTGAATGGAGATCTGTTGCTGGAACGCATTAATGAAAAGATTGAAGAGATAGCCTGGAACATTTTTGTATCCTATCAAGATCAAGATTTCTCCTATACTGACTGTACAAGCTTTGCCCTTTGTAGGGAGATAGGCATCAAAAGGGCATTCGCTTTTGATAAACATTTTTCTGTTATGGGTTTTATCTTGATTTAAATGTCTGTTCTTTAAAAGGAGTGATGTCATTGGATACCGTTTCTTTGCTTAAATGTCTTTCAAGCGCGGACAGTCCCTCAGGCTATGAGGACGAAGTCCTAAAGGTCATCGAAGAAAACATCAAACCCTACGTCGATTCCGTAAGAAAGCACAAGATGAACGCGCTTATAGCCGTAAAAAATGGGCAAAACGGCAAAAAGCTTGGGATATTTGCCCATGCTGACGAGATCGGGTTCGTCGTCGCAAAGCTTGAAGAAAGAGGTTTTTTGAGGGTCGAGCCCATCGGCGGCATAGATCCGAAGGTGGTCATCTCCCAAAGGATAAAGATATTCACCAAGCAAGGTGTCGCCACAGGAGTTGTAGGCTTTCTTCCTCCTCACCTCCAAAAAGATGATCAAAAAGATAAGGTCCCCGATTACAACGACATTTACGTCGACGTATCCTGTAGCCCCTTAAGCGAAGCCGTAAGCGTAGGAGACATTTGCGTCATCGAAGGAAGGTGTGCCTCTTTAGGCGACAGGTTCTCGGGCAAGGCCTTAGACAACAGGGCAAGCTGTGCTGCCCTCATCATGGCTGCCAGCAAGCTTGAGATTATAAAAAACAGGGCTGACGTTTATTTCATCTTTTCAAGCCAGGAGGAGATCGCAGGCCCGGGAGCAGTCTCCGTCGCGTACGAGCTTGGGTTGGACGAGGCCATAGTGGTAGACGTCACCCACGGCAATGAACACGTGCCGCAGATGCCCCCGATTAAGATCTCGGAAGGCCCCGTATTGGCAGTCGGGCCCGTAATAAACAGGGAGTTTTACAAGGCCTTATGTGACGTGGCAAAACGTCACGGCGTAAGGACGCAGATCGAGCCGACGCCCGGGAGGTCTCATACCGACACGGACGAGGTACAGCTTACGAGGTCGGGTATAAAGACGGCGCTGGTCTCCATACCGCTCATGTACATGCACACGCCCGTAGAATTGGTCGATCCCCGCGACGTGGAAGAGACCGCACGCCTGCTGGCATTGGCAAGCACCGTGAACCTGTGATGAAAGAGGTGAAGGCGTTGTACTTAAAGGAGTTATCCGAACTTGACGGCGTCTCTGGAGACGAAGAACGCGTCAGAAATTTTATAGAAGAAAAGATCAAAGACAAGGTGGACAGCTTAAAGGTCGACGTGCTAGGCAACCTGATCGCCTTCAAGAAGGGGACCAGGTCGAACAGAAAGTTCGTCCTGGCTGCCCACATGGACGAGGTCGGCTTCATGGTGACAAACATAGAGGATGACGGAACTTTGTCATTTGGCCCCGTAGGGGGCGTCGATCCCCGGGTCGTCGTTGGAAAGCACGTCAGGATCAAGGGAGAGCTACCGGGCGTCATCGGTTACAAGGCCATACACCTTCAAAAGAAAGACGAGCTGCTGGCCTCGCCCAAATTCGAAAACCTTCGCGTACATATAGGTGCAAGGTCAAAGGAAGAAGCCTCACGTAAAGTGGAATTAGGAGACTACATCTCATTTGCGACGGATTTCAGGCAGGAAAACTCCAGGGCAACGGGCAAGGCCTTCGACGACAGGGCAGGTTGCGCCGTCTTGATGGAGGTAATAGAACAGGAACAACGTTACGAGGACGACCTGTACTTTGCCTTCCTGGTCCAGGAAGAGCCAGGCCTGCGGGGAAGCGCGGTGCTTTTTGAACAAGTTTGCCCAGATCTTGCCTTGGTCATCGAGGGGACCACGGCAGGAGACGATCCAGGGCTTCCGGAACATCAGTGGGCAACTCGCCTAGGAGACGGCCCGGCCATCACCTTCATGCACAGGGGCTACGTGGTAAATAAAAAGATCTATGAATCCATACTGCAGGTCGCCCAAAAATACGACATCAAACACCAGCCGAAAAGGAGGACCGCGGGCGGAACGGATGCCGCGCGCCTCGCCAAGACCGGCGGGGGAGTGCCGGCCGGGGTAATCTCCGTTCCTGCTCGATATATCCATAGCCCTTTGTCCATGATTGACCTGGGAGATTTTGAAAACACGGTCAAACTGGTCAGCAAAATCTTAGAAGAAGGAGAGGGTTTTGCAAGATGATAGATTTAATCAAGGAACTGACAGAAAGTTACGGCCCCAGCGGCAGAGAAGAAGAGGTCCAAAAAGTCGTCCTTAAATACCTCGAAGGCCACATAGACGGACACAAGTTCGACCCCGTGGGCAATTTACTCGTCTGGAAAAGGGGAAGAGATGACAAAGAGGTGCTTTTAGACGCCCATATAGACGAAATCGGGCTTGTGGTAACGAATATAGACGATAAGGGGTTCCTCAGGGTAGAACCGGTGGGCGGAGTTTCTCCCTATACCTACGTGGGCCACAGGGTCAGATTCCCCAAGGCCATAGGCGTAGTTTATTACGAAGGCGAGACGCCCGAGGAACAAAAGAAAAATTTATCCAACCTCACCTTCGACAACCTCTTCGTGGACATCGGCGCCGGCGACCGCAGTGAGGCCGAAAGCTTGGTCTCCATAGGCACCTTTGGCGTCTACGATTCCTATTTTTACAAAAACGGCAATTACCTCACATCGAAATCCATGGACGACAGGATCGGCTGTGCCGTTTTAGTTGAAGTATTCAGGAATTTAAAGGATCCGCGCCATACGGTCATAGGATCTTTTTCCGTCCAGGAAGAAATTGGGCTTGTCGGAGCCTTTGTATCGGCATACAGCTTTTCTCCTCAAATTTGCGTAGCCGTTGACGTCACCGATTCGGCCGATCATCCGAAGGGGCTTAAAAGGCATGCCATGGCGTTGGGCAAAGGCCCTGCAATAAAGATCAAGGACAAGATGTCCATAAGTCACAGGAAGGTCGTCGAACTGCTGGAGCAGGCAGCACAAAAGGCGAATGTGCCTTACCAAAAGGAAGTCTTGACCTTCGGCGGCACTAACGCTGCCGCACTTCAAAGGACGAAGGAAGGCATCCCTTCCGCAACGCTTTCAATACCCACCAGATACGTCCATTCGCCAAGCGAGACGGTGAACCTAAACGACGTAGAAGGAGCGGTAAAATTGCTGGTGAGCTTCGTCGATTTGGAGCTAGAGCTTTAATGCCTTGAACGCTCATTTTTAGGGATAGCTTAACGTAAACTAAAAAGATGAAAGGGTCGCTCGTGCGCAAGCGACCCTTTCATATAAATTGTTCGGTTACTTTTTTATGGTGTTTTTCAGCAATCGTCCGTCTTCAAAGGCTATAAAAATCTCAAATTTCTCCGGTGCGACGCTTAAATTTCCGTTATCAGCCAGCCAGAGGTGCAGTTCCGTGCCACCTTCGACCTCCATGTTGAAAGACCCGTCCGTATTAGACAGTATTCCTCCAGATGCCGCGCGGGTGACTACTATATTCCATATGCCGTTTCCCGGAATGGTGTCCCAGGTTCCGCTTTTGCCGTCCTTTGCCTTAATGGCTATGCTTTCTATGGTCCCCTTGGTATTAATGAGCTTGAGCAGCACGTGAACATCGGGGTTAGTGTCGGGCGTAGCAAGAAGAGATGAAACCTCCCCCTTTTTTAGGTAGTTCATCGGGCCCTTGCCCAGGTAAGTTGCCCGAATTTTGTCTGAAACCTGGGCAGTGGCAGAAGGAGCAGTAGTTTTTGAAGTTTGCTCTCCTTCAATGATGCGGAGGACCTCCTTTTCCAGGATGCTTCCATCGCTCATGACCACGAGGACTTTATATTTCACGTCGCCTTCTGTGATGGTACCGTTATCGGTGAGCCATAAGTTGAAGTCCTTCTTCCCGGACACGCTCAAAGAGACTGAGCCGTTGCTTTCGTTTAAGACGTTTCCGGAAGAATCCGTCACCGCTACCAGCCATTTTCCGTTTCCCGGTATCGTATCCCATTCCGAGGCACCGTCATCGCCGCGGACGATGAAGTTGATGATCCTACCATCAGCTACCAGTTCAAGGGCGATCTTCCAGTCGGGCTTTCCGTCGCCCTTTAGGGCTTCGCTTCTTGACGTGAGATCTCCCTTTGCCGGCTCAATTAAGGCTGCCGAAAGAATCCCTTTATCCGGTATTGCCTTGGTCACCTCTTTGCGTTCGACTGCCTTGCGCAGGACCTTACCATCGTTGAACTTGACGATCACCTCATAACGGGTAGAGCCGGCTGCAATGGAGCCGTTGTCTGCGACCCAAAGGTCCAAGGTCGTATCGCCCTCTACGGCAAATTTTACGCTTCCATCCTCCCTGTTTCGCAGCTTGCCGTCGGTATAGACCGCTATGGCCCATGTTCCGTTGCCCGGGGCGGTGTCCCACGCCGAAGATGTGCCGTCCACGTTTCTTATCGAAATTTCTTCAACGACAGATATTGTGTTAAACCGAATCTGAAAGTGAGCGTCCCTTACGCCGTCGCTTTGGATCTTTTCCGACTTTCCTACGATGTCCTTGTCTCCAATCCCAAGCAGCACGGCCGAGAATTCCTCGCCCGCTGGCGGTTCGACCTTTTCAGCCTCAGCCGTAAAAATATCGGGCATTCCCGGAACGGTCGTCTTTGCCTTTGCGGTACTCCCATCGATGAATGAGACAGCGACCTCATATTCACGGGTTTTAGAGAAGGCAGTACCGTCATCGGCAACGTAAAGGTGAAGCGTAATTAGGGCAAGAAATGGTTTGGTTGAAAAGGACCCCGAAGCAGTTGTTACATCCTCTCCCTTGCCGTCTTGTACGATCATTCCCCATTTCTGGTTGCCCGGTATCGTATCCCATGTCCTATCCGTTCCCAGAGCCTTAAGCTCTACGCCCGTGATAGCTCCAGCCCCTTTGACGGAAACTACGAAATGGGCATCCGGTTTGCCGTCAGGTTTCAAGGTCTCTTTCATCCCCAGGAGGTCCGTTTCGGTGCCCTTAAAGGTAAAGCTCTGGATTTCCCCCATGGCAGCGAAGGCAGAATTTACAAACAGCACCGAGGAAGTAATCAAGAAAAGTAGAAGGACTGCCCTTTTCATTGATTTCATGGCTCAATCCCCCTTATAAATAATTAATTTATATATTACTAAAATATTATAACATGCCATAATGACGCATCGGTATTATTTACGATAACGATCGATTCAAGGTTGACGAAAA
>ERZ795045.3568-NODE-3568-length-13504-cov-4.544130_pt1 | contig 13504 bp, 11 predicted proteins | sample MGYA00375129_ERZ795045 | MGnify/ENA primary metagenome ERZ795045 (study PRJEB30174, sample SAMN05720166) | activated sludge metagenome | isolation source: anaerobic digester from wastewater treatment plant | place: Japan | collected 2015-05-15 ... | reverse complement strand
CGACGCCGACGCCGACGCCGACGCCGACGCCGACGCCGACGCCGACGCCGACGCCTACTTGGCCCTGTGGGCTCTGCATCGGCCGAACTCGAGCCTTGCGATGGCGCGGCGGTGCACTTCGTCGGGGCCGTCGGCCAGCCGCAGCGTGCGCTGGTGCGCGTAGCTGTAGGCCAGCCCGGGGTCGGTGCTGACGCCGGCGCCGCCGAAGGCCTGGATCGCGTCGTCGATGATGCGCAGCGCCATGTTCGGCGCCTGCACCTTGATCATCGCGATCTCGAGCTGCGCCACCTTGTTGCCCACCTTGTCCATCATGTCGGCCGCCTTCAGGCACAGCAGCCGCGTCATCTCGATGTCGATGCGCGCGTTGGCGATGCGCTCTTCCCACAGCGACTGCTCGGCGATGCGCTTGCCGAAAGCCACGCGCGACTGCAGCCGCTGCACCATCTTGCCCAGCGCCACTTCGGCCGCGCCGATGGTGCGCATGCAGTGGTGGATGCGCCCGGGGCCCAGGCGCCCCTGCGCGATCTCGAAGCCGCGCCCTTCGCCCAGCAGCAGGTTGGACAGCGGCACGCGCACGTCCTTCAGCAGCACCTCGCCGTGGCCGTGCGGCGCGTGGTCGTAGCCGAACACCGGCAGCATGCGCACGATCTCGATGCCCGGCGCATCCAGCGGCACCAGGATCTGCGACTGCTGCGCGTGGCGCGGCGCCTGCGGGTCGGTCTTGCCCATCAGGATCGCGATCTTGCAGCGCGGGTCGCCCACGCCCGAGCTCCACCACTTGCGCCCGTTGATCACGTAGTGCTCGCCGTCGCGCCGGATCGAGGTCTCGATGTTGGTCGCGTCCGACGAGGCCACGGCCGGCTCGGTCATCAGGAAGGCCGAGCGCATCTGCCCGGCCAGCAGCGGCTTCATCCAGCGCTCTTTCTGCTCGTCGTCGGCGTAGCGCGCCAGCACTTCCATGTTGCCGGTGTCGGGCGCCGAACAGTTGAAGACCTCGGCGCCGAACTCGACCTTGCCCATCTCCTCGGCGCACAGCGCGTATTCGAGGTTGGTCAGCCCGGCGCCCTGGTGCGGGCTGTCTTCGGGCAGCGAATCCTTGGGCAGGAACAGGTTCCACAGCCCGGCCGCCTTGGCCTTGGCCTTCAGCGGCTCGAGCACCGCCGGCACCTGCCAGCGGTTGGCGCCGAAGGCGTGCATCTGCTGCTCCCAGATCGGCACCGCCGGGTAGACGTGCTCGTTCATGAAGTCGACCACTCGGCTGCGCCAGTAGGCCTGCTTGTCCGACATCGTGAAATCCATGGTGACTCCTGGGGTGCGGTGGTGCGGTGGTGCGGCGCTGCCGCGGCGGTGGGTGACGGTAGCAGACGGTGGCGGCCGCGCTTGTCGCCGAGGCGGCAGCGAGCGCCGGCCGCTATGCTCGCGGCCCTGCAGAAGATTGGGGGGATGCGCGATGGCCGTGCGCCTGGGTTCGAGCGGCCTGCAATGGGATGCGGCGGATGCGCCGCCGCGGCTGGCGGCCTGCGTCGATGTGGTGCTGCGCGGCGTCGCGCAGGTGATGTTCCAGAACAATGCCTACACCGGGCTGCTGTTCGTGGCCGGCATCTTCTACAGCGCGCCGCGGCTGGGGTGGGCGGCGCTGCTGGGCAGTGCGGTGGGCACCGCGGCGGCGGCATGGCTCGGCGCCGAGCGCGCGCAACTGCGCGCCGGCTTGTACGGCTTCAACGGCGCGCTGGTGGCCATCGGCGTGTTGCTGTTCCTGCAGCCCGATGCCTGGGGCTGGGCCAGCGCCCTGTTCGGCGCCGCGGCATCCAGCGTGGTGACGGCGGCGCTGACGCAGCTGCTGGGCCGCTGGAACATGCCGGCGTTGACCGCGCCCTTCGTCTTCAGCACCTTGGGCATGCTGCTGGCGAGCCTGCGTCTGGGCCGGCTGCAAGCCGGTGAGACCTTGCCGCCGGCGGCCCTGCCCAAGGCGATGCCGGTGGACGCCGCGGCCAGCGCCGCGACCGTCGTGCACGGGCTGCTCAATGGCATCGGCCAGGTGTTCTTCCAGGGCGAGGTGATCAGCGGCGGGCTGTTCGTGCTGGGCCTGCTGGTCGCGTCGCGCCGCGCCGGCGTGGCCGCGCTCGCGGGCTCGGCGGTGGGCTTGCTGGCCGCCTGGGTGCTGGGGGCCGCCGAGCCGGCGCTGCGTGCGGGGCTCTATGGCTTCAACAGCGTGCTGGTGGCCATCGCGCTGGCGACGGTGTTTCTGGCCGGCGACGCCGCGGCCTGGCTGTACGCGCTGCTGGCCAGCGCCGCCGCGGTGTTCGTGGCGGCGGCGCTGTCGGCCGCCTTCGAGCCCTTCGGCTTGCCTGCACTGACGCTGCCCTTCGTGCTGGTGACGTGGACCTTCCTGTTCGCCGCCAGCCAGTTCGAGCGGCTGCGCCAGCCGGGCGCGGGCTGAAACCGCAGCGCGCTCAGCCGCCCGGCACCTCGGCCAGCAGCGTCGCCAGCTCGGCGCCCAGCAGCAGGTCGTCGTGTGTGCCGAACACCTGCCGGCGCAGCCGGCCTTGGGCGTCGATCAGCACCAGCGTGGGTGTGCCCTGCATCGCGTAGGCCTGCATCGTGCGCGGGATCGGGCCGTCGCTGCCGGGCTCGTCGACGCCCACCGGATAGTTGATGCGGTACTCGTGCACGAAGGCGCGCAGCGACTCGAGGCCCATCGCCGCGTGGTGCTCGGCCACGCGCTGCGCCTGCGGCAGCGCGTGCGCCACGCAGCCCGGGCACAGCATCTGGAAGGCGTGCAGCAGCACCACCTTGCCGCGCAGCCGCTCGAGGCTCAGCGGCTCGGGCGTGTTCAACCAGGTGGTGGTGTGCCAGGCCGGCGCGGGCTCGAGTGCCGGCATCAGAAGTCCCCGTCCTTCACGTACGGATAGCTCCACAGCGTCAGCTGCAGCAGGCACGACTTCAGCCACGCCGCGTGCATCTGCTCGACCTGCTCGGCGCTGTGGCCCTTTTTGGCCAGGAAGGGCTTGAGCGTGAAGGTGACCGGGAAGATCAGCGCGAACAGGTCGCGAAACGGCACGATCGCGCTGGCGTCGGCGCCGTCGGTGCGGTTCTTCTTGCTGCGGTGGTGGCGCAAGCCGATCTCGTGCTGGTAGTCCAGCCAGGGCTGGTCGTACTGGGCCGCCGCGGTGTCCAGGATCCACTGGCCGAAGCGTTTGCGCACGCCGCCGAGGTAGTCGCCCAGCGGCTGGCCGGATGTGCGGCCGCTGAAGCTGGCCAGCAGCTGCGGCTGCGAGCCGACGAAGCCGTACCACACGTCGAGGATCGCCTCGACCTGGTCTTTGACCACGTCGTGCGACAGCCGCAGCGCGCGCACGTCGTCGTCGCCGAACAGCGCGCTGTTCTTCATCAGCTCGAACTCGGCCAGGGTCACGGGCGATCGTGCCGCGCTGCCCAGCGTGTAGCCGGGGATGGGGGTGGTCGTCATCGAAAGGCTCCTTCGGTTGGCAAGCCCCGGCGCATTGCACTACGCTGGGCGCTGTGCGAACGGTACGTTGCATCGGGCGGCGGGGCCAGAACGCACTTTTTGGTAAGCAGGTTGGGTAACCAGGCGAGAGCTTCGATGGCGGACAACACGACGGACAACGAGGCCGGCAAGCCCGAGGTGGCGGCGATGGTCGAGAGCATCGTCGGCTGCAAGTGGTCGCTCAGCCTGCTGCGGCTGGCCGCCGACGGCACCAGCCGCCCGAGCGCCTTGCTGCGTGCCTGCCCGGGGCTGTCGGCCAAGGTGATGAACGAGCGGCTGCACAAGCTGCAGCGCTTCGGCATCGTGCGGCGAACGGTGCAGGGCGACAAGCCGCCGGTGGAGGTCGACTACCGGCTCACGCCGTTCGGGCGGCGCTTCATCGAGCTGCTGGACGAGGTGCGCCGGCTGCAGCGCGACATCGACAGCGGCAGCGTGCCGGTGGAACGCTGAACATCCGGTGCGCACTGGGCTGGCGCCGCCCCACAGCAGGCTCGGCAGCACGCGTTCCACCACGTCGCGAGGTCTCATTCGGCACAGCTCGGTGCAGCGTTGCCGCCTGCCTAGAATGAGCTTTTCCCCAATGCCGCGGAGGGCTGGTGATATGCGCGACTATCTGAAGTTCTACATCAATGGTGCGTGGGTCGATCCGGTCACACCGAAGACGCTCGAGGTGATCAATCCCGCCACCGAAGCCGTGGCCGGGCGCATCGCCATGGGTTCGGCGGCCGACGTCGACAAGGCGGTGGCCGCGGCGCGCGCGGCTTTCGACGGCTGGTCGCAAAGCAGCCTGGCCGAGCGCATCGCGCTGTTCGAGCGGCTGATCGCCGAATACAAGAAGCGCTACGCCGACATGGCCGCGGCCATCACCGAGGAGATGGGCGCGCCTGCCGCGCTGGCGCAAAAGGCGCAGGCCGGCAGCGGCATCGGCCACCTGCAGGCGGCGCTGGCGGTGCTGAAAAACTACCGCTTCGAGCAGCCGCTGGGCACGACGATGGTGGTGAAGGAGCCGATCGGCGTGTGCGGCCTGATCACGCCGTGGAACTGGCCGGTCAACCAGATCGCCTGCAAGGTGGCACCGGCGCTGGCGGTGGGCTGCACCATGGTGTTGAAGCCTTCGGAGATCGCGCCGTTCTCGGCGCAGGTGTGGACCGAGATCGTGCACGCGGCCGGCGTGCCGGCGGGGGTGTTCAACCTGGTCTACGGCGATGGCCCGACGGTGGGCGCGGCGATCTCCAGCCACCCCGGCGTGGACATGGTGTCGTTCACCGGCAGCACGCGCGCCGGCATCGAGGTCGCGCGCAACGCGGCACCGACCGTCAAGCGCGTGAGCCAGGAGCTCGGCGGCAAGTCGCCAAACATCATCCTGCCCGACGCCGACTTCAAGCGCGCGGTCACCGCGGGCGTGCGCAGCGTGATGAACAACTCGGGCCAGAGCTGCAACGCGCCGACGCGCATGCTGGTGCCCAACGCCAGGATGGCCGAGGCGCTGGCCATCGCCAAGGAAGCCGCCGAGGCCACCACGGTGGGCGCGCCCGACAGCGGTGCGACCATCGGCCCGGTGATCTCGGCCACGCAGTGGGACAAGATCCAGACGCTGATCAACCGCGGCATCGCCGAAGGCGCCAAGGTGGTGGCCGGCGGCCCCGGCAAGCCAGCCGGGCTGGACACCGGCTACTACGTCAAGCCCACCGTGCTCGGCCCGGTGCGCAACGACGCCACCGTGGCGCGCGAGGAGATCTTCGGCCCGGTGCTGGTGATGCTGGGCTACGACACGGTGGACGAGGCGGTGGCCATCGCCAACGACACGCCTTACGGGCTGGCGGCGTATGTGTCGGGCGGCGATCTGGACGCCACGCGCAAGGTGGCGTCTCGGCTGCGCGCAGGCCAGGTGACGCTGAACAGCGCGCCGGCCGACATGATGGCGCCCTTCGGCGGCTACAAGCAGTCGGGCAACGGGCGCGAATGGGGCGAGCACGCGTTCGACGAGTTCCTGGAGATCAAGGCGGTGCTCGGCTACACGCCCAGAGCCGCATGACGCCGCATGACGCCGCATGACGCCGCATGACGCCGCCTGAAGCCGCCTGAAGCCGCCTGAAGCCGCCTGAAGCCGCGCCCCGATCCGCAACGACAGGACACCCGCACCATGGCCGCCATCAACGAAGTGATCGACCTGAGCATCGAGCACGGCATCGCCGTGATCAGCTCGAACCACCCGCCGGTGAATGCGCTGTCGGCCGTGGTGCGCGACGGCCTGAGCGCGGCCTTCGACCAGGCGCTGGCCGACGACGCGGTCCAGGCCATCGTGCTGACCTGCGCCGGGCGCACCTTCTTTGCCGGCGCCGACATCAGCGAGTTCGGCAAGCCGCACAAGGGCGCGTCGCTGCTGGCGGTGCTCGAGCGCATCGATGCGGCGACCAAGCCGGTGGTGGCGGCGATCCACGGCACCTCGCTGGGCGGCGGCTTCGAGCTGGCGCTGGTGTGCCACTACCGCATCGCGCTGCCCTCGGCCAAGGTCGGGCTGCCCGAGGTCAAGCTCGGCTTGCTGCCCGGTGCCGGCGGCACGCAGCGGCTGCCGCGCATCGTCGGCGCGGCCAAGGCGCTGGAGATGATCACCGGCGGCGCGCCGGTGGGCGGCAAGGCGGCGCTGGCGATGGGGCTGGTGGATGAACTGGTGCCCGAAGACGCCGACCTGCGCGCGGCGGGCGTCGCCTTCGCCAAGCGCGTGCTGGCCGACAAGCGAGCGCTGCAGCGCGTCAGCGACCGGGCCGTGGCCGGTGGTACGCCCGAGCTGTTCGCCGAGTTCCGCGCCAAGAACGCCAAGGCCTTTCGCGGCTTCGACGCGCCCGAGGCGATCATCCAGTGCATCGCGGCGGCCGCCACGCTGCCCTTCGCCGAAGGCATGGCGGCGGAGCGCAAGCTGTTCATGGGCTTGATGCAGGGCGTGCAAAGCCAAGCGCAGCGCTACATGTTCTTCGCCGAGCGCCAGGCGGCCAAGATCGACGGCCTGCCCGAGGGCACGAGGCCGCGGCCGGTGAAGACGGTGGGCATCATCGGCGCCGGCACCATGGGCGGCGGCATCGCGATGAACTTCCTGAACAAGGGGCTCGCCGTGACGATCGTCGAAACCCAGGCCGCGGCGCTCGAGCGCGGTGTGGCAACCATCAAGAAGAACTACGACAACACGGCCGCCAAGGGCCGCATGACGCCGGCCGACGTCGACAAGCGCATGGCGCTGCTGACACCGACGCTGGAGTTGAGCGCGCTGGCGCAGGTCGACCTGGTGATCGAGGCGATCTTCGAGAACATGGCGGTGAAGAGGGATCTCTTCGCCAGGCTGGACTCCATCTGCAAACCCGGTGCCGTGCTGGCCAGCAACACCAGCTACCTGGACGTGAACGAGATCGCGGCGGCGACGAAGCGGCCGCACGACGTGGTCGGCATGCACTTCTTCAGCCCGGCCAACGTGATGAAGCTGCTCGAGGTGGTGCGCGGCGCCAAGACCTCGCCCGAGGTGCTGGCCACCGCGATGGAGCTGGGCAAGGTCATCGCCAAGGTGCCGGTGGTGTCGGGCGTGTGCCACGGCTTCATCGGCAACCGCATGCTGGCGCAGCGGCGCGTGCAGGCCGACGCGCTGATCCTGGAAGGCGCGATGCCCTGGGACGTGGACCGCGTGGCCTACGACTTCGGCTGGCCGATGGGGCCGTTCCAGATGTCCGATCTGGCCGGGCTGGACATCGGCTGGTCCAAGGAAAGCTCCAAGGGCGCCACCGTGCGCGAGCGGCTCAACGAGCTGGACCGCCGCGGCCAGAAGACGGGCGCCGGCTACTACGACTACGACGCCAAGCGCAACCGCTCGAACCCGGCGCTGGTGGAAAAACTCATTCTCGACTTCGCCGCCGAGAAGGGCATCCAGCGCCGCCGGATCGACGACCAGGAGATCCTCGAACGGCTGGTCTACCCGATGGTCAACGAGGGCGCGAAGATCCTCGCCGAGGGCATCGCGCAGCGCGCCAGCGACATCGACGTGGTGTGGATCTACGGCTACGGTTGGCCGGTGTACCGCGGCGGGCCGATGTTCTATGCCGACACGGTGGGCGCGGCCCAAGTGCTCGCGGCGCTGGAAAAACACCTGCCCAAGCTCGGCGAGGGCTTCCAGATCGCGCCGCTGCTGCGCGAGGTGGCGGCGTCGGGCAAGCGCTTCACGGGCTGAGCGGCCTGCCGCGCGCCTCGCGCCGCGGTGGCGCTCAACTGTGGCGGCCGCTGCGCAGTGGGGTGGCCATCGACTTTCGTCTTCCAAGGGGCCGGCAGAATCTCGCCCATCAGGACTTCCGATGCCCCTATGCCCATCCCTTCGCCCCGACCAACAATACTTGCGGCTTGCTGGCGAGTGGCTCGCGGGCGTCTCGGCGCCGTCGCGTGCGGCGATCATGGCGTGCGTCGCCGGTAGCTGCCGGGCGGGCTGCCGGTCCAAGCCTTGAAGGCGCGCTGAAAGGCGGCGCTGTCGGAGAACCCCAGTTCGCCGGCGATCACCGCGAGCGGAACCATGCTCGTGTTCAGCCGCGCGATCGCGAGGTCGCGCCGCAGTTCGTCCTTCAGCGCCTGGAAGGTGGTCTGCTCGGCCGCGAGGTGGCGCTGCAGCGTCGAGGCCGACATGTGCAGCGTGCGGGCGGTGCTCTCCAGGTCGGGCCAGGCCGGGATCGCCCTCTGCAGGTGCAGCCGCACCCGGGTGCCGATGTCGCCGTCGTTGCGCCGGGGCAGGACGACGTTGCGCTGGATGTGGGCGACGAAGTTGCGCAGCGCGGCCTCGTCGCGGCGGATCGGCGAGCGCAGCGCGTGCGCATCGAACCACAACGCCGACATCGGCCGGCAAAAGCGCACTTCTCCCGGCAGCACATGGCGGTAGCTGTCGGCGTAGGGCGGGCGGTCGAAGGCGAGGTCGAAGCGCAGCGCGCTCAGCCGGCGCGCGACCAGCCAGGCGACCATGCACCAGACGATGCGCAGCAGCATCTCGTGTATGAAACGCGGCTGCCCGGCCGCCGCGTTCGTGAAGCGCAGGCCCCAGCCGGCGCGGCCAGCGTCGTGCAACGGCAGCAGTTCGATGTCGTCCTGCAGCAGGCCGAAGGTGCGCGCGATGCGGCGCATCGCCACTTCGAGGTCCGGCGCACCCAAGCCCGAGCGCAGAATCAGCGTGAAGCTGCCGCGCTTCAGCACCCTGGAGTAAAAACCCAGGCCGTCGTCGTTCAGCCGCTCGTTGAGCACGCGGTACAGCGCAACGTACTGCTCGCCGGTGACGCGCGCGCCGGCCTGCTCGAGCAAGGCGGGGTCGATGCCGGCCTCGGCCAGCCAGGCTTCGGGCGCCATGCGCTGCGAGCGCACGCCGGCGAGCATGCCCTGCACGAAGGCGATCGACACGCTGACGGGAGTCTTCATGCTGGGTTCGGCGGCAGATCGCCGCCTTCTGCCATTGCGGCGACCCGATCCGCAATGGTAGGCGGCGGCACAGCCTCCTACGATGCGTCACAACGCAGCGCGGCTCGCGCGAACTGCATCGATCGCTGAAGAAGGAACCCAGATGAACGTCACCACGTTGATGCGGCAGGCGGTGCGGTTGAACCGCGATCGGCCGGCGGTGATCACCGAAGACCGCAGCTTCAGCTTCGCCGAAGCCTGGGAACGCGGCGTGCGGGTGGCCAACGGCCTGCGTGCGCTCGGCGTGCAACCGGGTGACCGCGTCGCCGGCCTGGAGGAGAACAACCTCGGCTGCGTCGATGCCGTGCTCGGCTGCGCCATCGCCGGCGCGGTGCGCGTGCCGCTGTACCCGCGCAACTCGGCGCAGGCGCACAGCCACATGATCGAGGGCACCGGCTGCAAGGTCGTGCTCGCCGACGAAGCGCTTGCCGGGCCGGTCGTCGGCCTCGACCGCAAGCTGGATTGCCTGCAGCACTTGCAGGTGCGCGACGCCGGCTACGAAGACTGGCTGGCGGCCCAGGACGCCACCGACCCGATGGTCGAGATCGGCGACGACGACTGGACCATCATCCGCCACTCCGGCGGCACCACCGGCAAGCCCAAGGGCGTGGGCTACACGCACCACGACTGGGTGCTCAACTGCCGCAACTGGGCGTACCTGCTCGACCGCATGAGCCGGTCCAGCGTTGTCGGCCACGCCGGCCCGATCTCGCACGCCTCGGGTTACCTGTTCCTGCCGGGCTGGCTCGCCGGTGCGGCCAATCTGGTGTTCGGTGCTTTCGAGCCGGGCAAGGTGCTGGACATGATGCGTGCGCACCGCGTCAGCCACATGTTCGCGTCGCCCAGCCTGCTGGCGGCGCTCGCGCGTCATCCACGGGCCAGCGAAGCGGCCTGGCCGCAGCTGCGCTCGATCCTCGTCGGCGGCGCGCCGATCACCGACGCCACCGCGCTGCTCGGTCGCAAGGTCTTCGGCGACTGCCTGTACCAGGCCTTCGGCCAGACCGAAGCCGTGCCGCTCACCGGCATGGGGCCGGACGAATGGTTCGGGCAGATCGAGGGCTCGACGCCGCTGCGCGCCGCCGGACGCGTGCTGCCCTTCGCCCAGGTCGAGATCCGCGACGCCGAAGGCAACACACTGCCGATCGGCGCCGAGGGCGAGATCGTCGCCAAGGTCGAAGGCCAGATGCGCGGCTACTGGGGCGACGCGGAACTGACCAAGACCCGGCTCGTCGACGGCTGGGTGCACACCCACGACATCGGCCGCATCGACGCCAACGGCTTCCTCTACGTGATGGACCGCGCCGACGACATGATCGTCTCGGGCGGCTTCAACATCTGGCCCGCCGAGCTGGAGACCGTGCTCGGCGACCATCCGGCGGTGATCGAAGCGGCGGTGTTCGGCATCCCGCACGAGCGCTGGGGTGAAACGCCGATGGCGGTGGTGACGGTGGCCGACGCGGGCGCGGTCAGCGCCGAAGAGTTGATCGCGTTGTGCAGCGAAAAGCTCGGCTCGTACAAGAAGCCGGGCGCGGTGCGGATCACGACCGAGCCGCTGCCCAAGAGCGTGGTCGGCAAGCTGCTGCGCAAGCAGCTGCGCGAGCCGTACTGGGAAGGCCACGAGCGCCGCGTGTCCGGCGCCTGACCCGAGCGAAATCCCTCATCCATCGAAATCCGAAGGAGTGAAAGCCATGAGTCGAGATGTCTTCGTCGCCGGGGTCGGCATGATCCCGTTCACCAAGCCGGGCGCGAGCGAGCCCTACCCGCGCATGGCGGCCAAGGCCACGGCCGCCGCGCTGGCCGACGCCGGCGTCGACTACACGCAGATCGAGCAGGCCTACGTCGGCTATGTCTACGGCGACTCCACCGCCGGGCAGCGTGCGCTGTACGAGGTGGGCATGACCGGCATCCCGGTGGTCAACGTCAACAACAACTGCTCGACCGGGTCGACCGCGCTGTACCTCGCGCGCCAGGCGGTGGCCAGCGGCGCTGCCGAATGTGTGCTGGCGCTGGGCTTCGAGCAGATGAACCCCGGCGCGCTCGGCTCGGTCTTCAAGGATCGGCCGAGCCCGTTCGACACCTTCGACCAGGTCACCGATGAACTGGTCGGCCACCCGGAGATCCCGCTGGCGATCCGCTACTTCGTCGGCGCCGGCATGGCGCACATGAAGCAGTACGGCACCAAGCTCGCGACCTTCGCGAAGATTCGGGCCAAGGCCAGCCGCCATGCGGCGAACAACCCGCTGGCCGTGTTCCGCACACCCGTCACCGAGGACGAGGTGCTTGCGTCGCCGGCGCTGTTCCCGGGCGTGATGACGCGGCTGATGGCCTGCCCGCCGACCTGCGGTTCCGCGGCGGCGATCGTCTGCACCGACGCCTTCGCGCGCAAGCACGGGCTGAAGCGCAACGTGCGCATCCGCGCGCAGGCGATGACCACCGACCGCCCAGCCACCTTCGAGTCGCGCGACATGCGCGACGTCGTCGGCTGCGGCATGGCCAAGGAGGCTGCGGCCAAGGTCTACGATGCGGCCGGCATCGGTCCGCAGGATGTCGATGTCGTCGAGCTGCACGACTGCTTCGCGCAGAACGAACTCGTCAGCTACGAGGCGCTGGGCCTGTGCCCGCAAGGCGGCGCCGAGAAGTTCGTGCTCGACGGCGACAACACCTACGGCGGCAAGTTCGTCGTCAACCCTTCGGGCGGCCTGCTGTCCAAGGGCCATCCGCTGGGTGCGACCGGACTCGCGCAATGCACCGAACTGGTCGAGCAGCTGCGCGGTGCGGCCGGCAAGCGCCAGGTGGAGGGCGCGCGGCTGGCGCTGCAGCACAACGTGGGGCTGGGTGGCGCGTGCGTGGTGACGCTCTACGAGAGGGTCTGAGTGCAGGCGGATGGGCTGCGCAACGCCTGATAGCACGGGAGACATCATGTACCTCACGCAGAACCTGCGGCGTTCGATCCAGCAGACGCCCAACGGCATCGTTTCCATCTTCAACGGGCGCAAGCGGACCTTTGCCGAGTTCGGCGATCGCGTGGCGCGTTTTGCCGGCGCGATGCGCAAGCTCGGCCTGAAGCCGGGCGACCGCATCAGCATGCTGGCGCTGAACTCCGACACCTATCTGGAGTACTACCTGGGCACGTACTGGGCCGGCGGCGTGGTCAACCCGATCAACACGCGCCTGGCGGTGCCCGAGATCGCGTTCATGCTCGATGACTGCGGCAGCGAGATCCTGATGCTGGATCACCACTTCGTCGCGGTGGCGGCCCAACTGCGCGCGCGGTGCCCGCAGCTGCGCGAAGTCATCTTCGTCGGCGACGGGCCGGCGCCCGACGGCATGCGGTCGTACGAGGCATTGATCGCCGCCGCCGAGCCGGCGCAGGACGCCCTGCGCAGCAACGACGATCTGGCCGGGATCTACTACACCGGCGGCACGACCGGGCGCTCCAAGGGCGTGATGCTCACGCACACCAACATCTTCTCGAACTCCGTCGCGATGATCGCCGAAGGGGTGGTCGCCCGAGGGTGCACGGGGCTGCATTCGGCGCCGATGTTTCACCTGGCCGACGGCGCGTTCATGAATGCCATGCTGGCGGGCGGAGGCTGCCACGTGATCGTGCCGCAGTTCGAGCCGCTTGCGGTGCTGGACGTGATCCAGCGCGAGCGCATCACCGACATGTTGCTGGTGCCGACGATGATCCAGATGCTGGTCGATCACCCGAAGCGCGCCGAGCACGACCTGTCGAGCGTGAAGAACGTCGTCTATGGCGCCTCGCCGATCGCCGAAGCCGTGCTCGACCGGGCGATGCAGGCTTTTCCATCGGCCGGCTTCGCGCAGGCCTACGGCCAGACCGAGCTGTCGCCGTGCGTCACGATCCTCGGCCAGGACATGCATCGCGAAGCCGGCCGCCGGCTCGGCCTGCACAAGTCCAACGGGCGCGCGATGATCGGCTGCGAAGTGCGTGTCGTCGACGAAAACGACCGCGAGCTGCCGCGCGGCAAGGTCGGCCAGATCCTGGGGCGCGGCCCGGGCGTCATGAAGGGCTACTGGAACCTGCCCGACGAAACCGCGGCGGCGCTGCGCGGCGGCTGGATGCACACCGGCGATGCGGGTTACATGGACGAGCGCGGCTACGTCTTCCTGCAGGACCGCGTCAAGGACATGATCGTCAGCGGCGGCGAGAACGTCTACAGCATCGAAGTGGAGAACGCCATCGCTTCGCACCCTGCGGTGGCGCAATGCGCCGTGGTCGGCATCCCGCACGAGCGCTGGGGCGAGGCGGTGCACGCCTTCGCGGTGTGCAAGCCCGGCAGCAGCGCCACGGCCGAGGAGATCATCGCCCATTGCAAGGAACAGATCGCCGGCTACAAGTGCCCGCGCAGCGTCTCGTTCATCGATGCGTTGCCGCTTTCGGGCGCAGGCAAGGTGCTGAAGCGGGAGCTTCGCGAGCCGTACTGGAAGGGACATTCACGCCGCATCGCCTGACGGCGCGGCGCGAACGGGCTCGAGGAGGACATCGAAATGCAGCAAGACGCG
>ERZ795045.3555-NODE-3555-length-13559-cov-3.639736_pt1 | contig 13559 bp, 16 predicted proteins | sample MGYA00375129_ERZ795045 | MGnify/ENA primary metagenome ERZ795045 (study PRJEB30174, sample SAMN05720166) | activated sludge metagenome | isolation source: anaerobic digester from wastewater treatment plant | place: Japan | collected 2015-05-15 ... | reverse complement strand
CACGGCCATGGGCATGGGCATGGGCATGGGCATGGGCATGGGCATGACCATGCCCATGCCCATGCCCATGCCCATGGCCACGGGCACGGCCCGAGCGGTGGCGACTACGGCCGCGCGTTCACCATCGGCATCACGCTGAACCTGGGTTTCGTCGCGGTCGAAGCCTTCTACGGCTGGAAGGCGGATTCGCTGGCGCTGCTGGCCGATGCCGGCCACAACCTGAGCGACGTCATCGGGCTGGTGCTCGCCTGGGGCGGCGCGCTGGCCGGGCGGCTGCGCCCCGATGCGCGCCACACCTACGGCTGGAAGCGCGCCAGCATCCTGGCGGCGTTCCTGAACGCGGTGCTGCTGCTGGTGGCGATGGGTTCGCTGGGCTGGGAAGCGCTGCAGCGGCTGCGCTCGCCGCAACCGGCGGCGGCGCTGACGATCATGCTGGTGGCCGGCGCGGGCATCGTGGTCAACGGCGCCACCGCGTGGCTGTTCATGCGCGGGCGCGAGCACGACCTGAACATCCGCGGCGCGTTCTGGCACATGGCCGCCGACGCGCTGGTGTCGGCCGGCGTGGTGCTGGCCGGCGCGTTGAGCTGGCGCTATGGCTGGTACTGGCTCGACCCGGCGGCCAGCCTGGTGATCGCGGCGATCATCGTGGTCGCCACCTGGGGGCTGTTCAGCCAGTCGCTGCACCTGATGTTCGACGGTGTGCCCGAGGGCGTCGAGCTGCAGGCGGTGCGCGAGCTGCTGGCCTCGCTGCCCGGGGTGCAAAGCGTCCGCGACCTGCACGTCTGGGCGATGGGCACCTCGGATACCGCGCTGACCGCCCACCTGGTCATGCCGCAGGGCCACGGCGGCGACGCCTTCCTGCGCGACGCCGCCGAGCAGCTGGCGCAGCGCTTCGGCATCGGCCATGTCACGCTGCAGCTGGTGTGCGAACCCTTCGCGCCGGGCTGCGGCGAGTCCGCGTCGGTTCATTGAGGCGCGGGCTGCGGGCGTCGACCCACGGGCTGCGCACGCAGCGCCGGCCGGCATTGTTGCTACCATCGTCACCCCGCAAAGCACTAGGGAGTTTCGATGCGCACCGTTCTTGCCGCTGCCAGCCTTGCTCTGGCAGCCAGCGCACCTGTCATGGCGCAGGAGCAATACCAGCTGCGCACGGCCGCGGACTTGGCCCGCATTTGCTCCACGCCGGCCTCGGCCGACGACTACGTGGTCGGCATCTCGTTCTGCCACGGCGTGCTGTCCGGAGCGTACAACTACTTCCTGGCGGCCACGCCCGTGGAGCAGCGCTTCGTCTGCCTGCCCTCCGACAAAGTGACGCGCATTCAAATCGCCAACGGATTCGTCTCGTGGCTGCAGGCGCGACCGCAGTACCAGAAGGACGGCGCCATCGACGCCTTGTTCCGCTATGCGGCCGAAACCTATCCCTGCAAGCGCTGATTTGCCGCCATTGAACCAAGGAGCCATGCACATGAACCGCCATCTGATTCTCGCCAGCGCGCTGGCCGCGGCATTGGCCGGCGCCAGTTGCTCGAACATGACTTCGTCGCAGCAGTCCACCCTGTCCGGCGCGGGCATCGGCACCGCCGCCGGCGTGGCCGTCGGTGCGATCACCGGCGAATGGGCCTGGGCTGCCGCCGGTGCGGCCATCGGCGCCGGTGCCGGCTACCTGACCGACCAGGAACGCCAACGCCAGGAAGCCGCCCAGCAGCGGGCCTTCGAGCAAGGGGTGCAGGCTGGCAAGAAACAGGCGCAGACGAACTGACGAACGCGCGCAGCCGCGGCCCGACAGCGCCGCGCTGCGCGCGATGGTGCTGAAGTTCTTCGGTCTGCAGCGCGAGCCGTTCTCGATCGCGCCCGACCCGCGCTGCCTGTACCTGAGCGAGCGCCACCGCGAGGCGCTGGCGCATCTGCTGTACGGCGTGCAGGCCGGCGGCGGCTTCGTGCTGCTGAGCGGCGAGATCGGCGCCGGCAAGACCACCGTGTTCCGCGCGCTGCTGCAACAGCTGCCGCAGCACTGCAACGTCGCCTACATCTACGACCCGCTGCAGTCGGCGAGCGAACTGCTCGAGTCGATCTGCGCCGAGTTCCGCGTGGCGCGCGAGCGGCCCGCCGCGCGCACGAGCGGCGCGCGCGACCCCATCGCGGCGCTGAACGGGTTCTTGCTGCGTGCGCATGCCCAGCGCCAGGACAACGTGCTGGTCATCGACGAGGCGCAGAACCTGTCGGCCGAGGTGCTCGAACAGCTGCGCTTGCTGACCAACCTGGAAACCAACGAGCGCAAGCTGTTGCAGATCATCCTGATCGGCCAGCCCGAATTGCGCGAGCTGCTGGCGCGGCCCGAGCTGGAACAGCTGGCGCAGCGCGTGATCGCGCGCTGCCACCTCGGTGCGCTGTCGCGCGACGAGACGCCGCAGTACGTGGCGCACCGTCTCGGCGTGGCCGGGCTGCGCGGGGCGCCGCCTTTCGATGACGCCGCGCTGCAGCGCGTGCATGTGCTGTCGCGCGGCGTGCCGCGGCGCATCAACCTGCTGTGCGAACGCGCGCTGCTCGGCGCCTATGCGCTGGGCCGCCCGCAGATCGACGCCGCCATCGTCGAGCGAGCCGCCGCCGAAGTGCGAGGTGAACTGCCGCGCGCGAGCCGCGCATGGCTGCGATCGCCGCGAGCGCGCATCGCCGCCGGCCTTGCATTGGGTGTGTTGGCCGGGGCAGCGCTGTTCGGCCTGGGCCTGCTGGGTGCCGATGCGTGGCGCGCGGCCGGCAGCGCGGCAGCAGCGGCACTGAAGTAGAAGCAAGGCCGGCCATGTCCTACATCCTCGATGCGCTGCGCAAGGCCGAGGCCGAACGCGGCGGCGTGCCCGACGTGCACGCGTCTGCGCTGCTCGCGGCAGCGCCCACACCCAATTCGTCGGCGGGCGCTTTGCGGCGCTGGCGATTGCAGGCGAGTGTGCTGGCGGGTGTGCTGGCGGGTGCGCTGGCCGTGGCGGGGGCGGCCTGGCTGCAGTGGGGGCGCGACGCGTTGCCGAGCGTGGCGCCGGCCGTCTCCGCCGCCGCGCCGGGTGCGAGCGCTGCTGCCCAGGCCGTTGCCCGGGCCGCTGCGGCCAGTGCCGCGTCGGCTGCGGTGGCGGTCGTGCCGGCGGCTTCCGCTGCCGACACGCCGCACCGCGCCAGCGCAGTGGCAGTGGCGGCGCCGTCCGAGCCGACGGCAAAGCCGGCACCCCGGTCCGAGGCGGCCGAAGCCAGGCCCCGCAGGCCGAAGGCGCCGGCCGGCCCCACCAAGGATGACGGGCCGGCCACGGCCGCCGCGACCGCCACGACGACCGCCAAACGCGCCGGTGGGCCGTCGCGCGCGGCGCAGGCGGCAGCCGAGCCGGCGCCGCGGCTGCCGCAATGGGCGCAGTTGCCGGCCGAGTTGCGCCGCCAGTTGCCGCCCTTGGCGGTAGGCGGCTCGGTCTATTCGCCGCAGCCCCGCGCGCGCATGGTGATCGTCGACGGCCAGGTGTTCCAGGAGGGCAGCCAGCTGACGCCCGAGCTGACGCTGGAGCAGATCCGGCCGAAGGCGGCCGTGCTGTCGATCCGCGGCACGCGCTTCGAGCTGCCGCTGTAGCAGCAGGCCTCGGCGTCAGCCCTCAGCGCCTGCCGCCGAAGCGTCCGCCGCCGCCGAAGCGCCCGCCGAAGCCGCCGCTGCCGTAGCGCCCGCCGAAGCCGCCGCCGCCGAAGCGGTCGCCACCGCCAGAACCACCACCGTAGCCGCCGCCGAAGCGGTCGCCGCCGCCGTAGCTGCCGAAGCGGTTGTCGCCGTAGCTGCGCGCCTGCGCTTCACGGTCGGCCCATGAGTTGTCGCCTGCGGCTGCCCCCCAGCCGCCGGACGAATGCTGCTGCCAGCCATCGCCGGTGTTGCGGTAGACGTTGCCGTTGACGTCGGCGTAGTGGTTGCCGTTGACGGTTGCGGTGTTCCAGGTGTTGGTCTTGCCGGTGTTGGCGTTGGTGGTGGAGCCGCCGCCGGCATGCGCATAGCCCTGCGGACCGGCGGTGGTGGCGCCGCTGCGGTCGTAGCTGCTGCCGCCCGGGCCGGTGACCGACGCGCTGTTGGCTGTCGAACGCTGGCCCGTGTAGGTGTTGTAGTTGCTCGCACGCGCCACGTTGCCCGAGCCCCCGTCCGGCCCGGTGCCGGTGCGGTCGTAGCCGCGCGTGGCGTTGCCGGTCCACGCGTTGTACTGGCGGCCGGCGTTGTAGGTGCCGGTGGTGCCGGTGCGCGCGTTGCTGTAGGTGCCGGAGGCGGTGGTGCCGGCGACGCCGCCGCCGGCGTACCAGCTGCGCGTGCCCGAGTAGGCGGTGTTGCCCCAGTGGCCGTAGACGTTGGAACTGGCCGTGGCGCAGCAGCCATACCCGCCCCAGTAGTACGGGTGGTAGTAGGCGCCGCCCCAGTACGGCTCCATCCAGGCCGCGGTGGCCAGCCCGACGGCAAAGCCGTAGGTGAAACCGACGTAGGGGTTGTAGACCGGCGCGGCCGCTACGCCGTAGGTGTAGGGCGGGGCGTACCAGACGCTGCCGATCCACGGCGTGTAGACGTAGCCGGTGCCATAGACCACGGTGCCGTAGGGCGAGACCACCGTGCCCAGGTAGCCGGGGGTGTAGCCGACGTAGACCACGCTGGGGGTGGCCTCGTAGATGCGCACGTAGGTCACGTAGTGCAGCGGCGAGCTCGCCGGGATGGTGTAGATCACCTCGGGCACGTAGGTCGCGACGCGCCACGGCCCGGTGAGCTGCGGTGCGGTGAACCACACGCCGGCGGTGACCGCGTAGTAGGCGTCGCCGGCGCGGATCAGCGGCACCGACGAGTTGGCCACGTAGCTCAGCGCGGTGCCTGCCACGGGCGAGTACTGCGGCGGCCCGTCGAAGCTGGGCGTGAAGCTCGGCCCGCCCTCGAGCGGCACGGTCGCGGTCTGCGGGATCGAATTCGAGATCAGCGCTTCCTGCGCCTGCGGCGTGCCGGCCACCGTGGGCAGCACCGCGCCGGCGGGCGAGGCCGGCGGGATGCGCGCGAAGTCCGGCGGCAGCGCGTCGGCGGCGACGAAGCGCCACGGCCCGTCCAGCCCCGGCGCACTGAACCAGCGGCCCGACATCAGCACGTAGTACTGGTTGTCGGTGGTGGCGATGAACACGTCGGCGGTGGTGTTCGACGCCCACAGCAGCTGCGTGCCGCCGATCGGCTCGAAATCGGGCCGTCCCTTGAACACGATCAGCTCGGTCGGCACCTGCGCGACCACGATCTGCGGCACGCCATTGCCGAGCGAGGGTTTGGGGTTGGCCTTCGGGCCGCCGTCGAGCAGGTCGACCACGCCGCTCTTGGCCAGCTTGCGTGCCGCGTCGTCCAAACCCAGCGGCTGCAGGTTGGAACGCGTCCACGGCCCGTCGATCACAGCGGCGCTGAGCCAGCCGTCGTACACGTGCAGGTACAGCTGGTCGCCCAGGCCGCCCTTCAGGATCAGCGCATGGGTATTGATCACGCGCTGGAAGCGGCTGTCGTGCGGCAGCGGCTGCCACACCGGTGCGCCGTCCACCGGCACCAGGATCGCCGGTGTGGTGCGGACCACCACCTGCGGCGGCTCGTTGCGCACCTGCACCGGCGCGGGCTTGACGCCGGCCGCCGCCAGCGACGCCTCGAGGCGGTCCAGCGAGAGGATCGGCATCTGCCGGGCCAGGCTGGCCTGCAGCGCGCCGGCATAGGCCGCGCCGCGATCGGGCAGCGTCGGGAAGTCGAGCCTGCTCAGTTCGAGATCCTGCAGCACCACGGTGCGCGCCGCCTTGTCGACCTGGGTGCGCGCGTCGGCGAAGATCACGCCGAAGGTCTCCTGCGTGGCGCCGGCGGGTTTCAGGGCTGCGGCCAAACGCAGCTCGATGCGGTTGCCGGCCCAGCGGTTGACCTGCGGCTGGTACACCAGCACCGCGGCATCGGCGATGCTGACATCGCGCGGCCACGCGCCGGCGCTCGGGTTGGCCGATGCCGCGTTGGCCGCGGCCGGTTGCGCCGCTGCGGGCTGGCTGGGCGCCAGGCCGGCGATCAAGGCGATGCACAGCGCACAAGCGCTTCGGGCGATGGCGGACGACATGGCGGTGGACTCTGCGGCCAGGGGGGCACGATTCTAGGCAGCCAACAGGGAAACTCCCGCCGCGCCGGCGAAGACCACGCTCCTAGAATCCCTGCGCCAAGCACCTCGGAGCCCCATCCTCATGCCAGCCCCTCGCAGCGGCGCGGACGCATCCGCCGCCGAAGCCCCCGCCGCCGGCCCGCGCGTGCTGAAGAAGTACCCGAACCGGCGCCTGTACGACACCCGCAGCAGCGCCTACATCACGCTGGCCGACGTCAAGGCGATGGTGCTCGAGCTCGAGGATTTCGAGGTGCGCGACGCCAAGAGCGGCGAGGACCTGACGCGCAGCATCCTGCTGCAGATCATCCTCGAGGAAGAGTCGGGCGGCGTGCCGATGTTCAGCGCGCAGATGCTGGCGCAGATGATCCGCTTCTACGGCCATTCGATGCAGGGCCTGATGGGCAGCTACCTCGAGAACAGCCTGCAGGCCTTCGTCGAGCTGCAAAAGCGCTTCGCCGCATCGAGCCTGGTGCAGGGCGAAGCCCAGGCCCAGGCCTTCACGCCCGAGATGTGGACGCAGCTGATGGCCGGCCAGGGCAACGCGATGCAGGGCATGATGAATGCCTACATGGAGCAGTCGCAGCAGCTGGTCGCGCAACTGCAGGAGCAGATGGTGAAGAACTCCGGCGCGCTGTTCCAGGGTCTGCACACCAAGCCGGCAGCCAAGCAGCCCTGAGCGGGTGCGGGACAATCCCGCGCATGAACACACCGTCTGCAGCCCCCACCGTCGGCTTCGTCTCGCTGGGTTGTCCCAAGGCGCTGACCGACTCCGAACTGATCCTCACGCAGCTGCAGGCCGAGGGCTACGCCACCAGCAAGAGCTACGACGGCGCCGATCTGGTGATCGTCAACACCTGCGGCTTCATCGACGAGGCGGTGCAGGAGAGCCTGGACGCGATCGGCGAGGCGCTGCACGCCAACGGCAAGGTCATCGTCACCGGCTGCCTGGGCGCCAAGGGGGGCAAGGACAGCGGCGAGGGCAGCACCAATCTCGTGCGCCAGCTGCACCCCAAGGTGCTGGCCGTCACCGGCCCCCACGCCACGCAGGAGGTGATGGACGCGGTGCACCGCCACGTGCCCAAGCCGCACGATCCCTTCGCCGACCTGGTGCCGCCGCATTTCGACAAGATCGGTGTCAAGCTCACGCCCAGGCACTACGCCTACCTGAAGATCAGCGAGGGCTGCAACCACCGCTGTACCTTCTGCATCATCCCCAGCATGCGCGGCGATCTGGTGTCGCGCCCCGTCGGCGACGTGCTGGGCGAGGCACAGCGGCTGTTCGAGTGCGGCGTGAAGGAGCTGCTGGTGGTCAGCCAGGACACCAGCGCCTACGGCGTGGACGTGAAGTACCGCACCGGCTTCTGGGACGGCCGCCCGGTGAAGACGCGTTTGGTCGAGTTGTGCGAGCAGCTGGGGCGGCTGGCCGAGCCCTTCGGCGCGTGGGTGCGGCTGCACTACGTGTACCCGTACCCGCACGTCGACGAGCTGCTGCCGCTGATGGCGCAGGGCCTGGTGCTGCCGTACCTGGATGTGCCGTTCCAGCACGCGCACCCCGAGGTCTTGAAGCGCATGAAGCGCCCGGCCTGCGGCGAAGGCGGTGAGCGCAACCTGGAGCGGCTGGCGCGCTGGCGCGAAACCTGCCCCGAGCTCGTCGTGCGCTCGACCTTCATCGCCGGGTTTCCGGGCGAGACCGAAGCGCAGTTCGAAGCCTTGCTGGCCTTCATGTGCGACGCGCAGATCGACCGCGCCGGCTGCTTCGCCTATTCGCCGGTGCAGGGCGCCGCGGCCAACGAACTGGACGGGGCGCTGCCGATCGAGGTTCGCGAGCAGCGGCGCGCGCGCTTCATGGCCATGGCCGAGGACGTGTCGGCGCGCAAGCTGCAGCGGCGCATCGGCGCGACGATGCAGGTGCTGGTCGACCACGCGCCGGCGCTGGGGCGCAGGGGCGCCGTGGGGCGCAGCTACGCCGACGCGCCGCAGATCGACGGTCAGGTGCGGCTGCTGCCGCCCGAGAAGGCTTCGAAGACGCTGAAGGTGGGCGAGTTCACGCGCGCGCGCATCGTCGCCACCGAGGGCCACGACCTGATCGGCATGCCCGTCTGAACGCTGTTTGAAAGGCCGCGCCATGTCCGCAACCCAAGCCCTCGGCAGGTCACCGAGCACCGGCCTGATCCATCACCCGTACCAGCCGCCGGCGGGCTTCGCCGCACCGCAGCCCGGCGTGTTCAAGGCCTCGACCGTGTTCTTCCCGAACGTGGCCGCGCTGCACGCGCGCAACTGGAAGGACAAGGGCGGCTACACCTACGGGCTGCACGGCACGCCCACCAGCTTCCTGCTGGAAGAGCGCATCGCCGCGCTCGAAGGCGGCGCGCAGGCGCTGCTGGTGCCCAGCGGGCTGGCGGCGATCGCGCTGGTCGACATGGCGCTGCTGCAGCGCGGCGACGAGGTGCTGATTCCCGACAACGCCTACGGCCCCGGCAAGGAACTGGCGCGCCAGGAACTGGCGCACTGGGGCATCACGCACCGCTTCTACGACCAGGCCGATGCGGCGGGGCTGGCGGCGATGATCGGCCCGGCGACCAAGCTGGTGTGGCTGGAAGCGCCGGGCTCGATCACGATGGAGTTCCCCGACCTGCGCGCGCTGGTGCGCGCCGCGCGCCACAAGGGCGTGCTCACGGTGCTGGACAACACCTGGGGCGCGGGCATCGCCTTCGATGCCTTCGACCTCGGCGAGTCCTTAAGCGTGGACATCAGCGCGCACGCGCTGACCAAGTTCCCGTCGGGCGGCGGCGACGTGCTGATGGGCTCGGTGACCACGCGCGACCCTGACTTGCACCTGCGCTTGAAGGCCGCGCACATGCGCATGGGCTGGGGCGTGGGCATGAACGACGCCGAAGCCGTGCTGCGCGCGCTGCCGTCGCTGCCTTTGCGCTACGCCGCGCAGGACGCCGCCGGCCGTGCACTGGCGCGGTGGTGGCAGCAGCAGCCGCAGGTGGCCCGGGTGCTGCACCCGGCGCTGCCCGGATCGCCCGGCCATGAGCACTGGGCCGCGCTGTGCACGCACGCGGCGGGGCTGTTCTCGGTGGTGTTCGATGCACGCCACGACGCTGCGCAGGTGCATGCCTTCGTCGATGCGCTGCGGCTGTTCAAGATCGGCTACTCGTGGGCCGGGCCGGTGAGCCTGGCCGTGCCCTACGACTTCGCGCAGATCCGCCCCGGATCGCCCTGGCGCGGCACATTGGTGCGCTTGTCCATGGGGCTGGAGGATGTGGCGGATCTGCAGGCAGACCTGGAGCAGGCGCTGCTGGCTGCTTTCGGCTCACGCTGACGCGCGCTGGCCGCGGGCGCGGCGAGGCCGGCTGGGCGAGCGCCAAAGGGATAACAAGGCGAACGCCCGAGTTCGGTTCACCATGGGCGCCGCCGTTGCGGCGCGCTCGGTCAGTCAGCCGCAGGCCGCCACGCATCCGACTGCCAAATCCACGGCACTGACGAGCACGACAACACCATGCCGGACACCTTCGACTTCATCGTAGTGGGCGCCGGCTGGGCGGGCGCGGTTGTTGCCGCCCGGCTGAGCGAGGATCCGTCCTGCAGTGTGCTGCTGCTGGAGGCCGGCGGCCGGCCGCCGGTGCACGCGACGATACCCGCTGCCTGCTCTGCGATGCAGCAGAACCCGCAGACCGACTGGATGTACACCGCCGATGCCGGCAAGTGCGGGCTGGCGCTGAAGAACAGTCGGATGATGATGCCCAGGGGCAAGATGCTCGGCGGCTGATCGGGCATCGACTGCATGGCGTATGTGCGCGGCCATCCCGGCGACTTCGATGCCTGGGCCCAAGCGGGTGCCGCTGGGTGGAGCGATCGCGAGGTGCTGCCGAACTTCAAGAAAAGCGAAGGCTTCACGCCAAGCGACGACATCGCCATCGATGCACAGGCCCACAACTGCGCCGGCCCCCTGGGGGTGTCCGTGCGTTCCCCGGTGCTGCCGGGCGCACGCGAGTTCGTCGAAGCCGCGGTGGCGGCGGGCATTCCGCGCGGCGACTACAACGCACGAGATCGCGGCGGCCCGCGCGGCGTCGTGTCGCTGTTCCAGACCACGACGCGCAGCGGCAAGCGATCGAGCACGTACCACGTCTTTCTCGAAGGCGAAGCCGAGCAGCGGCCGAATCTGAGCATGGTCACGGGGGCGCATGTCACGCGCGTGATCGTCGAGGGCGCGGCCGGCCACAAGCACGCCACCGGCGTCGAGTACCGCATCGGCAGCGATGACGTGCGCACCGCCCACGCCGCCAAGGAGGTGGTGTTGAGCGGCGGCGCCATCGGATCGCCCCACCTGCTGCTGCTGTCGGGCATCGGTCCGCGGGCGGAACTCGAGGCCGCGGGCATTGCCTGTCAAGCCGATTCACCCCATGTGCCCGCAAGCACGGGCACGACGAAGGCGCCACCCCCAGCGACGCGCTGCTCGAAGACCTCGCGCTGCACTGCTCGTTCACGGTCGACCACGTCACGTCCACGTGCCGCATCGGCGACGTCGTCGATCCTCGCCTCGAGGTCAAGGGGGTCGGCAAGCTGCGCGTTGCCGACGCCAGCGTCATGCCGAATGTGGTCAGTGGCAACACCAACGCAGCGTCGATCATGATCGGCGAGAAGGCGGCGGAGATGCTGGCCGCCGACCACGGCGTCAGGCTTCATGACTTCGTCGGCGAGCCTGCCCGCGCCCGCCAGTGACGATCAGGACAGCGCCTGCCAGCGCAACGCCGGCCAGGCGTTGCGCGCGGCGGCCGTCTCGAAGCAGCGGGCGTTGCCGTCGTTGACGATGACCGCGCCGGCGCAGGCGCGGTCCGTCAGGCTGTCCAGCCGCGGCAGCACCGTCGGCACCCCCGGCGCCAGCAGCAGCGGGCAGCGCCCGCAGGGTGCGCCGCACCCTCAGGCCTTGGAAGACACCTTGTGCCGCATCAGCCGGCCGCGCTCGCGCTCCCAGTCGCGCTTCTTCTCGGTTTCGCGCTTGTCGTGCGCGGCCTTGCCTTTGGCCAGCGCGATCTCGACCTTGACCCGCCCGCCCTTGTAGTGCAGGTCCAGCGGCACCAGCGTGAAGCCGCGTTGCTCGACCTTGCCGACCAGGCGGCGGATCTCGTCCTTGTGCATCAGCAGCTTCTTGGTGCGGTCGGCTTCGGGCTGCACATGGGTGGACGCACTGCGCAAGGCGTTGATGCGGCAGCCGATCAGATGCAGCTCGCCGTCGCGGATCACCACATAGCCGTCGGTGAGCTGCACCTGGCCGGCGCGGATCGCCTTGATCTCCCAGCCCTGCAGCACGATGCCGGCCTCGAAGCGTTCCTCGATGTGGTACTCGAATCGGGCGCGGCGGTTCTCGGCGATCGCGGGCATGGCAGGGCAAGGGTCGGCATCGCGCTGCGACATCACGCGGCGAAGCAGGCTGGGCGAAGGCGGTGCCGAGGGCAGGGCACTGCCTAGAATCGGCGCATTGTATGAAGCACGTGAACAAGTCGGTGCTGCTGTGGTACTCGCCGCACGAGATGTACCGGCTGGTGACCGAGGTGGCGGACTATCCACACTTCCTGCCCTGGTGCGACCGCGCCGAAGTCGTCGAGGCCCATGCCGACGGCATCACCGCGCGCATCGGTCTGGCCTACGGCGGCGTGCACCACGCGTTCACCACGCGCAACGAGCACGTGCCCGACGCGGCGGTGATCGTCAAGCTGATCGACGGGCCGTTCTCGCTGCTCGACGGTAGCTGGTACTTTCGCGCGCTGGGCCGCCCCGACGCCCCGGCGCAGGGCTGCAAGATCGAGTTCGACCTGCGCTACGCCTTCAGCAGCCGCCCGCTGGAAACCGTGCTCAGCCCGGTGTTCGACCGCGTGGCCAACACCTTCGTCGATTCCTTCGTCAAGCGCGCCGAGCAGGTCTATGGCCGGCGCTGAGCTGCTCATCGAGGTGGTGTACAGCCCGGCGGCGGGGCAGGTCGATCAGGTGAGCCTGCAGCTGCCCGACGGCGCGCGGCTGCTCGATGCGCTGCACGCCAGCGGGCTGTGCCACCGCCATGGGCTCGACCTGGCCACGGTGCGCGCCGGCATCTGGGGGCGCTTGCAGCCGCTGCACACCTTGCTGCGCGATCGCGACCGCGTCGAGTTGTACCGTGCATTGCGGGCCGACCCCAAGGAGGCGCGCCGGCTGCGCCAACGGCACGCAAGGCAAGCGGCGGCAAAGGCGGCTGCAGGCCCTTACTGACACTGGCTGGAGATGGCCTCGCGCGCGCGCCGGGTTTCGGCGGCGCGCTGCGAGTCGTCCAGGATCTCGCGCTCGCCATCGGCGCCGATGCGCGCGACGCGCTGGCCGCTGTCCAGCGTGGCCAGCTGCTGGCGTGCGCGTTGGCAGTTGTCCTTGCGGATCGCGGCCGACTTTTGCTCCTCGGCCTTGGCGCGCGCGGCCTCTTGCTCCTGGGCGCGCTTGCGCTGCTCCTGCAGTTGCGCGTCCACCGCAGGCTGCCCCGCGCTGGCCGATGCGGCCGGCAGCACCGCCGCGGCGGGCGCGGCGCTGGCGCGGCGCTGGACGGGATCGGGCCGCTGCAGTACGTCCTTGTCGGGAATCTCGCGCGGCGGCGGGGTGTCGCTGATGTGCACCTGGCCTCGGCCATCACGCCACTTCCACTGTGCGTGCGCGGCATCGGCCAGCAGCAGCCACGCGCATGCCGCCAGGCCGAAGGCCGCGAGCCGGCGTTGCAAGCAGGAGGGGTAGAGCATGGTTGCGAGTTTAGGCGCGGCGCGACCGCGCCCGGGTGTGCAAAGCATCACGCCGGCGCCCACGGCGCGCCGGCGCGGGGCCGGCGAGGCTGCGGCCATGGGCGCGTCTTTATAATTCGACTTTGCGTCCGGAGCTTCATTCATGCGCCTAATAGGCAAAGCGCTCACCTTCGACGACGTGCTGCTGGTGCCCGCGTATTCGAAGGTGCTGCCGCGCGACACCCACCTGGCGACGCGCCTGTCGCGCAACATCGCGCTGAACCTGCCGCTGGTGTCGGCCGCGATGGACACCGTGACCGAATCGCGGCTGGCCATCGCCATGGCGCAAGAAGGCGGCATCGGCATCGTGCACAAGAACATGACGCCTCGAGCGCAGGCGGCCGAGGTGGCGCGTGTCAAGCGCTACGAGTCCGGCGTGCTGCGCGATCCGATCACGGTCACGCCCGAGGTCACGGTGCGCCAGGTGATCGAGCTGTCCAGGCAGCACGGCATCTCGGGCTTTCCGGTGCTGCAGGGCAAGACGGTGGTGGGCATCGTCACCAACCGCGACCTGCGCTTCGAGACGCGCATGGACGCCCCGGTCGCCCAGATCATGACGCCGCGCGAACGCCTGGTCACGGTGGGCGAACACGCCACCCTCGACGAAGGCAAG
>ERZ795045.3551-NODE-3551-length-13561-cov-4.360803_pt1 | contig 13561 bp, 10 predicted proteins | sample MGYA00375129_ERZ795045 | MGnify/ENA primary metagenome ERZ795045 (study PRJEB30174, sample SAMN05720166) | activated sludge metagenome | isolation source: anaerobic digester from wastewater treatment plant | place: Japan | collected 2015-05-15 ... | reverse complement strand
AGCATAAGACTTAGATGTCGTATTAGGGCTAACGTATGAATTAACAAACACATTGTTGCGAATATTAAGGTTGGTTGCTGATGTTGAAGTTACTGCCAAAGCAGATGGAATTATTTGTGTAGCATTTGCATGAGTTCCATTTAGATATACAGAATTGTGCCAAATAGCATAGTTATTTCCACCTTGAATTTGAATTCCAGATGGGCTATATGTAGCACTATTTATAGAAGTAACAGCCCCTTGAATTCTTGATATAGCATTGTTAGCTATTGTATCGTTATTACAGGTGCTCAAAAATAACATACCAGCCTGGTAATAAGTTGTTGAGGCATAGGTTTGATTGAAATTAGTAATAATGTTATTTGTGACACGAGTATTAGTCACATAACCGAAATACATACCTGCAACAATATGATAGCCGGTTACACTTTTAAAGATATTATTATCAATTAAGCCATTATTAATATAATAACCATAAAGTCCATATACAGTACCACTAGAAGTAAATACGTTCCTTATTACATTAGATTGCAAAACAACATTGCTGGGAGTAGAGGAGTTGTGGTAAACATAAAATCCATAAAAAGTACTGGTAATATTAACATCTTCAATTCTATTGTTTGTGATAGTTGGAGCAGGCGAATAATAATTATAAACACCATAGAAAGTACCACCAGAAGAATTAATATTTCTAATTATGTTGTTATTAGCAGTTAAATTATTGCCATAGTACATATAAAGAAAATATACTGTTGATGTAGAAGAAACATTCTCCATTGTATTGTCTGCAACTTCTGGTAAATTTGTATAATTAAGATAGAGGGAATATAAAGTTGTAGTAGTATTATAAGAGAAGTAATTATTTTTAATTACAGGAGCTTGCACATAATACATATAAATGCCATAGTAATTACTCATTCCCGGAGTAGCATTTTGCCCGAAATTATTGAAGCGGACAGTAATATTAGTAGCGTATTGGGCAGCAGCTGAACCACCGCGGATGCTTATACCATAGTAAGTACGTGCAAAATTACAGTAGAGTATCTGGATATTGTCGAAGCCTGGTGCACCAGTAGATTGAGAAGAAGAAGAAGAAACGTTGATACCGTAGCTTGTAGTAGTAGCAGAAGCACCAAGGATATTAACATTTCTGATAAGTATGTTTTTTGCACCGTTACCGCCGGCGGTGGAATCAATCCAGATAATAGTAGCACCAGTGTTGAGCGAAGCAAAGGTAAGAGAGTTAGTAGAACCTGTTTGCCCGACGCGACCGTCGATTGTGATATTGTCTGCGTCAGCAAAACGAACAACAGGCGAAATAGAAGCATCGCCGTAAACTGTATCCACACCCGAAGTGTAGATGTTTACAGCAGTGTAGCTTGCAGCACCTGAACCGGAACGGTTCAGAACAGCAGTTGCAGTTTCGACGGTGTTGCCGGTAATGTTGATTGTGATATTACCGGTATGAACACCGTTATTGATAGCATCGAACGCAGCTTTGAGTGTTGGATAGTTGATAGGTCCGATTTGAACCTGCGCGTTCAAAGCTACGCTTGCCAGAAGTGCTACAACGCCGAATAAGAAAAAGCGTTGCAAAAGGTTTTTCATTTAAAGCTCCTAAAATAGTAGAACGAAATAATTACTATATAAATTCTCTTTTTTCAAAGTTTAACAGAACAATTAACATAACTTAACAATGCTAAAAATATCATTATTATAATACAAAAAATTTTTATAAAAACCAAGTTTTTATTAACAACTCCTAATAATAACAAAGAAACTTGCTTGAATAAGCGAAACTAAATCATCCCCAAGTCTAATATTTATGTAAAATTAAAGAAAAATTATAAAAAAAACAACAAATTGATTAAACAATTGTATTAATTTATCATTTAAGCTATCCACTATCAATAACACTCTAAAAATATTAGAACTTAAGGTTAAACGAGTAAATTTCGGAATTATTTTTATTGATAAAAATCAGTTTATTGTTTTTCCAGACTTTGGCTATACCGTTATAAAAATTTTGGGCGAAGTCGTATTCGGGTGGGATAATAAAACTGCCGGATTTGTCGATAAATCCAAAGTATTTGTCTTTTTTTGCAACAGCGAGCCCTTCGCTGAAAGGAGTGGCATAGAGAAATTGCGGTTCAATTACGTATTTTCCTTGATTGTCGATATATCCATACAAATTAGTATTTACGTCGCGGACGCAAGCAACGCCTTCTGAGAAATCACTTGCATCAGTGAATTTATTGGGAGTAAGCTGCGAAATATTTATGAAATTGCCTTTATTTTCGAACTTCAGGAAGGAGAAAAGATTGCCATCGAAGTAGCGAGCAGTACCATCAATAATATCCCAGGCTTTTTCGTATTTTTCGGGTATTATGTAGTTGCCGCTTGTATCTATGTAGCCATATAATCTACTATTTTTTGCAAAAGCAATTCCGTTGTTGAACTTACCTGCATCAATAAACAGGAATGGAATTACAAGTTCGCCATTGGTGTCGATATAACCATATTTATCACCTTTTCGCACTAACGCACGATTATCGCTGAAATGGCTGATAAAATCATATTTCGGTTCTATAAACACTTCTGCTGCGGAGTTTATCATACCGAATTTTTCGCCGTGAACGTATTCAGCTGTTTTCATCAAGTTTTGATATGGAGCTGTGCCGTTTTGAAACTTGCCAATTATATCCTCAGTTGGTTCAAAAACAAATTCCCCTTTTTCGTTTATTACTGCGTATTTATAACCGTAAGTGTAGAACCAAATTTTTTTTGCGATACGGACTGTGGCTTTGCCTTCGGAAAAATACGCCCACTCGGGAAATTCAAACGACGGAAAAGAATCTTGCTCGAAAACCAAATATAATTTATGAAATGGAGTATCGAATTTCGGTTCTATTACAATTTTGCCCGATGAATCGAGATATCCAACTTTGTTATCCTGGACAAAAGGCACCGGCGGATAAGCATAAGCAAGATTAGACAACAACACAAGCAATAGCAGTAACTTTTTCATTGCAGTTCATCCTGATTATCTAACTCGATTTTAGTTGAAGAACGCAAAATTTTATCCGCTTCTTCCTTAGAAATTGAGAAGGTAACAGTTTCCTCTTCTTCTTTCTGAGGGTGGGCAAGTTCTTCGGCAATTTCATCAATTTCGCGAAGTTTTGGCAAATCTTCTAAAGAACGCAGCCCAAAAATTTTCAGAAAATCCTGAGTTGTGCCGAAAAGCAGAGGTTTTCCGAGCACTTCCTTTCGTCCGACAATACGGACAAGGTTTTTCTCAACAAGCGAGTTGATAATTTCGCCTGAATTGACGCCGCGAATTTGCTCTACTTCTGCTTTTGTAATTGGCTGGCGGTAGGCAATAATTGCAAGCGTTTCAAGCGCGGCTTGTGATAGTCGTCGCTTAGTTTTGGACTTCAAGAAGCTATAAATGTATTGTCCGTAATGGCTTAATGTGGCAAATTGGTAGCCGTTAGCGTAGTTGACAATCTGGTAGGGTCTGCCGGTGTTGATTAAATCCTGGTTAATATCGCGTATCATTTCTTCAAGGATTTCGGGAGTAAAGTTTATGCTTTTGGCAATTTCGTCGTCAATAGTTAGTTCGTCGGAATTTTTCTCGCCTACTTCAACGGGCGGAAGACTTTCATTGGTTATCAACAATTTATATAAAGTTTTGAAAGAAACAATTTCGTCGCTGGCAAAGATAATTGCTTCGATTATCGCTTTTTGTTCTTCGCGGGGAAGTTGAAGGAATAGATTGCCGTTTTTTTCCATATCGCACCAAAATTAGAATTAATTATTACTTGAACGTAATGAAATAGATATATCATCAAAATGGTCTTCTTGATAGACGAAAATAAGTTGCATTTTGAGCATTTCAAGAATTGCAAGAAAAGTAACGATGATATGTGGTCGGGATTGATTTCGGACAGTCTCGTAGAAACTTATTCTTGGTTTGGTTTTGAGCAGTTCTTGAATGTAGGTGACTTTTTCTTCTACCGTAACGTTGAAAACTTCGACCACATAGTGGATGTCCGATTGTTTTGCCCGAGCAAGAACGTTCTGGAAAGCCCTCATCAAATCGAAAAGCGTAGCATTTTTATAAATACTATCGCCCTCGACCTGCAAATATTCAGCATCGAAAAGCTCACGATAGTAGTGGTAGCGGGTGGATTCTGCTTTTTGAGCAAGTTCAGAAGAAACATCTTTGAATTGCTTGTATTCAAGGATTTTCTGAACAAGTTCTTTGCGTGGGTCGTCGAGTTCCACACCTTCGTCGTCAATATTTCTTGGCAGAAGCATTTGCGACTTGATATACATAAGATTGGAAGCCATCAGGATAAATTCACCTGCAAGCTCTAAATCAAAATACTTCATTAAACGAATGTAGTTGAGAAATTCCTCAGTGATTTTCGAAATTGGAATATCGTAAATATTTATTTCATCCCGCTTTATGAAATACAGAAGCAGGTCGAATGGTCCTTCGAAATCGGGCAATTTAATTTTATACATACGTTTCAATTATCTATAACTTAATTACAAAATTACAGAAAAAAAATTAATCTATTGGGTTGTTCATCTAAATTAAACAAATCATTTTATTAATTTTTTGTTTATTTTTGGAGAAACTAATTAATTAATAAATGATAGGTGAAATAATGAAATCCTGGATTAAACTTATTGTTGCTCTGGTTGCAATCTCATCATTTTCTTTTGCACAGGACCGCCAGGACAAAGGAATAATGACAGAATATCCAAATCCGTTCTGGGAGGAAATTAAAAAAGGCATTTCAGAATTTGAAAGCAAAGAAAAACCTAAGAAATTAGATTTCAAAATGGATTTCACAGGGGTTGAGCTGCCTCGAAAGATAGATGAATTCAAGCAAATTTGGCACAACGAACCAATATCGCAAGGTGCAACGGGAACCTGTTGGAGCTTTGCTGCAACTTCATTTTTCGAAAGCGAAATTTTCAGGATAACAAATAGAAAAGTGAAGTTATCGGAAATGTATACAGTCTATTGGGAATACGTAGAGAAAGCTCGGAGGTTTGTTCAGCAGAAAGGGGCATCTCATTTCAGCGAAGGTTCGCAGGCGAACGCTTTGAAGCACATTTTCGATAGCTATGGGTGCGTTCCTGCAAGTGTTTATCCAGGAATGAAAACGGGACAAAAATTTCACAATCACGAGAAAATGTTCGAGGAAATGAATACTTATCTGAATTTTGTAAAGAAAAATTGCTTCTGGAACGAAGATGTTGTTCTTCAAACTATAAAGAGTATTCTGAATTCATATATGGGCGAACCACCGACAAAATTCACTTACGAAGGGAAAGAATACACACCGCAGGACTTTTTGAAAAATGTTTGCAAAATCAACACGGCAGACTATGTTGATATTATGTCTTTGTTGCAGGAAGGATTTTGGAAGAAAGCATTGTATGACGTTCCCGATAATTGGTGGCGTTGCGATACATATTTGAATGTGCCTGTGGAAGACTTTATCGGAACGATAAAGGAAGCAGTGCGTTCGGGATATTCGGTTGCGATTGGTGGAGATGTGTCCGAAAGTGGCTATTATTCGTTCAAAGATGTGGCAATGGTGCCATCTTACGATATTCCTTCGAGTTATATAGATGATTACGCACGCCAGTTCAGATTTTCGAACGGAACTACGGGCGATGACCACGGAATTCACATTGTCGGGATAAAGGAAACGGGAAAAGATGTTTGGTTTTTGATAAAAGACTCGGGGAGCGGTGCAAGAAATGGTGAAAACAAAGGATATTATTTCTACCACAATGACTATGTAAAGCTCAAAATGATTAACTGTATGATGCACAAAGATGCTGCAAAGAAATTAATAGAGAAGTTCGAAAAAAATCAGTCGCAGAAATGATAATCAATATTGATAGTTCAGCAGGATTTTGCTGGGGTGTTGTCCAGACAATAGATAAAGTGGAAACTGCATTGGGCGAATGCATTGGCAAGCAGGTGTATGTGCTTGGGCAAATTATTCACAATCCCAAAGAATCGGAACGACTTGAAAATATTGGGCTTAAAACTATTGAGCATAAGGATTTCGAAAGAATAGACAAGGATAATTCAGTAGTTGTGATACGAGCACACGGCGAACCACCCAGCACTTATGAAAAAGCGGCATCGCTCAATATTAATTTGATAGATGCAACTTGTCCGCTTGTGCGTGCATTGCAAAGGTCTGTCAAGAAGTATTACGATGAAGGTTGGCAAATAATAATTTTCGGGAAAAAAGACCACGCAGAAGTAATTGGATTGCGTGGTGTATGCAACGATGAATGCCTTGTTGTAAAGAATTTCGACGAAGCAAAAGCAAATCTCGATTTATCTAAAAAAACCGTGCTGTTTTCGCAAACAACAATGGATAAGCCAACCTTTTGCAAGCTTTCGGAAGAAATTTTTGAACTTTTTAAAGAGAAATACGGCGACAACGCAAGTGATTATTTTGTCTCAAAAAATACAATATGCAAGTTCGTTTCGAAGCGGGAACAAAAATTAATCGAATTTGCGAAGGAGCACGAACTGGTAATTTTCGTCGCAGGGAAAAACTCGTCGAATGGTAAAATATTATTCGAAATTGCTAAAAAGGCTAATCCAAATACGATTTTTATTGAGGATATAAAAGAATTATCGCTTGATGAGCTTTCGCAATATAGTTCCATTGGAATTACTGGGGCGACAAGCACACCACAATGGTATATGGAAGAATTGAAGAGAATTTTAGAAAATAAATATAATATTAAAGGATAATTTATGCTACCAAAAACAAAAGAAGAATTTGCTAAATATATCGATAGCACTATATTGCGAGCAGATGCAACAGAAAATGAGATTACGCTGCTTTGCCAGGACGCTATCAAATACGGTTTTGCTGCTGTATGCGTCAATCCTTGCAATATTGAGCTTTGCAGAAGTCTGCTGCAAAATAGCAAGATAAATATTGCCACAGTTGTTGGTTTTCCGCTCGGGGCAAACATTTCGAATGTGAAGTTTTACGAAGCGGGAATGGCATTGCTCGCAGGTGCATCGGAACTGGATATGGTGATTAATATTGCTAAATTGAAAGATAAAAATTTCAGTTTTGTTGAGAAGGAAATATCGGAAATTGTTCGGCTTGGCAGCGAAGCAAAAGCCCTGGTAAAAGTAATAATTGAAACTGCATTGCTTACAGACGCCGAAAAAATCGAAGCTTGCAAGATTGTATCGAATTCGGGGGCTCACTTTATCAAAACCTCAACAGGATTTGCCAAAACGGGTGCAACAATCGAAGATATTGAACTGATGAGAAAATATTGCGACCCAAGCGTAAAGATTAAAGCATCGGGAGGCATAAAAACGGTTGATTTTGCTTTGAAATTGATTGAAGCAGGTGCTGAGCGTATTGGCACAAGCTCAGGTGTAGAACTGATTACCAATTTTGCCTAATATATTTGCAAAATTGTAACCATTGTGTTAATTTATCGTTAAAAAATATAAAATTCCTTGGGGAGTTGATATGAAAAAGTTGTTAGCAATATTTATTTTCCTTTTAATTCTTGCACCAACTTATGCACAAGAGCAAAAAGTTCCGAAAGGATATGAGTTTTACAAGGAAAAATACGAAGAAGATTTTCAAAACAGTTTTGAAGAAATATGGAACGCGGTGCTTTATTCACTTGAAGAGATGGGCTGCAATTTAATGAGTAAGAACACAAGAATGAACGACGAAGGATTGTATCGTGGAGTGGCTCAGTCGGATTTTTACGTATTTGCTATGGGGGACACAACTTTTAATGTGTTGAAAAAATACAGTTTGGATATGCCTTTTATTCGCGCGGGGAAATGGGATAATGGACGTATGCAATACAAATTCATAGTTCAGGAAAAGGGCGAAAACAACGTTCATCTAATTTTGACAAGCGAAATGAGCGGATTTGAATCGTATGTTACGGGCAAGGTTCATTTTTGGCGTTCCAATGGTATATTAGAGCTTGCTCTGCTCGAAAGAGTTAAGCAAAATATCGGGAAAAGACCAAAAGATGAATAGTTTAGGCAATAAAATGCTTGTGTAAATTTAATGGCTGTCTCGAAAGGACAGCCTTTTTATTATTATCCGAAAGAAAATCAAAATCGACACAAAAAATGATAATGTATTCAGACAGGAATGTCTGAACTACCGATTAATTGATAAACGTAAGTAGCTTAGACATTCTTGTCAAAGGTGGAGTAGAAAGTAATAAATAGTATATGATGTATTCAGACAGGAATGTCTGAACTACCGATAAATTGAAAAATAACTACCTTATAACTTATTTGGCACGGGCGTTTCGCCAGAGTAATTATAGAAACCGTTGCCTGATTTACGCCCAAGATAGCCCGCAGCAACCAACTTACGTAGCAGTGGTGCAGGACGGAAGCGAGGGTCGCCCAAATCTTTATGAAGCACGTCCATAATGGACAAAGTAGTATCCAAACCGATTAAGTCAGCAAGCATCAAAGGTCCCATCGGGTGGGAAAAGCCCAATCGGGCAACTTCATCAATAGCCTGGACGGTGCCGACACCTTCCATAAGAGCAAAAATTGCTTCATTAATCAGTGGCATAAGTATTCTGTTTGCAATAAATCCGGGGTAGTCGTTTGCTTCGACAGGGATTTTATCGATTTGTTTGCTAAGTTCATAAACAGAATTGAAAACATCTTCGCTTGTTGCAAGCCCGCGAATGATTTCGACAAGTTTCATCATAGGCACCGGGTTCATAAAGTGCATACCGATAACTTTTTCGGGGCGAGAAGTTTTAGATGCAATTTCAGTAATGGATATGGTAGAAGTATTGGAAGCCAAAATCGCATCTTTGTTTATAATACCATCAATTTGTTTGAATAGGTTAAATTTCAGTTCTTTGTTTTCCGAAGCGGCTTCGATAACTAATTGGGCATCGGAAGCAAAGGATAAATCTGTTGTGATTTTGATGCGTTCAAGTGCGGAAGCCTTTTGTTCTTCGGTAAGTTTGCCTTTAGCGATTTGGCGGGACATATTTTTTTCGATTGTTGCGAGTGCGTTTTTCAATGCGGTTTCGGATATATCGCAGATAGAGACATCAAATCCGTACTGAGCGAAAACGTGAGCAATTCCATTGCCCATTGTGCCCGCACCGACAACTAAAATTTTTGTGATTTCCATAAATTTCCGAAATGATATTAATAATTTTGTTAAAACTAAACATTAAACGTTAATGATTAATCAGATATTTTATATTTTTGTAAAAAACGATATAAATTTTATGAAATATTGCTTTTTAGTTGATAATAATATCCCGCAATTGCCCGAAATATTGGAGCAAATTGGTGAAGTGTATAGGTTCGAAGGTAGGACGCTTACAAACGAGATGGTAAAACAAAGCAAAGCTAATATTCTGCTGGTTCGCTCTACTACTCAGGTAAATCAAAAACTGCTAAACGACACGGAAATAATGATTGTTGGGACAGCTACTTCGGGTTCGGAACATCTGGACAAGGAATATCTGAGCTCGCAAGGAATTCAGTATTTTGATGCGATTGGTTCGAATGCTCTGTCTGTTGCGGAATATTGTATCTTTTGCATACTCAATTGGGCTGCGGAAATCAATGTAGATTTGAAAAGCAAGGTTCTGGGAATAATTGGCTATGGAAATGTTGGTAAGAGATTGGCAGCAATAGCAAAGCACATTGGATTAAAAGTTGTCGTCAACGACCCACCGCTTTTAGAAAGCAATCCAGAAAAATTGGGAAACGAAACACATTTAGAACTAAACGAAATTATAAAGGTAGCAGATATTCTTACAAATCACGTTCCATTAACATTTAGTGGTAAGCACAAAACACATAATTTGATTGATTATGATTTGCTGGGAAATGTAAAAGAAGGGACTTTACTGCTTCACACTTCGCGTGGCGGTGTAGTTAATGAAGATAGTTGGGTTGAAATGGCAAACAACGGACAAATAAAGGTTGTTGCGGACGTTTGGGAGAATGAGCCTTACGCAAGTAGCAAATCTGTATCTGCTGCAATAGTAGCCACACCGCACATTGCGGGGCATTCCTATGATGCAAAATTGCGAGGGAGCCTGATGTTAGCAAAATCGCTCGAAAAAATATTAAAAGTGAAATTAGACCCTTCGCAACTTGAAATTGAGATTAATTCAAACAAAAAGCAAGTATTTGAATTGAGTAAACAAGAAATTTATGAATTGCTAAAAAATAAAAGAATACTTGAAACAAGTCGGGAATTTAAAAAGTTCGCTTCTGATGAAGCAATTGCGAGCAATTTCGAAAAAATGAGAAAAGAATATCCAAAAATAAGGGAATGTTTTTACGATTTTGCATTTATTTTGTAACAAAAAAGTGAATAATTACGTATAAATTATATTTAATTTTTTTATATTTAATTTTTCATTTATTATAAAAATGGGTTTATTTATGAAAAAATTGTTTTTTGTACTTGCCTTGTTTGCAATCAGCATAACAAGTGCATTTTCTCAGCCTATCAAGCAAAGGAGTATGGACGAGCTGCTCCCATTCGACCCGAATGTAAAAATTGGTGTTCTTGACAATGGGTTGAAGTATTACATACGGCACAACAAATTACCCGAGAACCGTGCCGAGCTTCGATTAGTAGTCAAGGCGGGTTCGGTGCAAGAAGACGATGACCAGCAGGGGCTTGCACACTTTATCGAACATATGTGTTTCAACGGCACCAAGAATTTCCCAAAGAATGCATTAGTGAACTTTCTTGAAGAAACAGGTATGAGGTTTGGTGCTGATATAAATGCAAACACAGGATTCGACAGAACGTATTATCTGCTGACTATACCTCTGGACAAGCCAGGATTGCTCGAACGCGGATTGCAGGTGCTTGAAGATTGGGCACACAATGTAACGTTCGACCCCGAGGAATTAGAGAAAGAGCGTGGCGTAATTTTAGAAGAATGGAGATTATATCGCGGTGCACAGGAAAGAGTGATGAAACAGCACTATCCTTATATTTTCAAAGATTCGAAGTATGCAGAAAGATTGCCAATTGGCGACACAGCAGTAATACTTAACGCACCACGAGAAACTTTCCTTCGCTTCTATAAAGAATGGTACCGCCCAGATTTAATGGCAGTTGTTGCGGTTGGTGAATTTGATGTTATTGAAGTTGAAAAGATGATACGTGAAAAATTTTCACGTATTCAGATGCCTGAAAACTTCCGTCCACGTGTTGAATACCCAATTCCACCGCACAAAGGAATGCTTGTATCAATTGCAAAAGACCCCGAACTACCGATGCCCAATATTTCAGTAATTTACAAGTTTCCAGGAAGAGACCAATCTACTTTCGGCGGATACCGTCAGGGAATTATTGACAATTTAATCAATCAAATGATTAATATGCGTATTCAAGAAATAATGCGCAAGCCAAATCCACCGTTTTTGTATGCTGGCGCAGGTGTGGGCGATTTTATGGCAGGACTCGCTGCTTTTAACGTTGTTTCAGTTTCAAAAACAGATGATATTTTGAAAGGCTTGGAAGCAGTTCTTACGGAAGCATACAGAATGAAACAATTTGGATTTACAAAATCTGAATTGGAGCGTGCAAAAGAATCAATGCTTAAGAATATGGAAAGTGCTTTAAAAGAAAAAGACAAGACTAAATCTGCTGATTATGCTGATGAATATTTCAGAAACTTCTACGAAAAAGAAGGTATGCCAGGCATAGAGTTCGAATATCAGTTGTATCAGGAATTTATACCAACAATTACATTGGAAGAAGTAAATAAGTACGCTCAGGCATTAGTTGCAGAAGATAATAAAGTAGTATTGGTTAGCGTTCCAGATAAACCTGAAATAAAAGTTCCTACTGAGCAGGAAATTCGTTCACTATACACAAAAGTATCGACTGCAAAATTAGAGCCGTACAAGGATGATGCAACCGATAAACCATTGATGTCGAAATTGCCAAAGCCAGGTAAGATTGTAGAAGAGAAGAAAACGGGTAAATTTGACATCATTGAAATGAAGCTTTCGAATGGTGCAAGAGTACTTGCAAAGAAAACTGATTTCAAAATCGACGAGGTATTATTCCGTGCGTGGAGCCCTGGCGGAACTTCACTTGCAAAGGACGAAGATTATCTATCGGCAATGTTTGCAGCAGATATTATTGACGAAGGTGGAATTTCTGAATTTTCTGCAACTCAATTGCAAAAGATGCTCACAGGGAAGATCATTAACATAAGTCCAAGCATTGATGAACTAACAGAAGGATTTAGCGGCAGCTACGCTCCAAATGATGCTGAAACATTCTTCCAGTTGTTGCATCTATATTTTACAGCACCAAGAAAAGATGAAGAAACATTCAAAGCGTTAGTAAGCCGTCAAAGAGAAGCAATTCGCAACTCCAAGCGTCGTCCGGAAACTGTTTTCCAGGATACTGTTACAGCAGTTTTATTTGGCTACCACCCAAGATATATGCCGCTTAATGCCAAAGATATGGACAAGGTGAATCTGGACAAGGCAGTTGAGTTCTTCAAGGATAGATTTGCTGATGCAAGCGATTTCACATTCATTTTTGTCGGCAATTTCGACCTGAAAGAATTGAAAAAATACATTGAAACTTATATAGCAAGCTTGCCAAGCAAAAAACGTAATGAAAAATGGCGTGATTTAGGAGTAAATTATGCGAAAGGACCTTTGACGAAAGAAGTGGTTAAAGGGATTGAACCAAAGAGCTCGGTTAGACTTACAATTGCTGACAATTTTGATTACAACCCCGATAATATATTGAAGTTCAACGCTATGATGGAAGTGTTCAACATTCGCTTGCGTGAAGTAATTCGCGAGGACAAAGGTGGTGTGTATGGCATACGTGCAATACACAGAGTAAATCAGTATCCAAATCCACGATATACTATCAGCATTGTTTTCGGAACTGGTCCGACACGTGTCGAGGAACTTATCAATAGTGCGTTTGAAGTGATTGATGAAGTGCAAAAGCAAGACGTAAGCGACGAAAACTTCACAAAAGTAAAAGAGATTCTGAAAAGAGAGTTTGAAACAAATCAAAAAGAAAATCAGTTTTGGTTGAGCTATATTTATAATTCTGATTATAACAAATTAGATGTAGGACGATTAGCAAAATACACTGAAAACGTAGATAAATTAACAAAAAATGATATAAAAGAAGCAGCAAAGAAATACTTGAAGAAAGATAAAGTTATGCGATTTATCCTAAATCCCGAGCAATAAAGATAATCCATACAGAAAGAGTTTGTCTAAATAGACAATTTAAAAAAGGTTATATCTTAATTGCGATGCTTAGAACCTTCGGAAGGGCGAGAACCTTCCGAAGGTTTTTTATAATGGTAGCACAGATATTTCTGTCTGTGAATGCTTTCGGAATGAAAATTGCTTTTTTGCTCAGGGTTTTCTCGTAATTACCAGGCTTGGAACCTTCCGAAGGTTTGAAACCTTCGGAAGGTATATGAAAAATTAGCAACATTTACCATTGAG
>ERZ795045.3547-NODE-3547-length-13578-cov-4.591067_pt1 | contig 13578 bp, 10 predicted proteins | sample MGYA00375129_ERZ795045 | MGnify/ENA primary metagenome ERZ795045 (study PRJEB30174, sample SAMN05720166) | activated sludge metagenome | isolation source: anaerobic digester from wastewater treatment plant | place: Japan | collected 2015-05-15 ... | reverse complement strand
CCCTGCGGTTCGGGCATGAGTGCCAGGGCCACGAGGTAGAGCAGCACCCCGAATCCCCCGACCGACAGCAGGACGAGGGCGCCGATCCGCACGAGGAGAGGCGAGACGCCGAGCCGTGCGGCGATGCCGCCGCACACCCCACCGAGCCACCTACCGTCGCGGACGCGCGTGTAGCCGGAGGAGCGCAACCGGTCGAACAGGCCGTCGGCCCCGCCGGGTCGGGGCGCCGCGGGGCCGGGCACGCCGGGGTCGGGTCCGCTCATGTCCTCCATCCTGGGCCCGGGATCCGGTCTCGGCCATGAGGGTGCTCCCTGAACCGACCCCGAACCTGCCCTGAGCGCCGGGTCCCGTGCGCCGATCATGCCGCAAGATGGTGTCCGTGAGCCTCTCGTCCCCCGCGTCGCCGCCCCCGGCGGGGCCGCCCGCGTCGCCCCCGGCGACCCGGCCGCCGCTGCGCCGGTCGACGCTCGACGCGATGGTGGGTGGCGTCTGCTCGGGCATCGCCGCCCATCTCGGGGTCCCCCCGCTCGGACCACGAGCGGGGGGACCCCGAGATGGGCTGGGGGCGATCCTCTACGTCGTCGTCTGGGCCGTGTTGCCGGCCGAACCGGTCGTCTCCGTCGCTCTGCAGGCTCCGCCGGAGCCCGGTCGCGAGCGCCGGCTCACCGTCCACCACTGGCTCGTCGTCACGGGGCTCGGCCTGTTCGTCGCGGGCATCTCGCTCGGCACCGAGGCGGGCTCCTGGCTCACCGACCCCCGGTATGCCGTCCCCGTCCTCGCGATCGCCGCGGGGGCCCTCGTCGCGTGGTACCAGCTCGACGCGCCGCCCGGCCGGCGCTCGGGCCGCCGGCGATCGGTGTGGCTCTCGGTCACCCAGGTGGTCGTCGGCGTCGTCCTGGCCGCCTTCGGCGTCGTCGTCCTGGTCACCCAGGGGCAGGGCCCCCGCGGGGTGTGGAACGGTGTCCTCGCCGCCCTCGCCGTGCTCGTGGGCGCCGGCGGCATCGCGGCCCCGTTCGCGGTCCGGATGTATCGCGGCTTCCAGCGCGAGCAGGCCGAGCGGGTGCGCGAGACCGCCCGCGCCGACATCGCCGCCCACCTGCACGACTCGGTCCTGCAGACCCTCGCCCTCATCCAGCGTCGTGCCGACGACCCGGTCACCGTCGCCCGACTCGCCCGTAAGCAGGAGCGCGAGCTGCGCGACTGGCTGTATGCCGGTCAGCCCCGGTCCGCCGACAGTCTCGCCACCGAGCTGAGCACCGTCGTCCACGAGGTCGAGGACGAGCACGGGGTGCCCGTGGAGATCGTCGTCACGGGCGACCGGCCGGTCGAGGCCACCGGTGCCGCACTCGTCCAGGCCACCCGCGAGGCCGTGCTCAACGCGGTCCGGCACGGCCGGCCGCCGGTCTCGGTCTACGTCGAGCTCGGCCGGGACGGCGACGAGGTCTTCGTCCGCGACCACGGCGCTGGCTTCGACCTCGGCGACCTCGCCGGCGTGGCGGAGGACCGGATGGGCGTGCGCGAGTCGATCCTCGGGCGCCTCCAGCGAGCGGGGGGAAGCGCCCGCATCCGTCGACTCGACGACGGCACCGAGGTCGCCCTGCGCCTGCCGCCGATCGAGACCGGCGCCCCCGAGCGGCCCGAGGGCGAGCCCCCGACCCAGGTGCCGGTCGGGGCGAACCCGACCACGCGGCATACCGATCCGGCGAAGGAGACCACTCCGTGAACCCCCCTGTGCGACTCGTCCTCGTCGACGACCACGCGATGTTCCGTTCCGGTGTCAGGGCCGAGCTCGCCCAGGTCCACCGCGTCGATGCGACGACCGTGGCACCTGACATCGTGGGCGAGGCGCCGGACGTCGACTCGGCCGTCGCGGTCATCCAGGAGACCCGGCCCGACGTCGTCCTGCTCGACGTCCACCTGCCCGGGGGGATGGGCAACGGCGGGGTAGACGTCCTGCACGGCTGCCGGGGCCTGGCGACCGAGTCGGGCGCGCCCGTGCGCTTCCTGGCCCTGTCGGTCTCCGACGCGGCCGAGGACGTCATCGCGGTGATCCGTGCGGGGGCGCGCGGCTATGTCACCAAGACGATCAGCGGCGCCGACCTGATGCGGGCGATCCGCCGGGTCGGCGACGGTGACGCCGTCTTCAGCCCGCGGCTTGCCGGCTTCGTCCTCGATGCCTTCGGCGCCGCGGCGGGGGAGATCGCCGAGGTCGACGAGGAGCTCGACCGGCTCTCCGCGCGCGAACGCGAGGTCATGCGGCTCATCGCGCGCGGCTACCAGTACAAGGAGGTGGCCAAGGAGTTGTTCATCTCCGTGAAGACCGTCGAGACCCATGTCTCCTCGGTCCTGCGCAAGCTGCAGCTGTCCTCCCGGCACGAACTCACCGCCTGGGCCGCCGGCCGCCGGATGATCTGAGCAGCGCCGCTCCGGGCCACTCGAGCCGCCCCAGCCCGGCCGCGCATGCGTCGGTCACCGAAGTGACCGACCCCACTCTTGCCGGCGATCAAACCGAACCGTACAGTTCGATCCATGGCGGGTGCGGCGGAGTCCGAGCGGGCGCGGGCCAAGCGCGACCAGATCACCCGGGCCGCCCGGGAGGTCTTCCTCGACCGCGGCTACGCCGCCACCTCGATGGATGCGGTGACGGCAGCGGCCGGGGTGAGCAAGCAGACCCTCTACAGCTACTTCCCCGGCAAGGCCGCGCTCTTCGCCCACGTCCTCGGTGGCGAACTCGGCGAACTGCGGGTCGCCGTCCCCCATCCGCCCGAGATCACCAGCCGAAGACAGCTCCGTTCGGTGTTCGTCGGGGTCGCGCTCGCCCTCACCCGGCGCTTCATGCAGGAGGACATGATCGCCCTCCTGCGCGTCGTGCTCGGTGACGCCTACCGCGTGCCCGAGGCGCGCGACATCCTCGTCGAGTCGATCCCCCGTCAGCTGTTCGCCCTCGTCGAGGGGATCCTCGACGCGGCGGCCGTCGGCGGGCTCGTGCGGCCCCCCGTCCCCGGGCTCACCGCCCGGATGTTCGTCGGCCCGGTCATCAGCTTCGTCATGCTCGACGGGCTGCTCACCGACGGCCCACCCCAGCTGCCCGACGAGGCGACCCTCGGCTTGGTCGTCGACGCCTTCCTCGCCGCCCTGCCGCCCGCCGACGGCTCCGGCGGCTCCGGGGGCTCCGGGGGTGCCGGATGACCCCGATGACGCGAGTATGCCGCCCGGCCCGTGCCCACCGGCTCGTCCGCCGTCCGGCCCCTCTCCTGCTCGCCGTCGTCCTCGCGGTGGCCGGCTCGGGCCTGGCCGCGTGCGGCCGGACCGCATCGGGCGTCGCGGCGGTCGGCACCGTGGTCGACTCGCTCACCGTCGTGACCGTCCCGGTGTTGGCGCTGCCGGTGGTCGATCTCGACGCCGGCTTCGCCCCGACCGCGGGCGCCCCGTCGGGCGCGGCTTCGACCGGCGTGACGTCGACCGGCGTGACGTCGACCGGGACGGTCGCCTCGGTCGGCTCGACCTCCGGCTCGATCACCGGGCTCGGCAGCTTCCTGCGGGTGGCCACCGTCGCGGTCCGCGAGGGCGTGCACGTGGCCGCCGGCGACCTGCTCGCGACCTTCGCGGACGGCATACCCGCCGCGCAGGTGCGCGTCGCCGAGGCGGCGGCGGCCACCGCGAATGCCCAGGCGCCGGTGCTGGGCGACCGGATCGTCGAGATCGACGACAAGCGCGCCACCCTCGCCGACACGCATGCGACGCTCAGCTCGGCGCTCAAGACCATTGCCTCGACCCGCTCGACGCTCACCGCAACCAGGAGCCAGCTCACCGCCAACCGCGCGACCGCGGCAGCCTCGCGCGCCTCGCTCGTGGCGACCCGGGCCGACCTGCTCGCCACGCAGGCCCGGCTGCGGACCCTGCTCGCGACCCTGTCGACCGACCCCGCCGCCCCGCTACCGCCGGGGTCGCCGACCCGCGCCCAGGTCGAGGCCCAGTTGGCGGCCGTCACCACCGGCCTGGCCCAGGCCGAGGCCGGCCTCGCGCGGCTGGACGCCGGGTTGAGCCAGCTGGACGCCGGCCTGGCCACGGTGGGCTCCGGTCTGGCCCAGCTGGCGACCAAGGAGACCCAGGTCCACGACGGCCTCGCGAAGGTCGCCGACGGGAGAGCCTCGCTCGCCGAGGCGCGCACCCGGCTCGTCGACCTCCAGGGCCTCGCCCGGATCTCCGCCGACACCGCGGGGGTCGCCGTGTCGCTCGCCCAGGAGCAACTGGCCCGCACCCAGGTGCGCGCCCCCGTCGCCGGGGTCGTCGTGGGCGCGGCCGCGGCCGGCGACCTGCTCGCCCCAGGTGCCGTGCTCGTCACTCTCCGCGCCGACGGGCCCGCCGTGGTCTCGGTCTGGCTCGCCCCGGACCAGGTCGCCCAGGTGTGCCTCGGCGACGCGGCCCGGATCCGCGGCGACTGGATGGCCGCCGACCTCACCGAACCGGCCACGCTCACCCGGATCGGCGAGCGCGCCGACTATCCACCGAGTTCGCAGGTGACCGACGAGGTCCACCTCACCCGCGCCCGGCCGGTCGAGTTCACGACCTCCGGGTCCGGCGCCGCCCTGCCCGCCGGGGTGCCGGTGACGATCCACGTCGCCGGATGTCATTCGCCGCCCGCCTGACCCGGCCGCCATACCCAGCTCCCTCCCGACCCCAGCCGACCCCACACCCCTGCGAGGTGGATCCCATGGCTCGAACCGCGCACCGACGCCCGCCCGTCCCGGTGCTCGTCCTCGTCCTCGCTCTGCTCGCCGGTGGTGGCTGGTGGTGGTGGCACTCCAGCCATCCCGCCGAAGCCGGCGCAGCCACGGCATACAGCGGTCAGGTGGAGGCCCGGCAATACCAGGTGGCCTCCGCGATCGCCGGTCGGGTCGCGAAGGTCGACGCCACCGAGGGCGCGGCGGTCACGGCGGGTCAGGCCCTCGTCACCCTCGACACGGCCGCGCTCGACCTGCAACTCAAGGCCGCCCAGCAGGGGGTACTGGCTGCCCAGGCCGCCGTCACCAATGCCAAGGACACCGGGACCAAGGCCGACGTCACCGCCGCCGAGGCCCGGGTCGAGCAAGCCAACGCGGCGGTCGGGCTCGCCCAGGTGCAGCTCGGCTACGCCGCCGTCACCGCCCCACGCGCCGGGCAGGTCGTCTCGGTCGCGACCAACGTCGGCCAGAACGCCGCCCCCGGACGCACCCTCGTGTCGATGGTCGACCCCGCGGACCTGTTCGTGCGGATCTTCGTGCCGGAGAACAAGATCGGCACCGTCGCCGTCGGCCAGGCGGTCACCGCCCGGACCGACGCGGGCGCGACCGTGGACGGCACGGTGAGCTTCGTCGCCGCCCAGGCCGAGTTCACCCCCAACACCGTCCAGACCGCCGAGCAACGCGCGAAGCTCGTCTACGAGGTCCGGGTCACCCTCACCCATCCGTCGGGCTCCTCGACCACCCTCACCTCCGGCATGCCGGTCGACGTCACCTTCCGCTGACATGTCCAGCCCAGCCACGGCGCCGCCGGCGGTCCGCACGAGCGGACTCACCCGGCGCTTCGGCGCGGTGCTCGCCGTCGACGGGGTCGACCTCACGGTGGAGCGGGGGGCGGTCTTCGGCCTGCTCGGCCCCGACGGCGCGGGCAAGTCCACGCTCCTGCGGTTGCTCGCGACGGTCTTGCGACCGAGCGCCGGCGAGGCGCAGGTCTTCGGCCACTCCACCGAGCGCGAGGCGCAGGAGATCACCGGTCGGATCGGCTACATGTCGCAGCGCTTCGCGATGTACCCCGACCTCACGGTCGCCGAGAACCTCGACTTCTTCGCGACGGTGCGCGGGGTACCCAAGACGCAGCGGGCCACCCGCGCGACCGCGCTGCTCGAGGGAATGGGGTTGGGCGAGTTCCGGGGACGCCAGGCCCGGCATCTGTCCGGAGGGATGAAGCAGAAGCTCATGCTCGCGACCACCCTCATGCACGAGCCGGACCTCCTCCTGCTCGACGAGCCGACCACCGGCGTCGACCCCGTCTCGCGCCGCGAGTTCTGGCGGGTGCTCGCCGGGCTGCACCGGGCCGGCACGACCGTCCTGGTCGCCACGCCCTACATGGACGAGGCCGAACGGTGCACGTCGATCGCCTTCCTCGACGGGGGGCGGATCCGGCAGACCGGGACACCGGCCGAGGTCGCGGCTCTCGTCCCGGGCACCCTCGTCGAGGTCGTCTGTCCCGACCCGCGCGCCGCGGTCGCGGCGCTGGCCGACCTGCCCGAAGCGGGCAGCCCGCACGTGCTCGGCGACGTCGTGCGGGTGCTCTGGCGCGGCCCCGCGGCCGACGCCGAAGGGGCGCTCGCGGCCCACCTCGCCGCCGCCGGTATGCCGTCCGCCCAGGTCCGCGCCGCACGGGTGGACATGGAGACGGCCTTCGCGGTGCTCGCGGAGGCAGGCCGATGAGCCCGACCCTCACCCGGATCGGCGCCGTCGCGCGCAAGGAGTTCATCCACGTCCGGCGCGACCCGCGGCTGCTCGCCGTCGTCCTCGTCATGCCGATCATGCAACTGCTCCTGTTCGCCTACGCGATCAGCTTCGACGTCCGCAACCTGCCCACCCTCGTCGTCGACCTCGACCACACCCCGGACAGCACGGCATACGTGCGGGCCTACGAGGCGTCCGGGCTGTTCGAGGTGACCTCGCGCGCGGACAGCCTCGCGGCCGTCGACGGCGCCTTCGACCGGAACGAGGCACGGGTGGCGGTCGTCGTGCCCGCCGGTTTCGCCCGCTCCCTCGCCCGCGGCGAGGCGGCGGAGGTCGGCATCCTCCTCGACGGCAGCGAGCCCAACTCCGCCCGGATCGCGCAGACCTACGCGGCCGCCCTCAACCAGCTCGAGAGTCGACAGATCGCCGTGACCTGGGCCGCCACCCAGGGCATCGACCTCACCCAATCCGGTTCGGTGGAGCCGCGATTGCGCACGTGGTACAACCCCGAACGCGCGTCCTCGATCTTCCTCGTCCCTGGGCTCATGGTCGTCGTCATCATGATCGTCACCGCCCAGCAAACCGCGGTCACCCTCGTGCGCGAACGGGAGCAGGGAACCGCCGAGCAACTGCTCGTGAGCCCCCTGCGACGCGTGGAGCTCATGGTCGGCAAGCTCACGCCGTGGGTGCTCATGGCCTTCCTCGACCTCGTCGTCATCGCCGTCCTCGGCCTGTTCCTCTTCCACATCCCGCTGCGCGGCTCGGTGCTCGCCCTCGGCATCGGCGCGGCGCTGTTCGTCGCCTCCTGCCTGGGCATCGGGCTGATCGTCTCGGCCGTCGCCCCGAGCCTCGACACGGCCAACATGGCCGCCTTCCTCGTCGCCTTCCTGCCGGCCTTCCTGCTGTCCGGCTTCGCGTTCGCCCTCGACCAGGTGCCCGCGGTCATCGAGTGGATCAGCCGAGTCTTCCCCGCGCGCTACATGGTGACGATCTCGCGCGGGGTCTTCCTCAAGGGCGCGGGCTTGGACCAGCTCTGGCCCGAGGTGGCCGCCCTCGCGGCATACGCGCTCGTCACCCTCGTCCTGGCCGCGCGGCTGAACGGGAGGCGGGCATGAACCTCCGCCACATCCGGCTGCTCGTCTGGAAGGAGTTCCTCCAGTTGCGGCGCGACCCGCTGCTGCTGCGTCTGCTCTTCCTCATGCCGATCGTCCAACTCGTCGGCTTCGGATATGTCGTCGCCGTCGACGTGCGCAACCTGCCGACCGCCGTCGTCGACCTCGACCGCACGGCCGTCTCCCGGCGGTTGGAGGCGACCTTCACCGCCTCGGGCTACTTCGCGGTCGTCGCACGACCCGACAACGAGGCGCAGCTGCAGCCGTTGCTCGACGCAGGCGGGGCGAAGATCGCCCTCGTCATCCCCGAGGGCACCCAGGACCGGCTCGACCGCGGCGAGGTCGCCCCCGTCGGGATCGTCGTCGACGGCTCCGACTCCCAGATCGCCAGCGTCGGCAGCGGCTATGCCGCCCAGGCGATCGCCCGGTTCAACGCCGACCGGATGCAGGCGCTCGCCGGAACCGTCTCGGCACCCACCGTCGACGCGCGCACCCGGGTGATGTTCAACCCCACCCTCGACCCGATCAACACGATGATCCCCGGCCTGATCGCGACCATCCTCATGATCTCGCTCATGGCGATCATGTCCCAGGCGGTGGTCCGGGAGCGCGAATCCGGCACTCTCGAGCAGATGTTCGTCACCCCGATCCGTCCGGGGGAGTACCTCGTGGGCAAGGTGGCGCCCTATGCCCTGCTCGCCACCGCCCAGCTGAGCGTCGTCGCGGTCGTGGGGATGCTGTGGTTCAAGGTGCCCTTCAACGGGTCGCTATGGGTCGTCGTCGTCGGGCTCGGCCTGTTCATGCTCGTGTCGGTCGGGCTCGGGCTGCTCGTCTCGCTCGTCTCCCGCACCCGGCAACAGGCACAGCAGGCGCTCGTCTTCCTCATGATCCCGACGATGGTCCTGTCCGGCTTCATCTTCCCGATCGAATCGATGCCCGAGTGGATCCAACCCCTCACCTATGCCGTGCCCCTGCGCTACGCCCTCGTCGTCCTGCGCGGGGCGTTCGTCAAGGGCAGCGGATTCGAGCCGCTCGCCCCACAACTGTGGATCATGGCCGGCTTCGCGGTCGTGATCTTCGGGGCCGCGGTCGTGGCCACCCGACGCCGGATCACCGAGTGAGGTGGACACGATGACCGGACCGGACGGCATACCGCCCGACACCAGCGCCGCGATCTCGGTGCGCGGCCTCACGAAGTCCTTCGGGGACTTCGTCGCCGTCGACGGGATCGACCTCGACGTGCCGCGCGGCCAGGTCTTCGGCTTCCTCGGGCCCAACGGGTCGGGCAAGACGACGACCATCCGCATCCTCACCGGCACCTCGGCCCCCGGCAGCGGGCGGGCGCTCGTCCTGGGCGAGGACGTCGTCGCCCACCCCGAACGGGTCCGGCCGCGGATCGGCTACATGTCGCAGAAGTTCGCCCTCTTCGAGGACCTCACGGTGCAGGAGAACCTTCGCTTCTATGCGGGGGTCTACGACCTGGCGCCCGAGGTCTTCGCGGCGCGGCGTGACTACGTGCTGCGGATGGCCGATCTCGTCGGGCGCGAGGACGAGCTCACGCGCAACCTCTCCGTCGGCTGGCGGCAACGGCTGGCCCTCGGCGCCGCGACGATCCACGAGCCGGATCTGCTCTTCCTCGACGAACCGACCTCGGGCGTGGATCCCGTTGCGCGACGCCAGTTCTGGGATCTGCTCTACGAGCTCGCCGGTCGTGGGGTGACCCTGTTCGTCACGACGCACTACATGGAGGAGGCGAGCCACTGCCACCGGCTCGCGTTCATCTACCGGGGGCGGATCGTCGCCGAGGGCAACCCGCACGAGATCCGCGCGACGTTGGTCACCCAACGGGTCTACGACGTCACCGTTCGCGACGCGGACCTCGCGCTCGCCTGGCTGGAGACGGCCGAGGGGGTCGTCGAGTCCTACCTGTCGGGTGCCGCGCTCCACGCCGTCGTCGATCGCGCCGCCGACGCCGGTGCCGAGGCATTGCAGGCGCGGCTCGCCGCCGCGGGCTTCCCCGACGCCCAGGTCGAACCGGTCGAACCGACCATCGAGGACGTCTTCGTCAATCTCGTCTCCCGCGAACGCGACGCGGAGGCAGGCGGCCGCGGGGGTTGACCGGGCGCGGCCGGCTCCGGAAGCTCGCAGCTCGTCACTGCGCCCGCGGTCGCTGCCGCGCGACCAGCCACGCGCCGACGAGCAGCACGAGCGCGGAGATCCCGAGCCCGGGGGCGTGACCGCCGGTGAGGTCGGCGAGCCAGCCGGCACCCCAGGGTCCCAGGACCTGGCCGAGGGCGAAGACCGTGGTGAGCAGGCCGAGCGCGGCAGTGGTGTCCTCCGGGTCGACCGCGTCGCGCCCAGCCGCGGTCACCGCACCGACCAAGGACAGGAAGCACAGCCCGAAGAGCGCGCCCGAGGCGAACAGGGCGGGTGCCCAGGCGGTGACGGCGGGTATGCCGGTCGCCACCGCGAGCAGGACGAACAGGACGGCCGCGGCCGAGCCGCCGCGGGCTTCCCGCAACAGCCGCGCCCACACGAGTCCGCTCACCGAACCGGCGAGCCCGAGGAGCACCCAGAACGCCGACACGGCCCCACCGCCGAAGCCCACCTGGCGCAGCAGGGCCACGACGAAGGTCATGTAACCGATGTACCCCGCCCCGAAGAGCAGGTAGCCGCTCGCGAGCCAGCCGAGCCCTCCCACCCAGACCCGGGTGCGTCCGGTGGTCGTCGGAGCAGCCGTGGGGGCGGCATACGCGGCGATCGTGGCGGCGGCCGTGCCGAGCGCGGCGAGGGCGGCGAGCGCCACCCATCCCCAGGGCCAGCCGGCGGCCCCGAAGCGGTCGAGGACCGCGGGCACGAGCAGCCCGGACGCGACGATGCCGACGCCGCCGCCGGCGAAGTAGGTGCCGATGAGCACGGCCGAGCGATGTGGGGTATGCCGCCGGCTGATCGTCGAGGTGATCGCCCCACCGAGGACGAAGGCCCCCGCGCCCGCGACGCCGAGCACGGCGCGGACGGCGAGTAGGACCTCGAGGGAGCGGCTGGTCGCCGTCAGCGCGAGAGCGAGGACGGTGAGGACGAGGGACCAGACGAAGGCGGCCCGTTGTCCGGCTCGCGCGGCCGCCCAGGCGGTCCCGAGCGCGCCCACCAGGTATCCCACGGCGTTGACCGTGTTCATCAGCCCGGCGCTCGTGAAACTCCACCCGAGGTCCTCGCGCATCGCCGGCAGCAGCAGGGCATAGGCGAAGCGCGAGCACCCGAGCGCCACGAGCGGAGAGGCGGACAGGCCGACGACGATCAACAGATCACGCCGCCAGGAGGTGGCCGCGGCGGCCGACCCGACGATGGCGTTCATGCCCGGTGGCGCGGCATGACGATGCCGCCGGCGATGTCGAGCAGCTCGCGGCGCGCGGCCAGCTGCAGCGCGGCCGTGAGCCGGGTCCGGGGAGCCTCGGTGAGCCGCGTGCCGTTGAACAGCCGCAGGGTCTGCCGGAGGAGCTCCTCCTCGGTGATGCCCATCGCCGAGCGCGCGAGTGCCGCATGGGCGTTGGCGATCTCCCGCAGCGCGATTGTCTCCAGCGGGCGCTCCCGGAGGGAGGCCTCCCAGGTGCGGAAGCCGGTCCACGTGAGGGGGTGCATTGCGTCCGGCCAGAGGAAACCCTCCTCGGGGTCGCGGCGCAGGTCGGGGGGCAGCACCGTGGTGAGCTCGGCGACCCGCCAGACCGGCGCTCGGGTGAGGCCGAAGCTGCGCGCGGTGAGCTCGACGACCCGGCTCTGGGCCACCGGTCCTTCCGCGGCGACGATCGCCCGGATCACCTCCTGCACCCGGCCGGCGGCGTCGGGGTCGCGAGTGAGGCGATCGAGCACCCGGGTCGTGCCGACGATCCGTGGGGTGAAGGGCCGATAGGTCAGGGCACCGGCCGGGCCTGGAGGGGTGGGGGTCGTCGGCGCTCGTGACGCCTGCCTGGGCTGCTCCGTCTCGACGAGATCCCGCGGCTCCTCGGCGAGGACGTCCCGGACCTCGGCCGGTGCCTCATCCTGTGGCTCGGTTGGCGGCGGGCCGTCCTCGGGTGTCTGCGACCCGGCATACCCCGTGACTCGCACCTGCTCGTTGCGACGCCGCGGCGCGATGCTCGCCACGGTGACCGCGCGGCGCACCTGCTCGACGACGGCGTCGGCGTCGGCCAGCCACGCGGGCAGCCAGATCCGCAGCACTCCCGGCCAGCCGAGCAGGTCGTGCAGGACCGTGGTCGGCAGAGCGTCGCGGTCGGTCGTCGTGCGCCGGGCGGCCCATTCGGGGGAGTCGAGCAGGACGGCCAGGCACAACGGGCGCCCGCCGCCGAGGCCGACGCCGAGGTCGACCTTGAAGTCGGACATACCCACGGCCGTGGCGACCTCGAGTCCGGCGCTGCGCAGTCGATCCGCGATCTGTTCACGATGACGGTCCACCCGGATCTCACGCACGCGCAGCGGGCCGTCCGCCTCGCGCGGCCGCGCCTCGGCGCCCGGCGGCGGCGTCGGCCCTGGACCGGGTGCGCTCATCGAACCGTCGAAGCGCGGGCCGTCGTTGCGCGGGCCGTGTTTGGCCAATTCGAGGTAGGCGCGCAGATGGTGGATCCCGACCGACGTGGTCGCCTCGACGCGCAGGTCCTCGGGCTCGAAGGAACAGAAGACCAGGACCCTGCGCCTGGCCCGGGTGATGGCGACGTTGAGTCGGCGTTCGCCCCCGGCCCGGTTGAGCGGCCCGAAGTTGAGCGGGAGGGTGCCGTTGCGAGCGGCCGAGAAGCCGGTCGAGAAGATGACGACGTCGCGCTCGTCGCCCTGGACGTTCTCGAGGTTCTTCACGAACAGCCCGCCGCCCCCGGTGGCCAGCGACGCCTGGATCGCCTCGTCACCGGACTCCCAGAGCATTGTCTCGATGAGGGTGCGCTGCTGGGCGTTGAAGGTGACGACCCCGAGGGATCGCTCGCCGGCCGACCAACGCCGGCGCACCTCGGACACGACCGCCGCGGCCTCGACGGGATTGGTCCGCAGCGGCCCCTCCGGCCCGGCCGAGCGCAGGAAGGTCCCGTTCACCCGGGTGAACGTGACACCACGGTCGGTGTCCTCGCCCGGGGCCGACGGGAAGGAGCTGAGCCGGTCCTCGTAGTAGGCGGCGTTGCTGAAGGCGATGAGCGACTCGTCCTGGCTGCGGTAATGCCAGGTGAGCCACCGCCGGTCGACACCGGCGTGGACCATCTCGGAGAGGATCGACTCCTCGTCGCGCACGAGGAGGAAGTCCTCGGCGGCCGGATCGGCGTCGTCGTCGCGAACGTCCTGCCCGTCGTCGGGCTCGGCGGCCTGGCCGAAGCTCGTGGGCGGCAACTGTTTGGAGTCCCCGGCAATCACCGCAGCGCGGGCCCGGCCGAGGGCCCCGATCGCGTCCGGCACGGTGATCTGCGAGGCCTCGTCGAAGACGACGAGGTCGACCGCGATCGATCCGGGCGGGACGAACCGGGCCAACGAGTCGGGGCTGACCAGCAGGCACGGGGTGACCTCACCGATGACCTCACCGTAGGTCTGGACGAGGCGACGCACCGACAGGCCACCACGGGTGCGGCTCACCTCGCGCTCGAGCGCCGCCACCCGGCCGAAGAGCGCGCCGTGGGCGAACGGTCGCTGCGCCACCACCCGGGCCGGGAGTATGCCGTGCAGACTCTCCCGCAGCTGCGCCGCGGCACCGACGAAGCGCTCGACGACCAGGTCGTGGGCGGCCGGGTCGAAGCCGGCCAGTCCGCCCTCGGCGGCGCGTTCGTCGAAGGCGGCGGTGGCGACGCCCCGATCCCAGGCGGTGAGGGCCTCGTGGGGGGCGATGGCCCCACGGAGCAGTTCCCACCGGGCCGGGAAGAAGTGCTCGTCGAGGGGGTCGAGGGCGGTCACGGCGGCGCACCAGCGCCGGAGAGCGGAGCCGACCGGCAGGTCCGCGCAGCGCGCCCGCGCTCCCTCGGTCAGAT
>ERZ795045.3544-NODE-3544-length-13583-cov-6.745343_pt1 | contig 13583 bp, 5 predicted proteins | sample MGYA00375129_ERZ795045 | MGnify/ENA primary metagenome ERZ795045 (study PRJEB30174, sample SAMN05720166) | activated sludge metagenome | isolation source: anaerobic digester from wastewater treatment plant | place: Japan | collected 2015-05-15 ... | reverse complement strand
TTACATCTCGAGAAAATAATGAAACTAAGTTTTGGGAAGCAGCACCTATCTTTAGAAAAGGATTTGTAATTTCAATGCCAATATCTGTATTTATATTATCTTTTGAATGTAATTGGGAAATTAACGGATCATCTGGATCGTAAACCTTAACCTTTGCTAAATCATAATTCACGGATTGATAAATACCGTTAAGTCCCAAATGTAACTGCCACTCGTTATTAAGCTTTATTGCATGGGCATAAGTAAATTTGACATCTGTCAGAGAAGTGTATCCTGCTTTATCCTGAATTAGTGACAATCCAAGCTGGATATGTTGTTTTTCGAGATAAGTGCTGGCTGAAGCAAAAAAAGTTTGTGGTGCTCCATTAATGCCTGCCCATTGATCACGTGCAGCAATACTAAAAACTGCTTCATATTTATCATAAATAGAGGCTGGATTTATAAAATTCAATTCAATCCAGTAATTATTCATTCGGATATTCGACTGTGCCGAAACAATAAAAGCGACAAATGATAAATATAATATTAATATGAAAGTTAATGTTCTTTTCATCGTATTATTTACTTAGCGAATAACAGTTATATAACCTTCTTTCGTTTTAACACCATCTGATGCCGAATTGAAATAAAGTACGAAATAATAGGTATCAGGACCTACCGGTTGTCCTTTATGCGTACCATCCCAACCATTATTCCCTTCAAACAACAGAATCCCATTCCGGTTATAAATTTTAACATGATAACCAGGAAGGAAAAAGTCATTTTTCCCATCTCCATTCGGCGTTATGGTGTTCGGTATCATAATTAACTTTATTTCAGTTGTTATCACACTGTCGCAACCATTTTTTGCCACAAGAGTATCATTATAAACTCCTTCCTTGTAGTATTTATGTTTGTTAATTGAATATTTGTCCCCTTCAAACATATAAATTACTTGACTAACACTACTGCTTTGATTAATGATTAGATGAATAGTTATTATGCTATCGCAACCAAAAACATTAGGTATTATAGCAGTTTTAGTGCCAGAATCAGTATAAATGACTCCATCAGGAGCCACATACGAATCACAGGCAGTAATGTCAATAGTCTTTTCAGTATTCTTGCCTATCTCCAAATAGATCACTATCGTACTGTCACATCCTGCTTTGTTGGGGATGATAGCTTCTTTAACCCCTGAATCAGTATAAATTTGTCCATCAGGTGCCATATAAGCATCACAGGTACTTACAAAAAGGGTAGTAGCACTGCTCTTGTTTACCTGTAAATGGATGGTAAGAATGCTGTCACATCCTGCTTTATTCGGTATAGTATCCTTTATTAATCCTGAGTCATAATATATTTTTCCACTGGGAGAAGTGTAAGTATCACAGACGGTGGTATCAAGGTTAGCTTTACTACTGTTAGCCACCTCTAGATGAATGGTTATGATACTATCACAACCTGCTTTGTTTGGTATGGTATCTATTATCAGAGCCGACTCATGAAATATTTTTCCACTGGGTGAAATGTAAGTGTCACATACTTTCGGCGATATTTCTGTTCTGGTGGTTTTGTTTACCTCCAGGTGGATAGTTATGATGCTGTCACAACCTGCTTTGTTTGGTATGGTATCTTTTATTGTTCCTGAATTATGATAAACTTTACCGCTCGGAGAAATGTACGTATCACATACCGTTGGACTTACCTCGACAGTTGTTGTCTTCTTTACCATGAGATGGATGGTTATGATGCTGTCGCAGCCTGCTTTGTTCGGTATGGTATCCTTTATCGTTCCTGACTCATGAAATATTCTTCCACTGGGTGAAATGTAAGTATCACAAGCTTTTACGTTGATGGTATCAGATGTACTCTTTCCAATGGTCAAATCTATTGTTATAATACTGTCACAACCAATTGCATTCGGAATAATTACAGTTTTTCTACCAGAATCAGTATATATTTCCCCATCTGGAGCAAGATACGAATCACAAGCAGTTACGCTTAAAAATTTAGTAGAATTGTAATGAACCGTCAAGTTAACAAGAATTGTTGTATCTTGACCCTCTTCTGTTTTAAAATGAATTATTTTTATTCCAGAAGTTGTATACACAGAATCATCAGGAGCCAGATAAGATTCACAAACAGTAGTATCAACTATCACTATGTTTCCCGTTTCTACTATTACCACAATGGGGACCAACTGGCTTTCACATTCACCATTTTTTTGGCTTACATAATAAGTAGTGCTTCCAAGAGAAGTTGTGACAGGCACAGGAGCAACTGTAGTCCCTGGACTATTCAAATCGGTGTACCATATCAAATTGGTTCCCTCAGCTGATAAAGGTTTTGGCTCTTCTCCTAAATTGTATTTTACAGGGGAAACCACAATAGGAGGAGAAGGAATTGCAGTTATTGAAACACTCGCTCTATTATTTTCCAGATGTTTTTCTACAATAGCATTATTTTCAAAGCCTACTGTTGCATAATTAGGTAAAATATTCCCTGTAGCTGGAGGAAACACTTTTATCTGTATAGCTTCAAAGGTTGCGCCGGGATTTAAAGTACCATTTCTGTTGAATCTCAAAACATTTCCATTTTGGCGCACTGCCCAAGTACCATCAGGAGGTTTAATAAAAGTATAGCCAGGGGGAATGGTATCTGTTACAATAATTTGAATCTTAGGATCGGAGGCATTAATAGGAACAGATGATATATTAGAGACCAGGATAGAAATAATATTCCCATTAACAGGGTCAGCACAAGGTTTATCAACAAACATTGAAATTTTTAAATCTGGGGTTGTTATATTAACACTTGCGACGGCAAAGGAATAATTATCTGAAAAATCTTGATCTGTTATTCCGGTCAGTGAGGGATCAATTTTTACTGAATTTATAAAAGATGCTCCTTCTAGTGCAGGGTCGTTTTTTATGCTTCCCACAATGGTAAAAAAGGATGAACTATTTGCATTCAAACTTAACATGCTTGTGAAAGGATTAGTAAATCCACTTATAATTGGAATACCACTCGTATAGCCACTTGCAGTGTTGGAATCATCTTCGTTATTATCAAATGTAATACTTTTTAATGTGAAATTTTGTGAGGCTAAATTAAGAATATTTCCCTTTTCATCTTTAAGTGTATCTGTTAAAATTAAATTATTAATCGGAGCAGGCGTAGAGTTTCTAACATGGATTGTATAAGTAACATCCTCTCCAACATTAAGAGTACCTTTGTCACATTCTTTAAAAGTACTTACACCTCCTGGGGTTTGAACAGATAAATTTCTTATTTCGTGATAATTAACATCACCGCCCGTTGAAGCGGCAAAACCCAGTTTTAAATTAGGAGGAGGAGCAGTTTCAGTTGTATAGGTTAATAAAGTAACATCCTCTCCATTAGGAGAAGTTCGCCAGCGGACAGTGATGGTATATTTCGGATTACTGGAACTTCCTGTAGGTGTTATGGCAATTTTCACCCTTCTGTAAAACTGGCTGTCGGAAGGTCTTTTATCCTGTAAAGTATTAAAATCTATGGAATTAATATCTGATCTATTATCAGGCTGTAACTGAATAGACGCTAAATATTTATTAGTAGTACGTGGATCATTTGTAGTAGGTCCCCTCAAAGTTATTGAATTACATCTTTGCCCAGGACCGCCTATTCTACCTTCTGTTGGGTTTGAAAAATTACCATACTCATCAAAACCGATTCCAATATATCCACCTCCAAGCCCTCTAATAGCCCCTTCACCTGTATGTGGCGCATAACCCAGAGAACCTCCATAACCACCAATAGTAAAGGTTGAAGTAGCATCAAAAAGAAAAACAGAAAATCCATCCCCTCCAACAAAATTGACATCTGTACCTGAGCGCCAGGTTTTATACTCAAAGTCTATTAGAACTCCAAGAGTAGAAGGAAGATTTGCATCTATATAAGCATATCCCTTTTCATTTCTCACTGAATTTGTCAATCGAAGCCAACCATCGTTTTCAGGATCAACTACTCCTGATGTTAAATAAGTCGAGCCACCCAACTTAATATTTGTACCGGCAACACCTGTTTTAAAACTCTCATTAACATTAATCTGGCTGTAGCAATTTATAACAGCTAAAAATGCATTTACGACGACCCAAGAAAATTTAAATAAACGATAGTTATACATATGCATATTTAGAACGGATTCCCCCTTTCAAAAGGGGTATATTTTATATATAAAAAATTGATTATTATTTGTTTAATATATTTTTTAAAGTAATTTCTTGTTTACAGTGTAATTATTGATTGTTTATCACATATTAAATATTAAACATTATTTTATTTTTTACAAACATACAAAAAATTCAAGAAAATAACTTTGTTAGAAGAAAAAAATAGTATTTTCCTTGCGTACATTAAATTTCCAAAACGTTCTTAAAAACTGATTGGTATTGCTTTCTGCTCATTTTTTACAAAATTTGGAAAGGAAAATCTGTTAGAAAAATAAAAATCAGAGATAACGAGTATTATAAAGATTAGTTGCCTTGACTTTTGGAGAAATTGGACAACAATATCCTAAGAAAAGTTCAATGCTTCCTTTTGAAGAGGATGATAAATTGCCAATAGTGATATCATACGCCGCACTAATATTAAATCTTCCTACCTTTAAACCAGCCATTAAAGCAAGAGCATCCTGATAACGATATGAGATTCCTCCCCAATACTTATTATTGGACTCTAACCTTAAATTAAGATCGGTTTGCGCATTATAAAAATTTGTTTTTACAAACAGTGAAGGAATCAAATACAATGGTTTGGTTGTTTTTTTTGAAAAATCAATTTTATATTCGGAATCAAAAAATAAATTTCGCATTTTTTGATAGCTTATATTTCCAATTTTTAATTCAGGATTCAATAAATTACAAACCGAAATTCCAATTTTAAAGGAATTATTTTGCTTATAGCAAACACCTAAAGATAAATCAGGAACAATTCCATTATCTGAGTTAGGTACTTTTAAAACAGGATCTGAAGGCTGAGAAAGAACAAGCTTTTCAAAATCAATAATTTTATTAAAAAGTGAAACACTAGTTCCTATAGAGATAACACTTTTTTCATCATTAAAAGTAAATTTATAAGAATAATTTAACCTTATCTCTTGATTTTGCTCATACCCCAGTTTATCATAAAGTATGTTTAATCCTATTCCGCTGTTTAAAGAATACAAAGGACCATGAATACTATACATAACAGAAAATGGTGAAACAAGATAATTTCTCTCATCATAAAAGCCTAACCATTGTTGCCTTCCATACAAGTTAGTACATATAGCATCTTTATCTCCACAACTTGCTGGATTATAAATAAATTCATCCAGGAAATATTGTGTAAACTGAGGTGTCTGACACATGCCAGAAATCATTATAAAAAAAAATATAAATACAAGAAAGCTTTTTTTCATTTTTATTTATTTTTATCTGAATTTCTTGAGATAACAGTAAACTCTGTTCTTCTATTTAATTGATAAGCTGCTTCCCTCATTTTTAAATCTTTTAGAGAGAGAATATATTCTTCTGTCAAGGTAATACCAGCGGGAAACGTATAACCATCTATTGTTATTGGTTTGGAAAGCGTTCTTGGTCTGCTTTTACCATATCCTTTTGCTATCAATCGTTCTTTTTCTATTCCTTTCGATACAAGGAAATCGACTATTACCTCAGCTCTTTTTTGAGAAAGAATATCATTATATTCAACCGATGCTCTGGAATCAGTATGGGAAGAAATTTCTATAACTAAATTTGGATTTTCATTTAAGAGTTTTACCAAAATCATTAAGGAATCCTGATATTGTGGTTTCAAATCCCATTTATCCAAATCATAATATATATCAGGTAAAACAATCGGAGACTTAGGAATTTTAGACAACGATACCTCCAAAGAAATAAGAGTATCCTTATCGTTATCAGGCATTTTAATTGAAAAGTCTTGCTTTTTTGCGAAATAATCTTCTTTAACTACTAATAAAGTACCCAAAGCTTGTTTAATCAGTGATTCGGGAAGTCTGAAGTTTCCTTTATCATCAGAAGTCAAACGAATCGAATCATTTCCAATTGTAACAAAAACAGGAACATTTTGCAATAGTTCACCACTTACTTCGTCTCTTATTATACCTACAACTTCAATTTTAGCTGGAAATTTCTCAAAGTAATAAATATCATCTCCTCCTTTTCCCCCTTGCCGGCGCGAAGTAAAAAAACCTTTTTCAGGATTCGAACCATAAAAACATATTGAAAAATCATCTTCAGAAGAATTTACTGGACGCGGAAGTTGATCAGGTTGAGATTCTTTTTTGTTTAAATGAGTGCAATAAATATCCAAGCCACCAAATCCAATCCAACCATTTGATGCAAAATATAATAAACTATCATTTTTAAAGGAAGGGAACATTTCATCCCCAGCGGTATTTACAAAAGGGCCTAAATTAATTGGATTTGTGAATGCATCATTCAATGATTTTCTCCTAACTCTCCATAAATCTTTTCCACCAAAACCACCGGAACGATTAGAACTAAAAATCATTTCTAGACCATCTGAACTAATGGCAGGATGACCTACATTGGCCAAACTATCTGAATATACAACAACTGGAATAGACCAACCATTTGTAGAATATTGAGATTGCATTATCTCACAATAGTTTTTCTCTTTCCCCATTTTGTCACAACGACTGAAATAAAGCAAATGGTTTTTTTTGTCATAAAAAGTTACTCCTTCATTTGCCGGCGTATTAATGCGTCCCTTAGTATCAAGTGATTTTATTTCCCACTTTCCTTTTTCTAATTTTTTAGCAATAAATATATCAGAAAAAGAACCATTTGTCCAGTTATCTTTATCTTTTCCTACCGACCCTAATCTATTTGATGTAAAAATAATTTCAGTAAAAGCATCATCGAAATAAGATGCTGCAAAATCATCGAAAGCTGAATTTATTTCCCTCATGTTTTTCACAACCCACTTTTGATTTATTGTTTTATTATTTAGTCCAAGTTCACTAGACAATTTTCCGCAGATAGCTACCGTATCATTCGGAAATTTTTTGAGATATAAATCATATATTTTAACTGCATCAGCATAATTACTTAATTTATTAAGGGTATAAGCATAATTCAGAAGAATTTCAGGTTTTTTATTTGAGTATCCACCATTAACAAGTCTTTGATAATAAATTTTAGCTTTTTTGGGATTATTAATTATAAAATAACAATCAGCAAGTTTATTTGTAATTTCATCCCGTTCTTTTTTATCAAGAGAATAATTTTTCAATGCTTTCTCATAATATGAAATAGCTGTCACATATTGTTTCTTTTTATAGGCGTCATCCCCAAATTTTATAGAGTTAATTTGAGCTGGTAATTTTAAGCTTATCGCTATTAAAATTAAAACACTTATTCTAATTATTTTCCACCTTTTCATAAACTTCATTGCTTAATAAATTTACAAAATCCTACATTGTGTTCTGAAGATACTTTTAGCAAATATAATCCCTTGGGTAGTTCAGAAAGATTTAATGTCACTGTCTCATCATTAGATGATATAGTATTAATGAGCTTTCCATCCAACGTATATATTGTAACATTTTTCAAATCATTGGGAGATAAATTGGCAACTTTAATTGATAATTCACCTTTCACAGGATTAGGAATTAAGTTAATATCTAAAGGTGTTTTGTCAATCATATTTCTGAAAAGGCTGATACTTCCTTGCTGAGTGTATATTTTGTTATCCCTTCCATAAGCCTTCATTTTATAGAAATACGTTCCATCGGGAGCAGCTTCCCCTGAAGACATGTTCCCATCCCAAAAACCACCAACAGAATCAATGCTATATATTAACCGACCATTCCTGTCAATAATTTTTAAGTCAAGGGTAAGGATATTTTCAGTTTCAGGAAGAAAAACATCGTTATATCCATCACCATTAGGAGTAAAAGCATTAGGAATAATGATAGAAATATTGCATAAGATAATGTTGACAGTAACCGTTTTAGTTTGTTGTTGCCAACAACCCCGTTCATCCGAAACATTTATCAGTGAATAAGTTAAATTATCTAACTCTGTAGATTCAATTGGAATAGAAATAGTATCTCCTATAATAGTTGTGATTGTTTGGGCTGGTCCATTATTAACTTTATAAGTAAAAGTATAAGGAGGAATACCGTCGTATCCTCTAAAATAAATCCGGGAAGGTGAACCGTATTTACATAAAGTAGTATCGCCTATTATCGAAGCATGTATTGGTGGATAAACAATAACTTCAATTGATGAAAGTGGACTTTCGCATTTTCCTGAGGTCTGACTTACATAATAAGTAGTACTGCCAGGATTCGATGTTTGAGGAGTAGGGGCGTTTGGACTTCCTGAACCTGTTGGATCGGTATACCATAAAAGATTAGTTCCTATTGCGGTCAAAGGAGAAGCTGTCTCTCCTCGACAATAAGTCACAGGTGACACAACTTGAGGAGCTTCCGTTTGGGGATAAACAATAACTTCAATTGAGGAAAGTAGACTTTCACATTTTCCTGACGTTTGACTTACATAATAAGTAGTACTGCCAGGATTCGATGTTTGAGGAGTAGGGGCGTTTGGACTTCCTGAACCTGTTGGATCGGTATACCATAAAAGATTAGTTCCTATTGCGGTCAAAGGAGAAGCTGTCTCTCCTCGACAATAAGTCACAGGTGACACAACTTGAGGAGCTTCCGTTTGGGGATAAACAATAACTTCAATTGAGGAAAGTGGACTTTCGCATTTTCCAGAAGTCTGACTTACATAATAAATAGTACTGCCAGGATTCGACGTTTGAGGAATAGGGGCGTTTGGACTCCCTGAACCTATTGGATCAGTATACCATAAAAGGTTAGATCCCATTGCTATCAAAGGTAAAGCTGTCTCTCCCTGACAATAGGTTACAAGCGAAACGACTTCAGGAACTTGAGGTATAACATAAATAGTATCCCTTGAAAAATTATTGTCTTCTGTGGCTTCAATTCCTGTATAATCTACTTTTGCCGAATTTATCCATATTGTTCCTGAAACGGGAAGTTTAAGTGTTAATATTACTGGCGGATAGGAAGAACCTGGTGAAAGCGCATCTTTCCTGCTAAAAGTATAGATATCATTTGAATGAGTAATACTCCATCCTTCGCCTGACACATTGGTAACAATAGCCCCCATTGGAATGGTATCCCGCAAAGTCACCGTACTGTCCTTTATACTACTGGTGGTTCCTATATTGAATACCTTCAGAGTGATCGTGTTCCCATTTTCACTATCCGAACAACTATTATCTATAGAACTTCTAAGTTCAAAATCTGTGTTTAATACATTGGTCGATACCGTAAAAGTATTATTGGTTAGATCTTCGTCGGTGATACCCGTTAACAAAGGATCAACATTTACCACAACAGTATTTTTAAAAATGCCTCCCGGAGGAATCTCCTTTAAAGTTACTTTTACAATAAAAGTAGACATAGTGTTCGGTTGAAAACTTAATTCATTAATTCGAAAAGGATTGGTTAAACCACTGGTGACAGGAATACCACTCGTAAAACCTTCGGCCGTATTAGCCGCATTTCCATTGTTATTAAAAGTAATACTATTGATAGTAAAAATTCCGGAATCAATATCTATTACCTTATTATTGGCATCTTTTATTGTATCGGTTAAGTTTACATGATTGACTGAATAATTCGTTGAATTATAAACATCTATTTTATAAGTTAACTGATCTCCTACTTTTGCATTTAATTTATCAACAGTTTTATCAACTCTCATTCCACCCGGCGTGGTAATCACAAGATCCCGAATCTCATGACAATTAACACTCCCGCCAGTGGAAGCGGCAAATCCTACTTTTAAATTTGGCGGTGGAGGAGTGATGGTATTATAGGTCAAGAGGGTAATATCATTTCCTGTTGGAGTGGTTCGCCATTTTACTGTTATTTTATAATTAGGATTTTGAATCGTTCCTATCGGTTCAATTGAAATTTTTACCCGTCTGTAAAATAAATCATCACTGGGTCTATCATAGGTAGGTGTATTATAATCAATAGAATTGATATTGGATAAGGGGTCGGTTTGAAGTTGAACTCCAGTTAAATATATATTAGTGGTTGCAGGATCATTTGTAGTAGGTCCTCGAAGAACAATAGAATTACACATTTGCCCTGGTCCTCCAATTCTTCCCTGGGTTGGATTGGAAAAATTACCAAACTCATCAAATCCTATTCCAATATATCCGCCAGCCAAACCATCAGAAACTCCTGTAAAAGGTGCATAACCTAATGAACCACCGTAACCTCCTTCTAAAAAAGGCACCGTGGCATCAAATAAAAAAACAGTGAAACCATCACCCCCTACATCGGTAAGAGAAGCTCTCCATGTTTTATACTCGAAATCTATCAAGACACCTAACGTAGAAGGAAACGAAGAATCTATATAAGCATACCCTTTTTGAAAACCAAGGTCTTTTGTTAACCTAAGCCAACCTTCACCTACTGGATCATCAATGCCTGACGTCAGATAAGCACTTCCCCCGACTTTTATATTGCTGCCAACAGAACTTCCATGAAAATTCTCAATTATAGTGAACTGAGCTCTGGTAGGGGTTAATATAAAACAATTTAATAGGGTAGAAATAAAAACTATTAATAATGAAAAATGTTTTTTTTTCATTTGAGAATAATTAAGAACTTTTTTATTTTCTTTTTTATTTTCTTTTCAGCACTTTCTCAACTGCGAAACTTCAATTTATTACTGTAAGAAGTTCACCGGATTTTCCCCGGTGAACTTCTTTCCAAACACCAATCTTTGTTTCTCAAAAACAAAACACCACTATGCTTTCTCTTATTTTACTATCTTGGCAACTTTCGTCCCCTTATTGGTAATAGCTTTTACAATGTAAACGCCCGACTGAATATGGGAAATATCTATTACCCTGGCTGTTGATACATCAGAAAGTACTACTTTTCCTTCTACATTATAAATACGAAGGGCGGTAACTTCTACGTTTTCATCTATCATCAAGTGCCCATTGGATATCTTAAATATATTTTGCTGTCCAGAAGCTGGCTGTATAACTTGATCACTTGACATAAGTAAGTGAGCAGGCATTGCATCGCTCTGGTTAACAAAGAAACCATTTTTCAGAATCGGTAATTTATGATCTGCAAATATCCAAACATCAGGAGGATTTACTGTTCCAATGGTTGCATAATAACCTGTAGAAGAAGAAATATCCCACCAATTGCGAGCTAAATTAATATCTTCTTTACTTATCTGATTACATGCCAGACCTGTTAAAGTGCCAGAAGGTAAAGCCATCTCATTAAAGCTATAATTTACACTATAACGCGTAGCGTCTGTAACAGTGGTCTTCCCAATAGCTGCACCAAAAGTATTATTTGTACCACTTCCACGAGTAATACTTGGATTGAGCGCTACCGAATTTTTTATTGCTGAAGTACTGTTATTTTCCTCCAAATATCCTACTAAGCCACCTACATTATCTACCCCTGTTACAGCTCCAGTAGCATAACAATTTTGAACGGTAGCTCTTGCAATATGTCCAGCAAATCCTCCAATGTTTTGATTTCCATTAACATCTCCTCTTGCATAACAATTCTGAACATTATTAGATTCTCGGATGTCTCCAGCAAATCCTCCTAAAAGGTTCCTACCTGCTGTAGAAGCTATAACATTCCCTGTTGCATAACATGTTTTTACAACAACTGTTCCAGATAAATCTCCTATAAATCCTCCCCCTTTATTTTCAGCAGTTATTGTTATATTACCTGTAGCATAACAATTTTCTATGATTCCACTACCTGAGCAATTTCCTATAAAACCCCCTACCTGATATTTAGCACTTACATTACTTGTGGAATAGCAATTATATACTTTTGGAGCTGCTCCACTACCACTATAAGTCCCAATTAATCCTCCCAAAGCATTACTTGATGTTGATTGAGGTTGAACTTCACCGCTTGAAGAACAATTGGATACCGTAGTATTCCCCTCAATTTTACCTATCAAACCACCAACATTCCCTAATCCATTGACCATACAGGAACTATGGCAATTATCTATCGTTCCAGTATTTATACCACCTGTAAGCGATCCTGCAATATTATTGGCATAAACAGAACCACCTTCCAAAACAATATTTTTAAGAGCTCCTCCTGTATCAACATATCCAAATAAGCCAACACCATCTGCTGAAACTGGTGAACCAGAGGCACCAATGCTTAAACCCGTAATTTTGTAATTGCCCCCATCGTATGTTCCTTTAAAACGATAGCCTGAATTACCAATAGGAGCAAAACTTTGACCGGTTAAATCAATATCTGCTGTTTGCATAAAAGTATAACCACCACATTGATGTTTAGCATTGTAAGGAGCTACACTTCCCGTACCATTTACAAAATCCTTTAAAAGCTGTAAAGTCTCTGCAGAAGAAATTTCATAAGTCCCTGCAGTAGTTTGTCCTGCAAATTCTTCCCCTTTCGCATTGAAAGCAAAAAGAACAAAAAGTAATGAACATACACTTGTCATTACTACCTTTTTTGATAAGTAATCCATTTTTTTCATAATAATAAATTTTAATTGTTATTAAAATAATTTTTTTTAATAAAAAATAAATAAATTTTTCAAGCAAAAATAAAATTTTAAAAAACTTAAAACAAATTTTTCACCTCACAAAAACTCAACATACTTTAATTTTAACTACAATAAAAACACAACATAAAGTAATATTCAAAATATCTTCTACCCGCTTTATATCCTGCTCAGAGAGATTTTCAAAAGAAATTTTTTTGAAAAATACTGACGAATAAGTTCGTTTGTATTTTTGTTAGCTCCTCTTTCCCATGAATGATAGGGTCTGGCAAAAAAGAAATCCACCTTCAATTCTGAGCTGATCATTTTATGTTCGGCAAACTCCTTGCCGTTATCGGAGGTGATCGTATGAATTCTTTCCTTATAGGGAGACAATCGTTCTATGACTTTCAGGGCAAGTTTTTTGGCATCCTTGCCATTGAGTTTTTCAATTATTCAACTTTCGCAAGCTCTATTAGCCTGCTTGCGTCAAGCTATCAAAATTTAAGTATTTTTAAATATTCTCATTTTCAGAAAATAATTTTTACATTAACGATTCAATTTCTATATCCAAAATTTCGGACAAATTGGCTATCAATCCTGTAATTATCAGCTATATACGTTCTGCTACTGTAAGTTTGAACATATCTTTCCTATGATTTAATCATATAAAATTTAAAAATTGATTACACAATTTTTTTTATGGTGAGAAAATGTGTATAATTCAAGAAGAACATTATATAAAAAGAAAAACTTTCGTCGAAGCGGATGATGATTTTTTGAAATTGATTAATTAACTAAAAGGTAATAAGGTTATAATCAAGAAGATATTTCAAAGTTATTAAGGTTAAATGTTTTTATATAAGGTTTTATTAAAATTTAAACAAATTGCTGACGTGAGATGATTTTGGACGGTAAAATAGAATTTTTCTCTGTAAAATTCAGTGAAAATGAACGGTTATTACACTA
>ERZ795045.3528-NODE-3528-length-13616-cov-4.293710_pt1 | contig 13616 bp, 9 predicted proteins | sample MGYA00375129_ERZ795045 | MGnify/ENA primary metagenome ERZ795045 (study PRJEB30174, sample SAMN05720166) | activated sludge metagenome | isolation source: anaerobic digester from wastewater treatment plant | place: Japan | collected 2015-05-15 ... | reverse complement strand
CAGGGCGCCTTTCCGGTGGTGAGTTTTTCCGGAGGAGTGGCCAGCCCGCGACAGCTTGGAGGGCCCGATTTCTCAACCAATAGCAGCGGCCGAATCTCTCTGGCAAATACGGTCACCTGGGTCAAGGGCCAACACAGCTTCAAATTCGGGGCGAACTACTGGCCGGAATACGCGGACGCGCGTGAAGGCTACCTGAGCAGCGGCCAGTTCATCTTCAGAAATCTTGTGACGAGCCAGCCCAACGCGGCGCAGTACACATCTTGGGGAAGTTCTTTTGCGAGTTTCCTGCTCGGCGCCGCTTCGACAGCGGGCGTCGCGGAACCCTATACGCGGGGAGCGCGCTTCCGTTCCGGCGGCGCATTCGCCCAGGACGAATGGCGTGCGACAAAGCGCCTCACCCTGTCCTTCGGCCTGCGCTGGGAGTGGAACGCCGCGCCGTTCGAACCGGAAGGAAGGCTGAGCGGGTTCGATCCGTCTGTACCGAATCCCGCCGCGGGAGGCCGCCCCGGCGCGCTGGTGTTTGCCGGAGAGGGCCCGGGCCGTTCGGGGGCCAGGTCTCTTTCCGACGGCTGGTATCGGGGATTCGGCCCGCGGTTCGGAGTGGCATATTCGCTCACGCCCAAAACGGTCGCGAGAAGCTCCTTCAGCGTTTTCTACGCGCCGGGCTTCCGCACAAGGCTGATCGCCTACGGATGGAATAACAAATATACGCTCACATCTCCGACGGGCTATGACCCTGCCTTCAACTGGAAGGACAGCTTTCCGCAGGATTTCCCGCGTGCTCCGCACATCGACCCCTCCTATCAGAACGATCAAGATGTGAGCTCGATTCTCCCCGGATCATCGCGGATGCCGCAAATCGTCTCCTGGACTGCAAGCCTCCAGAGAGCCATCACGCCAACTCTGGCGCTTGAGGCGGCGTACATTGGCAGCCACTCGACCCATCTCATTTTGGGATCCGCCCAGTCCAACATGAACACGTTGGACGCCAGCTATCTTTCGCTTGGCAATCTTCTGTTCCAGGACATCGAATCACCGGAGGCCGTTGCGGCGGGCATAACGGCCCCGTATCCGGGTTTTCTCAACCAGCGCAACAGGACCGTAGGCCAGGCCTTGCGGCCATACCCGCAGTACCTGAACGTGACCGAGGAATGGGGCCCGCACGGGATTGGCCGCTTTCATTCCTTGCAGGTGAAGCTCACGAAACAGTATTCGAGCGGCCTGACACTGCTCGCCTTCTACACGTGGTCGAAGAACATGACGAACGTCGAGGGCGGGCCGATCGATTTGGGTCCGACCGACGGCGCGGTTCAGTACCCGCGCAACCGGGCCGCCGAAGTCGCGCCCAGCAACAGCACGCCGCCGCTCGTCTTTGCGGCGAGCGGGATCTACGAACTGCCCTTCGGCCCCGGGCAGCGGTTTCTCAACGCCGGTGGCTTGCTCGGCCGGCTCGTTGGCGGGTGGCAGGTGACATTCTTCTGCCGTTACGCGGCGGGCTTGCCGCTCGCGATCACTTCGGGAAATCCGCTATTGGGATTGGGATACCCGAACATTCGCGCCAACTACGTCGGAGGGCCGGTTTACGTGAACACAGACTCACGGAACTTCGACCCGGCACTCGATGTGTACCTGAACCGTCAGGCTTTCGCGGCGCCCGCCACCTTTGAACTGGGCAACACGGCCCGCGTGCTCGACTGGGTGCGCGGCTTTCCGCAAAAGAGCGAGTCTCTGTCTCTGGCCAAATCCATCCGCATTACCGAGCGGCTGCACTCAACCCTGCGGGCGGATGTCCAGAACCCCTTTAATTTCGTCCGCTGGAACAACCCGAACACCAATATCACGAGTTCCCTCTTCGGCAAGGTGTCCAGCGCAGCCCCGGGCCGGTCCATTCAACTCTATGCCGGCTTCGCTTTCTGAATAATCGGAAATTCCGCTAGCGCTTTTTTTCCTTTTCCCAGCCGTAGGCTGCCATCATGATGTGGAAGATGTCGGTGTTGGCGAGGAAGCCGCGCACGCGCTCGGCCCCCGGCCCCTGCGCCGCCACGAGAACCTGCTCTCCCGTGTGGCCATTGTCCATCCGGATCGCTCCCTTTCGTGCAGATTCCTCGCTGTCGTCATCGGGCAGAAGCGGCTGGCCGGGCCTGCCTCCCCGCACGCGCAGGTCGAAGGAGTGATCCGCCGTGAACAGAATCAAGGTGTCGGGCCCCACCATGCCGGCGGTTTTCCGGATAGCCTCATCCATCTCGATCACCCGTTCGAGTCCTCTGCGGATGCGGTCCGTGTGCATGTCCCACTCGACCATCAGGAAGTATCCCTTGGAGTTCTTGCTGAGGATAGCGATGGCCCGCCGGACCGCTTCGGAGACATCGAAATCGGCCGTATCGAAGAGCGCCACGACCCGCCGGTCGTCCTCCGATATCGCCGAGAGTGAATCCCGAATGGCAAAACCCTTTTCCCGCAGCGCAGCCTCGATGTCCAGGCCCATTTTCGAAGTGGCCTCGATCACCCGTTTGCGGCCGGCGCCGATGATCACGTCCACGCCGTCTCCAAACCGCGGCTTAAGCACCTGGGCAAAGATTTCCCCGGCGCGCGAGCGATCGCTCGAATGCGCGTAGCAGGCGGCCGGCGTCGCGTCCGTCACCGCCATGTTCGTCAGCACGCCCGTCGAAAGCCCACGCTGCTCCGCGTGCTCCAAAATGGTTTGCAGCGCCTCCCCCTCCTGCTTCCCGCGAATGGCGGAGGCGGATTGCGAGATCACGCCGTTGTTAGTCTTTTGCCCGGTCACGATGGCGCTCATCCCGGCGGCCGAGTCCGTCACCCACGCGTCAGCGGAAGACGTGTCGGACAGGCCGATGTGCGGCATGCTTTGCAAAAAAAGCTTTTGCGGGTGATTGTGCTTGTAGAGGCTTGCGGCGTGAAGCGTAGGAATTCCTCCCGCATCGCCCAGGAAAAGGATCACGTTTTTCGCCCTGCGGGGGGCGGCAAGCCCACTGGAAGCAATCAGGGTCAGGACAAGGAAGTAGCGCAGCATCGGATAGCACCTCTTTCTTGTTGCGGCTTTCGCCGCAAAGTCAAACACAGAACAGAATACCTGATCCGCCTGACCGCCGTCCGGGGCCTTCGGCCGCCGCGTGTGGGGGTGTATGCTGAGGGATCAGTGCCATGAGCGTAGCGACTGATCAACTTTATGCCGAGCGCTTAAACCGGTACGTCACCGCGATGCGGAACGGGATGCCCGACCGCGTCCCGCTGCGACCGTTTGCCGCGGAGATCACCGCCCGTTACGCGGGCTACACCTGCCAGGAAGTCACGCACGACTACCGGAAGGCGTTTGAAGCGGTGATTCGCTGCTGCAAGGACCTGGATTGGGATGCCGCCGTGCCCAACATGGTCTATGTATGGACCGGTTTGACGCAAGCCATCGGCCTCCGCTATTACGGCGTACCCGGCATCGACGTCGGGCCGGATGTCGGCTTCCAGTACCGCGAGCCATCCGAGGACGACGCGTTCATGAAGCGAGAGGAATACGACGAGCTGATCGAGGATCCGGTCCGCTTCCTCTATCAGACCTGGCTGCCGCGCGTCTCCACCGAAGTGAGCCCCGCTGGCTGTCCGGCCACTTATCGCAACAACCTTTCCTTCGTGAAAGGCGGCATGGCGATGCTGAGCTACTTCAATGCGTTCGGCCCGCAGGTTGAGCGCATGAAGAACGAGTGCGGAACCGTCTCGGCCATCTGCGGAATGCTGAAGGCGCCGCTGGACATCATTGCGGACAAGCTGCGCGGCTACATCGGGCTGGCGTTCGATTTGAAGGAGATCCCCGAGAAAGTCTTGCAAGCGTGCCAGGCCCTCATGCCCCACCTGGGCTACCTTGCGCTCACCGGCGCCGATCCGCAAAAGCAGGTTCCCATTCCCATCTGGATGCACCGCGGCTGCACGCCGTTCATTTCCCGGGATGACTTCGACCGCATTTACTGGCCGACGCTGAAGCCGATCGTCGAAGCGCTCTGGGCTCAGGGCAACCAGGTGCTGTTTTATGCCGAGGGCAAGTGGGACGCTCACTTCGACCGGTTCGCCGAACTGCCCGCGGGCAGCATCATCTACCATATCGATCGCAGCGACCCGCAAGAGGCTTACCGCGCGATCGGCAAGAAATTCTGTCTGAGCGGCGGCCTGTCCAATACGCTGCTGGCGTTCGCTGGACCCGAGGAGGTGAAGGCGGAGTGCAGGAAGCTGATCGAGACCATCGGCGCCGAGGGCGGCTACATCATGGACGCCAGCGCCATTATCCAGAGCGACGCCAAGGTCGAGAACATCATCGCGATGACCGAGGCGACGCGCGAGTACGGCGTCTACCGCTCGCCCTCTTCGCCGTCGGCCAAGCTGCCGCCGCAGCCGGCCACAAACGGCACGCCGGGGCTGCCGGCCTGGGTCACGGCGCCGAAGATTCCGCCTGGGGTGTGCCTGCCGTTCGACGAGAAACTGAAGGAACTGCCCCCAATCTGTGGCGATGCCGGCCTTGTTCGCCGGATCTGGGATGAGAACGAAGCGCTGGCGTACCTCTACATCTGGCACGTGCTGCTGAGCTTTTGAAGGCTCCCAGCTCCGCGCAGGCCAGGCAAGGCTGGCCGGCTTCAATTAGACGGAGCGCCTGAGAAGGCGCTCCTTGAAAAACTAAGCGTTAGTACCGCGAACGTTCCCGCCGGGAGCCGCCGCGGCCACCGCCGCCTCCCCGGGGTCCCCTCCCTCCGCCGGCATTCAACGGCCGGGCTTCGTTCACGACCAGCGCGCGCCCCATAAAGTCCTTCCCGTTGCAGGAAGAAACGGCCCGCGCGGCCTCCTGCTCGTTGCCGATTTCCACGAATCCAAACCCGCGAGCCTCGCCGGAAAACCGGTCACGCATTACGTTCACACTATCGACGGAGATTCCGGCCTGGCTGAACCAGTTCTCCAAATCCGATTCGGTTGCCTGATATGGGAGGTTCCCCACATACAGCTTCATTGATTACACTCCTTTAACCCTTTCCGGGCGTTTGTGAAAGCTGAAGAGACAGGTTCACGGCCGCGAGTACGCTTAAACTGCAGGATTTCGAAGCAAGCTCTGACGCTACAGCCCAATCGGTTCCATTGTCGCACAAAATAGTACCTGCGCTTTGGTACTATCCCACCTGCGCGCCAGCTCATCACCCGCAACAGAGGGGGAGCATGACGCCTAGCGCCATGATAGAATTCGGCCCACATGGAAGAACAGTCATTTTCGAGACGGCAGGTGCTGGCAACGCTGGCGGGGGCCGCAGCCGCCGCGGCAGCCCCGAAGAGACGAACCCAGGTGGAGATCCGGGGCCAGTCCTTCTTTATCAACGGTGAGATCACCTATAAGGGCAGAACCTGGCAGGGGCACCGTATCGAAGGATTGCTGCTCAACTCCCGCATGGTGCAGGGCATTTTCGACGACTTGAACCCTGACACGCGCAGCCGCTGGAAGTTTCCGGACACGGGCCGCTGGGATCCGGAGCGCAACACGCGCGAGTTCGTGGCGGCCATGCCCGAGTGGCGCAAGCATGGCCTGCTGGCCTTTACGATCAACCTGCAGGGCGGCAATCCCGAGCGGTACACAAAGTCACAGCCCTGGCACAACTCCGCCATCACGGAAACGGGCGAATTGCGTCCGGACTACATGAGGCGGCTCGAGCGCATTCTGGACCGCGCCGACGAGCTCGGGATGGTGGTGATCCTGGGCATCTTCTATTTCGGCCAGGACCAGCGCGTGAAGGATGAGGCAAGCCTCCTTCGGGCAGTGGACAACACGGTGGACTGGATTTTCGACCGCGATTACCGCAACGTCCTCATTGAGGTCAACAACGAGTGCGACGTAAAGGCGTACGATCACGAGATCCTCATGCCCGGCCGCATCCACGAGCTGATCGAACACGTTAAGCAGCGGACCCGCGGCGGCCGCAGGCTGCTGGGGAGCACCAGTTACGGGGGAGGCGCCGTTCCCAGGGAGAACGTCGTGCGCGCCGCCGACTTCCTCTTAATGCACGGCAACGGCGTGAACGACCCCGCGCGCATCTCCCAAATGGTGCGGCAGGCACGGGCAGTTCCCGGATACCGCCCCATGCCCATCCTCTTCAACGAAGACGACCACTTCGATTTCGACAAGCCCGTGAACAACATGACGGCGGCCATCCGCGAATATTGCTCCTGGGGCTACTTCGATCCCGGATTGAACAATTACGTGGACGGCTACCAGTCCCCGCCGGTCAACTGGGGTCTGAACACCGAGCGCAAACGGGCCTTCTTTGCCAAGGTCAGAGAAATTACCCAAGGTTGAGAGCCGTACCCGCCGTTGTAACCTAATCATTTAGGGGGAATATTGCGGAAACGCTCGATTCTTGCCATATTTGCGCACCCGGACGATGAGATGGGCGTCAGCGCGCTGCTCGCGAAGTACGCTAGCGAAGGCCACGACGTGTACCTTGCCTGCGTCACCTCCGGGCAGAAAGGCTACCGGGCGCACTTCGGCATGCCACCCGGCGATGGACTCGGCAAAGTGCGGGAAGAGGAACTGCGCTGCGCCGCCCGCCAGTTGGGGATCCATGAGCCTTTTCTGCTCGGCTACCAGGACCAGGGTATTTCCTCCCCTCCCGTCGTGCACGAAATCGCGGGGCGCGTGCGCGAACTCTTCGAGAAGACCCGGGCGGACGTCGTTATTACCTGGGGTCCCGACGGGATAACCGGCCACGTCGATCACACAGCAACCGGCGCGATCGTGACGCTCGCATTCCAGCAGCAGGGCCTGCTCAAGCACAAGCCGAGCAAGCTTTACTATGTGGCGCTGCCAGAATCGCAAATTCTCAATGTCCCGGACACCTTGCGCCGGGAGCGGCCGCTCTATACGGTCAGCGAACGCTTTATCACCACCGAAGTCGATTGCCGCGAGTATTTCGAAGCCGGTTTGAGGGCCATCGAGTGCCACCGCTCGCAGTTCTCGCCCGAGCGCATGCAGCAGTTCAAGGAAATGAACTCCCGGGTGTTCCGCGACCGCGTGTCGCTGAGGCTGGCCCTGTCGACCGTTCCGGCCCCCAACGGCCGCGAAGATTCGATACTTGCCGGTCTGGAATAGCGCCCCGGCTACGCTTTCGGGTCGGCGCTGACGCACTTCAGGTGCGCCTCGAAATAATCCCTGAGTTTGCGCGCAATGCGCCGGCTGTTTTCTTCCATGGCCTCCCAGTCGGGCAGATAAAGGCCGGGCTCGATTTCAACAGCCAGCCACTCCATCGGCTTTGGCACCCCCGCGTCGCGCAGCGCGTAATAAAGAAACACAAGCCCGCCGCCGCAGTGGCTTCGGCCAAAAAGATCGCATTGGAGGCAGGCACGGTTCGGGGCGGATCCGTCGATCACCCGTAACAGGCTGACCTCGTCCCGCGTCTCATAACGCAGTGGCAAAGGATCGGCCGCATCACCGGGAGCCTCCCCACGGGGAGCCGGGGGACGGTTGAGCACGACGTCCCAACACTCTGAATCGCTTACGGGCAGAACGCGCTCCCGGATGCGCCGGTCGAATTCAAGCAAGGCGTCCGTGACGCGTTCGCGCCGCACGAAGTCGGAGGTGAGGTCTTCGCCCATATCCGGCAGGGGTAGCTTAACATAGTAGCTTGTCTCGTATTCACATCCGGATGAACAAAGCACCTTCCAACTGGCGCCGGATTTACCTGGGCGTCGCTCTGACGACGCTGGCCACCCTGGTGCTCGAGCTCGCGCTGACGCGGATATTTTCGGTCGTTTTCTATTATCATTTCGCATTCCTGGCGATTTCGATCGCGCTGTTCGGGCTCGGCGCAGGTGGGGTGTTTTCCTACGTTGTCGCGGGCCGGCGGGGGAACTTTTTCGCCAAGCTCGGAACGCTGGCTGTTGTGAACGCGGCCCTGGTGCTGATCGGGCTGATTTTTGTCCTGACGCGGCGGGGCGAGCCGGACTCCTGGACGCTGGCCCTTGTCTATTTCACCAGCGCGCTGCCGTTTTTCACCGCCGGCACGATCCTCTCGCTGGTCATCGCGGACACGATCGAGCGCGTGAACCGGGTCTATTTCGCCGATCTGCTGGGCGCTGCCGCCGGCTGCCTGGCGCTGATCCCGCTGCTCGAGCTTTTTGGAGGGCCGAACACCGTGATCGCCGCCGGCCTGCTGTTCGCCCTCTCTGGCATCGTCTGGTACAGCCTGGCGGGCGCGGTGAAGTGGCGAAATGCAGCGATAGCCGTGTCGGCGGCCGTGCTCGTGCTGCTGGCGATTAATGCCTGGCGGCCCGTCATCGACGTGAAGTACGCCAAAGGCAAGGTTCTGCGCGACGAACACTTCGTTAAGTGGAACAGCTTCTCCCGGATCGGCGTTACCGGAGATCGCGGCTCCGCCATGGTGTTCATCGACGCCGACGCCTCCACCGGCATCCCGGCGTTCGACCTGGACAACTTGACGGAAAAAGAGCGCCGGGACCTTCTTTACCAGGGACCGGGCCTGCCCTACGCCTTCCTTCCGGGCGCCAAAGCCCTCATCATCGGTTCGGGCGGCGGCTGGGACGTGGCGCGCGCGCTCGCGTCGGGCAGCCGCGATGTGACCGGGGTGGAAATCAATCCGATTATCGCCACCACGATCATGCGCGAGCGGTTTCCGCATTACAGTCTGAACCTCTATAACCGGCCCGAGGTGCGCATCGTGGTGGAGGACGGCCGCAGTTTTGTGCGGCGCACGCGGGAAAAATACCAGGTGATCCAGGCGACGCTGGTGGACACGTGGGCCTCCACGGCCGCCGGCGCTTTCGCGCTTTCGGAGAACAACTTATACACCGTCGAGGCGTTTCAAGACTACCTGAACTGCCTTACCGATGACGGCGTGCTCGTCTTCACCCGCTGGGGCGTGAAGCCTCCCAGGGAATCGCTGCGGCTGATCACGCTGGCTATCGACGCTCTGGCGCGGCTCGGCGAAACCGAAGCCTGGCGCCACATCATGGTCGTGCGGGAGGGCACGGAAGAAGATTTGGAGAAATGGGGCGCACAGGACACCGTGCTGATCGCGCGTAAGCCGCTTTCGCAGGAAAGGATCGCCCGCTTCCGTTCCGTAATCGCGAACGGTAACTTCACTGTGGTCTACCTTCCCGACGAACACCTCCCCAATCCGTTCACCGAACTTCTGCGCACCAAGGACCGCAAGGCCTTCGAGCGCGACTACGAATTCGACATCTCCGCCGTCAGCGACAACCGGCCGTTTTTCTTCTATACGGTTCAGCCGCGGGACATTTGGGAGTTCCTCCGGCACGCCTCCCGCCTGAGCGCTGACTACAAGATCAACCGCGCCGTGCCGCTGCTGTTCGGACTGCTGCTGGTGAGCGTTTTCGCGACGGCCGTCATGCTCGCGCTGCCGCGCTTCCTGCTTGGCAGCCGCCTGCCGCGCGAGGCTGGGGTGCTGAAATTCCTCTGGTACTTCATTGCCATTGGCGCCGGCTACATCGTAATCCAGGTGGCGCTGGTGCAGAGGTTCGTGCTCTTCCTCGGCCACCCGACCTACGCGCTCACCGTAATCATCTTTTCGATGCTGGTTTCGAGCGGGCTCGGCAGCTACTTCAGCCAGCGGATCGTCCGGGAGCGCGACTCGCGTCTGGAAGTCGTGCTTGCGGCGGTGGCGGTGGTGGTCGCGGTGCTTGCGCTGGCGGTGTCGCCGGTGCTGGGCGAGGGCGTCGGCTTGCCCCTGCCGGTGAAATTCTTCATCAGCACGATGTTAATCGCGCCCGCCGGCTTCCTCATGGGGATTCCCTTTCCCGTGGGACTTCACCGGCTTGAGATGAGGCACAAGGCCTCCGTGCGCTGGGCGTGGTCGTTGAACGCCGCCGCCAGCGTGCTCGGTTCGGTGGTCGCCATTGTGCTTGCGAACTAATTTGGCCTGCGCGAGACGATGCTGATCGGCGGAGCGATGTACCTCGGCGCGCTGGCTTCCATCCATGTGACGCGCAAGGCGGCGCCGAAGGGCGCCGTCGAGGTCCGCGCTGAAGCCCCGGTGAGCTGAAAAAGCGGGCCGTCCGCCAGGGTCCGCCTACTGCTGCCACAAGATAAACGGAGCTTCGAGGGGCACTTTGGCTCCGGGCTTGAACGGGACGACGCGCGGGGTGTAGTTGCTGGCGGGACGGTCCGCCGGAACACGCGCCGAGTAGAGAAAGCCGTTGACCGCTCCGACCAGCGGCTGCCCCTGATCCATCAGCTTGCGGGTCGGAGGCGTGCCCTCGGCATAAAGCTCCACGCGTACCGCCGACGGATCCAGTTCGCCCAAATACACCTGCGCTTCGAAGCAGTGCTCGCCGTTGGATGTCTCAACCCTCACGGCGCCAAAACGGATTCTCCCCCAATGAATCTCCAGCGCTTTTTGCCATTCTTGGATCTCGGCGGCCAGGGCGCCGCCGCGCGCGCAGCGCTCACGGTAAACGGCTGCCGCCGGCAGATAGTGTTCCTCGGTGTACTCGCGGACGGTGCGATTTGCCGAATAGAACGGAGTAAGCCGGGCCATGCTTTCGCGAACCTTCGCGACCCACGCTTCGGGAATGCCCCGGGCATTGCGCGCGTAGAACTGCGGGATGATTTCGCGCTCGAGCAGATCGTAAAGCTGGCGGGCCTCGACCGCGTCCCAAGCGGGGTCGTCGCCGTGCTCCTTGCCGTCGCCGATCGCCCATCCCACTTCTGGCGAATAGGCCTCCGCCCACCAGCCGTCGAGTTCCGAAACGTTCAGTCCCCCATTCACCAGCACTTTCATCCCGCTGGTGCCGCAGGCTTCGTAGGGCCGCCGAGGCGTATTGATCCAAAGATCGACGCCGCGCACCAGATGTTCCGTCAGCGCCATGTCATAATCCGCCAGGAATACGGCGCTGCACCGCACCTCCCGCCGGGTGACGAAATTGTGCCACTCCTTGATCAGGGCCTGCCCGCCCTCATCCTGCGGGTGCGCCTTGCCCGCCAGGATCAGTTGCGCGGGACGGTCGCGGTTGGTGAGGATGCGCATCAGCCGTTCGGGGTCCGTCAGCAGAAGATTTGGACGCTTGTACGTCGCGAAGCGCCGCGCGAAACCGATGGTCAATACGTCGAAATCGAGCACGCGCGCCGCTTCCTCGATCTCCTCCCTGGATGCGCCCTGGCCTGCATACTGGCGAGCCAGCCGCTTCCTCACGTACTCGATCAGGCTCCTGCGAGACTTGGTCCGGAGTTCCCAAAGCCGCTCGTCGTCCACCCGCCGCACGCAATCCGCCAGAACCGCGGTTTCACCCAGCCAGCGCCCCTTTCCACAGGACTCGGTCCAGAGCCGGTCGGCTTCCTCGGAATCCCAGGTCGGCACATGTACTCCATTCGTGACATGGCCCACGGGGACTTCAACCTCCGGCCACCTGGGAAAGAGACCCTGGAAAATCCGCCGGCTGACGACCCCGTGCAGGCGGCTCACGGCGTTGAGGTCGCCGCTGCCCCGAATGGCGAGATAGGCCATGTTGAAGGGCTCGGAACGATCGCACGGGTCCCTGCGGCCCAGTGCCAGGAAGCGCTCGAAGGGAATGCACAGTCTGTGCTCGACGTACCGTTTGAGAAAACGCTCCATCAGGCTGGGATCGAAACGGTCGAAACCCGCATCGACTGGCGTATGGGTGGTGAACAGATTGCCGGCCCGCGTGATCGTCAAGGCCGTGTCGAACGGGACTTTCATTTCGGCCATGCACGAGCGGGCGCGCTCGAGCACCGCAAAGGCGGCGTGTCCCTCGTTCAGATGGCAGACCTCCGGCTTCAAGCCGAGGGCTCGCAGCAAGCGCCACCCTCCGATGCCAAGCGCGAGTTCCTGCTTTAGCCGCAAGTCCGGACCGCCGCCGTAGAGTTCGCTGGTAATTCCGCGGTAGGCAGGAGGGTTGGCCGGGTCGTTGGAATCGAGCAGGTAGAGCTTCGTTCTCCCCACCCTGACCTCCCAGGTGCGGAGCCAGAGCTTCAGGCCGGGCAGGTTGATCGACAGCCGGAGCCACTCTCCCGTGTCGGATTCGCGCAGGGGCGTGATCGGCAACTGGCCGGGATCGTTGAACGGGTAGAGCTCGAGCTGGTTCCCATGGGCGTCCACCTCCTGGCGGAAGTAGCCCTGCTGGTACAGAAGGCCGACCCCAACCACGGGAACGCCCAGATCGCTGGCCGCCTTAAGCTGATCGCCCGCCACATTGCCTAGCCCGCCTGAGTAGATTTGCAGCGCCTCGGTCAGCATGTACTCCATCGAGAAGTAGGCGACCAGCGTGAGGCTGGAATCCGGGTACGCCTTTTGAAACCAGGCGGGAGACTCCTCGGCGGCGCGCTTTTCCCGCAGTATCTCCTCGACTCTGCGGCGAAACTCTGGATCGGCGGAAACCTCCAGCAATTTTTTCCGCGACACCGTTTGGAGCACCACCCAGGGATTCGCCGTGAGTTCCCACAATTCGGGGTCGAGACGGCCCCACAATTCGTCGGAGGCGTGGTTCCAGGACCAGCGCAGGTCCAGCGCGAGCTCCGCCAGGTTTTCAACACCATCGACGGGCCGGGAAAAGCCGGGAGAGATGGGGTTGCTCATACAGTGGTCCCTCCGGGCAGCCTGGGTGAGGCGTCCCCGTCAATCTCTGAAACAGAGGGTTTACCGGCCGGGCAGGCGCCCGCAGCAGGCGGAACGTAAGCTGGAGTAACCCCGGTAGGCTCGCCCATAGCCCGCCGCCCCTTACTTCCATGCTAGCCGTTTCTTGAACCGCGCCGTGCGCGCTTAGTGGACACTGCCGTGCAAGGGGGCCTGTGGCGGGACGTCCGCTGGCATTGTTCGGATCATGAGGGACTTGGAACCGGGCTTGCCGGCGCATTGGAACCTTGACGACTGGCCGATTTGAAAGAAAGGCTATTGTACGGGTGCACCGGCCGTGCCCCCGCTGCGGCTCCACCCGCATTCACCGCTCGCGGCACCGCACGTCTTGGGAGCGTATCCTGCCGGTTACCGGCGCCTGGATACGCCGCTGCCACGATTGCAACCTTCGCTTTGTTCGAATCCTGGGGATCACGCTGTTGTTGGGCGAAGCGAGCGCCGCCCACAAATGAGGAAAGCTTAATTCACCACAAACGAGGGGGGATATCTGTGCCGGCGGGGACCGGCCGAGTTCCGGCCCCCGCCACCGGCTGCGATTCTATCGCTCGAACGCGAGGAGAACAGATACAGAATACCACCCTGCCTACGAAGTGAATCCTCCAAGAAACAACTTTAATGTCATGGCAGTGCGGCGTTCGGAGCGCCAAAGTGTTTCGATCGTTTCCCTTGAGCCCCCGCCGCATTTGAGGGTGGTTTCCGGCCTCAGAGTGAGGGTATAGCGCCCAAAGGGCGGCGCCGGCAGTTATAGGGCGGCGGGTGAAGCCAGCAGCGCAGGCTTGACACGTTCTCAATTTAGAACTACTCTAAAATTTGAATGATTCGAATCCCTTCCGGCGGCGCGGCCTGCGGTCCACCCCGCAGCGTTACGCCGTCTACCGTTACCTGGCCGAGCATCCCGGGCACGCTACCGCCGAGGAAATCTATCGCGGCATCAACCAGGACGATCCGCGCTCC
>ERZ795045.3520-NODE-3520-length-13639-cov-4.486823_pt1 | contig 13639 bp, 11 predicted proteins | sample MGYA00375129_ERZ795045 | MGnify/ENA primary metagenome ERZ795045 (study PRJEB30174, sample SAMN05720166) | activated sludge metagenome | isolation source: anaerobic digester from wastewater treatment plant | place: Japan | collected 2015-05-15 ... | reverse complement strand
ACCACGAAGGCCGCGGCGCGCACCGGCGACTCCGACCATTCGCTCAGCGGCACGGTACGCACCAGGATGCCCAGCTTGCTGCGCCCCGACGGCCGCGTGATCGACATCGCGCCGGCCACGTCGTGCCCTTCGTGGTGGCTGCCGGCAATGGCCTGGTCGATCAGCGTGTTCAGTTCGCGGCCCTCGGCCGCCTTGCTGGCCTGCAGCCGGCGCTGCACCAGGCCGATGCCGTCCCGGGCGGCAAGGATGTCGTTGGCCGCATGGTTGAGGTTGAGCACCTGCGCCTTGCGGTCCAGCGTCAGCGCGCCCACCGCCAGGCGTTCCAGCGTGCCGGCATAGACGCGGCGCTCGGCATCGACGTTGTCGCGCAACGAGCGCGCCTGCACCGCGCGCTCCAGGTGCGGCAGCAGCAGGTTGCAGATCGCGCGTTCGCGTTCACCGAAAGCTGCGCAGCGCGCCGAACGGCTGACGCGAAAGCGGCACAGCACGTCGGCGCCGCTGTGCAGGTCGGCGCCCATGTAGTGGCGCACGTCCAGCGGGCGCAGGAACTCGCGGTGGATGCTGCTGTCCAGCCAGACCTGCTCGTCGATGATTTCGCCGACCATGAACACGCGGTTGGGCGGCAGGTTCATGAACGGGTCGGTGGCATAGAAGAAGGTCTCGTAACTCGGCACGATGTCCGGCCGCGCCTCGCCCGAGAACACCACCAGCCAGCGGCGGTCGGCCTGCGGCGGGCGCAGCATCAGCGTCACGTAGTTCGCGCCGAGCAGCGCGCGCAGCCGGTCCAGCCACGGCGTCCACGGCACGGGCTCCGCGATGCTCTGGTACAGCAGGCGGATCAAGCCATCGAACTCACCGACGGTGAGGCCCGAAACCTCGAAGCTGTGGTCGACGTCGATCATCGTTGGGGGGCCGCGGCCGGTCATTGCCGGCCAAGGGCTCGCGCCGGTTGCGGCCACGGCATGCGGTGGCGCCGCAGCGCACGATAGCCGCTTGCACATCCCGAAAGCGCCGCATGCCACACCTATGATCCACCGATGCAAGACCCCACAAGGCATCGCGAAGCCAGCGACGCCACCGACGCCCAGCCCTTCATCAGCCGCTGGCGCGCCGCCGGCGGCAGCGAGCGCGCCAACTGCCAGCTGTTCGTCACCGAGCTGTGCGCGCTGCTCGGCCTGCCCGCGCCCGAGCCGGCGCGCGAGGACGTGCGCGACAACGCCTATGTCTTCGAGCGCCGCGTCGGCTTCGCGCACGGCGACGGCAGCACCAGCAGCGGCTTCATCGACTGCTGCCGCCGCGGCGCCTTCGTGCTCGAAGCCAAGAAGCTGCGCGCCGGCGCGCACACCAAGGGCTTCGACGACGCGCTGCTGCGCGCCCGCGCGCAGGCCGAAGCGTATGCCCGCGCGCTGCCCGCGGCCGAGGGCCGGCCGCCCTTCCTGGTGGTGGTGGACGGCGGCCACGTCATCGAGCTGTATGCCGAGTTCACGCGCAGCGGCGCCACCTGCACGCCCTTTCCCGAAGCGCGCAGCCACCGCATCGCGCTGGCCGAGCTGCAGCAGCCCGAAGTGCGCCAGCGGCTGCGCCTGCTGTGGCTGGAGCCGATGGCGCTGGACCCGTCGCGCGCCAGCGCCCGTGTCACGCGCGCGGTGGCCGTGCAGCTGGCCGCGCTGGCGCGCAGCCTGGAAGCGGCGGGCCACGCGGCCGAGAGCGTGGCCGCGTTCCTGACGCGCTGCCTGTTCAGCATGTTCGCCGAGGACGTGGGCCTGTTGCCCAAAGGCCCAAAGCTGCCGGTTCTGCGGCCGACGGCCTCGGCGGCTTCGCCGGCCTGCTGCAGCGCTGGCGCGACGACCCGGCCACGCTGCAGCAGATGATCGCCGTGCTGTGGGCCGACATGGACCGCGGCGGTTTCAGCGCCGCGCTGGCGCAACAGCTGCTGCGCTTCAACGGCAAGCTGTTCAAGGGCTGGCAGGCCAGCGACTACGTGCTGCCGCTGCAGCGCGAGCAGATCGACGGCCTGCTCGCCGCCGCCATGGCCAACTGGCGCGAGGTCGAGCCGGCCATCTTCGGCACGCTGCTGGAGCGCGCGCTGGACCCGGCCGAGCGCCACGCGCTGGGCGCCCACTGCACGCCGCGCGCCTACGTCGAGCGGCTGGTGCTGCCCACCGTGGTCGAGCCGCTGCGCGCCGACTGGGCCGACGCGCAGGCCGCCGCGCTGCTGCTGGCCAACGAGGCCAATGCGCTGGACGGCAAGAAGCGCGACGACAAGCTGGCCGAGGCGCGCGCCGAAATCCGCCGCTTCCACCACCGGCTGTGCAGCGTGCGCGTGCTCGCCCCGGCCTGTGGCAGCGGCAACTTCCTGTACGTGACGCTGGAGCACCTGAAGCGGCTGGAGGCCGAGGTGCTGGCGCAGGGCGAGGCGCTGGGCGAGAGCCAGGCGCGCCTGGGGCTGGAGGGCGAGACGGTGACGCTGCAGCAGCTGCGCGGCATCGAGCTCAACGAACGCGCCGCCGCGTTGGCCGAGCTGGTGCTGTGGATCGGCTGGCTGCAGTGGCACATCCGCAGCTTCGGCAGCGCGAGCGTGGCCGAGCCGGTGATCCACGACTACGGCAACATCGAGCAGCGCGACGCGGTGCTCGCCTGGGACGGCCAGGAGCCGATGCGCGATGCGCAAGGCCAGTTCGTCACGCGCTGGGATGGCAAGAGCTTCAAGACGCACCCGGCCACCGGCGAGCCGGTGCCCGACGAGCGCGCGCTGGTGGCGCAGTGGAAGTACCTGAACCCGCGGTCGGCCGAGTGGCCGCAGGCGGATTTGGCGCAAGGCGGCGCGCTGTCGCGCGGCAGCCGTAGACTGTCCCGCAATGGCCGACACCATCTCGCCCGAGCGGCGCAGCGCCTTGATGAGCCGCATCCGCTCAAAGGACACGCAGCCCGAACTTGCAGTGCGGCGCCTCCTACACTCGTTCGGCTATCGCTACGTACTGCATGACAGCCGGTTGCCTGGAAAGCCCGACCTCGTGTTCCCGTCGAGAAGCAAGGTCATCTTCGTGCATGGCTGCTTCTGGCATGGCCACACCTGCGCTAAGGCGTCCAAGCCCAAGGCGAACGCAGGCTATTGGTCGGCCAAGATCGCCGGGAACAAGGTGAGGGACCGGCAGCACAGCCGCGCCCTGCGTGCTCTTGGCTGGCGGGTGTTGAGCGTGTTCGAGTGTGCGGCGCATCCGTCGAGAATCGACCGCCTGGCGCCTCGTCTGTTTCGGTTCTTGGAGTCGTGATTGCGCGCACCCTCGATGCCGGCGCGCCCAGAAGTATGTTCTACTACTGTCTATGCATACAGGCCTCCGACCTGCCGTAGTTGACTTGTTCTCCGGCGCCGGCGGCATTGCCGAGGGTTTTCGGCAGGAGGGGTTTCGGTCGGTTGCCGCGTCGGATATCGACCCGGACGCTTGCGCGACTTTTGGGCAGAACTTTCCCCATGCGGTGGTTGTCCATGGGGATCTTCGGTCACCGGAAGTTAAGGCGGCGTTGTTGGAATCCGGGAGCCGTGCCGACGTGGTTGTTGGCGGACCGCCGTGTCAAGCGTTCTCGCAGGTGCGCAACCACACGCGCCTGATCGATGACCCGCGCAATTCACTGTACAAGGAATTCGTGGCGATCGTTGGCCGCGTGCTGCCGTCCGCGTTTCTGATGGAGAACGTGACCGGCATCGATCAGATGGGGTTCCGCGAACAGATCGCGGCCGACCTGGAGTTGTCGGGCGAGTATTCGGTGTTGCCGCAGGTCATCGACGCGGCCGATTTGGGCGTGCCGCAAACGCGGCAGCGTCTTGTCTTCATCGGAGTTCGCCGAAGTCTTGGTGTAGCGGCGCCGAGGGTCCCCACCACAGGCGCGACGCGCGCGATCGCGCTGGCGCGATCGATACGCCGCGGCAAGTTCTGCTACGAACTCGAAACGGCGGAGGACATGTTTGCCGCTCCGCTGGCTGCCGCGCTGCACGACGCTGGCGACATGACCGCCGTGACCGCAGCGCAAGCGATCTCGGATCTAGAGTGCCTGCCTGCGGGGAACCGGGCGGATGTGCTCGACTACGCTGCGCTGGGCCCACCTGTCTCGGCCTACCAGCAATTCATGCGCGAAGGCGGCGCGGGTACGTTGCACAACGTACAGGTGCCGCGCTTGCGCCAGGACACCGCGTTGCGGCTGCGGGCCATTCCGCCCGGCGGCAACCACCGCGATCTGCCGGACGAGCTGATGCAGCGCAACCTCGTCGGCGAGAAGTGGGGTCCGGAAAACGGCAGCGGCCGCCTATCGAGACGGCACTACTACGCCTACCGCAGGCTGCACCCGAACATCTGGTCGTGGACGCTCAATACCAAGGCGGACTCGGTTTATCACTACCGTGCCTTGCGCTCGCTTTCGGTTCGCGAATTCGCTCGGCTGCATTCTTTTCCCGACCGGTTCGTCTTCACGACAGATGGCCGCCCTGGGCCGCTGCTGGGCCGCCATGACGGCGGCGCCGCACATTCGCGATACCGGCAGGTCGGGAACGCCGTGCCGCCGCTGCTCGCGCGGGCGTGCGCTGCCGCGATCCGCGAGGCAGTTTTCACACGGACCGCCGACCGCGAACCGATTGCGGCATAGCCGGTGCGATGGCAACGACGACCCCGACAGCGCCGCCGCGAATCAGCGCACCCTTCGGAGCTGCCAACCGGCAGCGGCTCATCGATCAGTTCTTGACCGGTCCGGCCGAACTGCCTTGGCTGCGCATCTACCGGTTGTTGTTGTGGACTGACAAGACGACTGGTCTTGCGCATTGCTACGAGAGCGACAAATGCCAGCCCGGCAAGCCTTGGCACCCTCGTTCGCTGCGATTTCACGCATGGCTGTCCCGCGCACTCGCTGTCGAGCCTCGTGCCGTCGGCGAAGGTATCGATTGGCTGTTTCGGCACACGGCCGACGACTACGCCCGGTACATGGTCCAGCAGTACCAAACCCTCCTGCGCCGCGTCGACGGGCAGCGCGCTCCGTATGCCGGCCGCGGCTTCCCTGAACCTGGCGAAGACCCGGCCATCGTGCAAATCGTTCGCGAGGTGCTTGGCGGCAGGCTGGCTGAAGAGCCTTCGCCAGACGAGTGGCGCACGATGACGCGGCGCATTCGCGATCTGATTGCGGTCGAGAACAAGCGCAAGAACCTTGTAGGGGGTAGGGGAAGGCTTCGAGGACGTGCTTGCGGCCGTGACCCGGAAGTTCGATGCGGCGTCCTTGCTCGAAGTGCGAGCGAGATGCTTGCTATCGGCAGTACCGGGGTTTGCGAACACCCGAAGCGGCGACAAGCCGATCAAGGTCGATCTGGCGATCGTGCGCGCAGCCGACCAGCACAGGACGATCGTCACCGCAAAGTGGAGTATTCGGGCCGACCGGGAACGGCAGTTCGCGTCGGAGTTTGCCGACTATGTGCGTGCGAAGTCTGACATCCGGCCGTTCGACTACGTGTTGCTGACGAACGAGTTCGATCCTGCACGCCTGTTGCGCGCCTGCGAGTTTTCTTCAGGCAATGCGCCGATGTTCAGCCGCGTGGTGCATATCAATCCGGAGGCGCTGACGGCGGTCTACGGTGAGCAGCCGGAACCGACGATGCAGAGGGTCGCGGCTTTCGTCGAAAGCGGCCGCCTTTCAGGCGTCGATGGCTGGCTCGCCGGCTTGGTCCGGTAGGCCAGCCGCTCTGCGAGCTTCCCCTCCGACGACACCGGCCTCACTCCCGCACTCGCCCATCGCATCCGCGCCCTCGCCGAGCAGATCGACGCGCACCGCAAGGCGCGGCAGGCGGCGCACGACGACGTGACGCTCACCGGCCTCGACAACGTGCTGGCCAAGCTGCGCGCGGAACAGCCGCTGAATGCGAAGGAAAAGACGCTGCACGAACACGGCCTGGTGGCGGTGCTGCGCAGCCTGCACGACGAACTCGACGCCGCGGTGCTGCAGGCCTACGGCTGGACGGATCTGCAAGCCGCGCTGGCCGACCACCGGCCGTCCACGGCCGAAGCGCGCGCCGCGGCGGTGGAGATGCTGCTGGAACGGCTGGTGGCGCTGAACGCCAAGCGCGCGGCCGAGGAAGCCGCGGGCACGGTGCGCTGGCTGCGGCCGGAGTTCCAGGCGCGCGCGACAACGGATCAGGGCGCGCAGGCCGGGCTGGACGTGGCGTGCGACGACGCCGGCAGCGGCGAGCCGGCCGCCGCACCGGCGGCGCCGCTGGCCAAGCGGCCGTGGCCGGCCGGCCTGCCCGAGCAGATCAAGGCCGTGGCCGACGTGCTGGCGGCCAGCGCGCAGCCGCTGGCGCTGGCCGACCTGGAATCGCGCTTCCAGGCCCGCGGGCGCTGGCGCGAGCGGCTGCCGGTGATCCTGGACACGCTGGCGGCGTTGGGCCGGGCCCGTCAGCTGCCGGGCGAAGAGGTGCGCTGGTCGGCGCATTGACGTGGTGGGTGATCACGCGCCTTGATCGGCCCGCATCGGCCTCAGGACAGCGACGCCAGGCCGCGGGCCAATTCGGCTGGCGACACCGCCCACACGTCCGGCCCGATGCGAAAGCGTTCTTCGCCCGGGTACACCAGCCACTTGTGCGTCGGCTGCACGTCTTCGCAGGCGGCATGGAAGCCGCGTTCCAGCTTGGGCGCCAGGCTGCGCTTGATCTCGATGGCCCAGCGCTCGCCGCCGGGACGCTGTATCAGCAGGTCGATCTCGGCGCCGGCGGCGCTGCGGTAGAAGAAGGCTTCGCCGTCGGGCGGCGCCAGCGCCAGCAGGTTCTCGATGACCCAGCCTTCCCAGCTCGCGCCCAGCACCGGATGCGACAGCAGCGTGTCCTTGTCGGCGATGCCCAGCAGCGCGTGCAGCAAGCCGGCGTCGCGCACGTACACCTTGGGCGAGCGCACCAGCCGCTTGCCCAGGTTGGCGTGCCACGGCGGCAGCCGGCGCACCAGCATCAGGTCGACCAGCAGGTCCAGGTAGTGCGCGATGGTCTTGCCGTCGACGCCCAGGTTGCGCGCCAGCATCGCGGCGTTGAGCAGCCCGCCCTGGTGGTGTGCCAGCATGGTCCACAGCCGGCGCAGCGTCTCCACCGCGGCGCGCGGGCTGAACAGTTGCACGTCGCGTTCCAGCATGCTGCGCACGTAGTTCCGGCGCCAGCGCAGGCTGGCGGCGCGGTCGGCGGCCAGCACGCTTTCCGGGAAGCCGCCGCGCAGCCACAGCTCGTCGGCCGGCACGCCGGCGGCTTCGGCCAGCGTCAGCGGGGCCAGTTCCAGGTGCGCGATGCGCCCGGCCAGCGATTCGCCGGACTGGCGCAGCAGGTCCATCGACGCCGATCCCAGCAGCAGGTACAGGCCGTGGCGCTGCCCGGCGCGGCGCGCGCGGTCGATCTGGCCGCGCAGCACCGCGAAGAGCTGCGGCGTGCGCTGCACTTCGTCCAGGATCAGCAGTTCGCCCGCGTGGTCGGCCAGGTACAGCTCGGGCTGGGCCAGCCGCGCGCGGTCGGCCTCGGATTCCAGGTCCAGGTAGCGCGGCGGGCGCGTCGCCGCCATCGCCTCGCCCACCGCCAGCGCGAGCGTGGTCTTGCCCACCTGGCGCGGCCCGGTCAGCGCCACCGCCGGCATCTCGCGCAGCGCGGCGATGACCCTGCTTTCAAGCGTCCGGTTGAACATCCTTGCAATTATGGAGTCAGACTCCACGATTGCAATGATGACGCGGCCCTGCGCAGGCCGAGTGGGAGCAACGTCAGCGCAGGTTGCCGGTGTGCCCCAGGTTGTAGCGCCCGGGCTGCGGCCACACCGCCAGCCCGTGCGGCTGCTTGCCCACGGCGATGAAGTCGACCGCGCCGCTTTGCGTGTCGAAGCGGTAGACCACGTCGTCGTAGCGCCCCGACAGCCACAGGTGCTTGCCGTCGGCGCTGACGCCGCCCATGTCGGGGCTGCCGCCGCCGGGCACCGGCCAGGTCTTCAGCACCTTGCCGGTGGCAAAGTCGATCACCGACACGCTGCCCTTGCCCTTGGGTTTGCCGTGCACGTAGTTGCTGCCGCGGTTGGCCACGTACAGCAGCTTGCCGTCGCGGCTGGGGTACAGGCCGTGCGCGCCGACGCCGGTCTTGATGAAGCCGACCTGTTTGAAGCTCTCCGGTTCGACCACGTGCACGCCGTCGGCCATCATGTCGGCGATGTACAGCGTCTTGCCGTCGGGCGAGAAGCGCACGTCCTGCGGCATGCCGGGCGTGATGCAGATGTCGGCGCTGGGCTGCTTCGGGTCGGGCACGAACTTCGGCGTCTTCAGCTTTGGCTGCACCAGCGCCTGCACCTCGGGCCGGTCGAAGTACTGCGTCAGCTTCAGCGTGCCCAGCACCTTGCGGTTCACCAGGTCGACCTTCGTCACCGCGCCGTCGAATTCGCAGGTGAAGAAGGCGGTGCGGCTGTCGATGCCGAAGTCGGCGTGGTTGATGCCGCCGCAGTCGGGCGTGGCGATGCTGAAGGCCAGCGCGAAGGTCTGCGGGTCGCGGAAGTCCAGCCGCCGGTGCGCCTCGGCGACGACGATCGCGTACTTGCCGTCGGGCGTCCAGTACATGTTGTACGGGTCGTCCACCGGGATGGTCTTGCCCGGCTTGCCGGTCTTCGGGTCGATCACCGTCAGGCTGCCCTTGTCGCTGTTCTCGGCGTTGTTGGCCACGTACAGCGTCTTCAGGTCCCAGCTCGGCACCACGTGCTGCGGATAGAGGCCGACCTTGAAGGTGTCGACCACCTTCAGCGTCGCCGGGTCGATCACCGACACCGTGTGCGCCATGTGGTTGGGCACGTAGATGCGTTCCAGCGCGCCGGCCACGTTGGGGCTCGTCTTGCCGGCGGCGGTTTCGCTGTACAGGTTGGCTGGATCGGGCACCGGCATCACGCCGGGCGCGGTCTGGACCGCCGACGCCGGCTTGGCTGCGGGCGCGGGCGCCGGCTGGGCGAAGCTGTGCAGTGCGGTCAGGCCGCTGGCGGCGGTCAGCGCGGCCAGCGTGGTCAGGGTGAACGCAAAGGCGGGGAGTCGGTTCATGGCGGGGTGATGGAGTGACGGCGGGTGAACGCAGCCTGCGCTGTGCACGTTGACCGCGGCGCGGCGAAGCTCAACGCGGCGCGGCGACGGCGTGACGTATGGCCGCTGCGCTGCGCTGCACGATCAGTTCGGTGCCGAGCCGGCCCAGTTCGGCGCTGGCGCGCGTCGGGTCACCCGATACGCCGTCGGCGCCGGGCGCGGCCTTGTCGAGCCAGACCTTGGACGGGTCCACCGCCAGCATCAGCGCGGTGTCGGCGGCGCCGGCGTGCGTGCCGATCTGCGCGTCGCCCAGGCCGTGCTGGCGCAGCCTGGCGTGGAACGGCGCTTGCGCGGCCAGGTAGTACTCGGCGATGAAATGCGCGCGTGCCTTGGCGTGCTGGCGCTGCCAGTCGCGGTTCAGCGTCTCGGCCACGGCCTGCAATGCGCGCTGGTAGTCGCCGTGGTCGCCGAGGATCACGATGTCGCTGAAGCCGTGCTGTGCCAGCGAGCGCGCCGCCCCTTCGATCACCGCCTTGAACGCCGCTTCCGGCACGCTGAGGGTGCCGGCGTAGCGCATGTGTGCGCTGGGCGGGTCGATGCGGCCTTCGGGCACGTACGACACCACCGGCGCCACCAGCGCGTCGCCCAGCTCGGCGGCGATGCGCCCGGCCAGCGCGTGCACGCGAAAGTCGTGCTTGCCCAGCGCCATGTGCGGCCCGCTTTGCTCGACGCCGCCCACCGGGATGATCACCGTGCGCCGCCCGTCATGCAGCGCGGCGCGCACGTCGGCGCTGCTCAGCTCCTGCAGGTACACGCTGGCCGGCCAGGCCGGCGCCAGCAGGCTCAGGCTCAGCAGCAGCAGGGCAAGCGCGCGGCGCATCGGTCGGGCAGGCTGAAACAGGGCAGGCAGGAAAGGGGGCAGGGGCGAGGGCGGCCAGGCCGCGTGCGCGCGCCATGGGGGCGCCGGCGCGGCAGCAATGTAGCGCGGCCGCTGCAGCGCCAGGGCCGATCGGTGCGTTGCCGAACAGCGCGCGCCATGAACTGCGTCACTGCCGCAGCCGCCGCGCGCGTGCGAGGGGCCGCGCCGCCGCGGCCGATCGCCATCGCTTCGCCGCTCGGCGGCGCCGGGCGCGCCGGTGCGCTACGACAGCGCGATGGCATGAGGCACACTGCGCGTCCCGCGCCGCGCAACCCCGGCGCGCGTGTGGCCACTACAGGAATCGCGACATGAACGGACTGATGCAATCCCACCCGCTGCTGATCTCCACCCTGCTGGTGCACGCCGAGCGCCACCACGCCGAGCAGCAGATCGTCTCGCGCCGCGTCGAAGGCGACATCCACCGTTGCACCTACAAGGACCTGGCGGCGCGCTCGCGCCAGCTGGCCAAGGCGCTGGGCGCACTCGGCGTGAAGCCCGGCCAGACGGTCGGCACGCTGGCCTGGAACGGCTACCGCCACATGGAGCTGTACTACGGCGTGTCGGGCTCGGGCGCGGTGCTGCACACGCTGAACCCGCGGCTGCACCCCGACCAGGTGGTCTACATCGCCGACCACGCCGAGGACCAGGTGCTGTGCTTCGACCTGACCTTCCTGCCGCTGGTCGAGGCGGTGGCGCACCGCGTGAAGACGATCAAGCACTTCGTGCTGATGACCGACCGCGCGCACATGCCGGCACAAACCAAGATCCCCGACCTGCTGTGTTACGAGGAGCTGGTCGAGGCGCAGGACGACCGCTACGACTGGCCGCAGTTCGACGAGAACAGCGCCAGTTCGCTGTGCTACACCAGTGGCACCACCGGCAACCCCAAGGGCGTGCTGTACAGCCACCGCTCGACGCTGCTGCACGCCTACGCCGGCGCGTTGCCCGATTCGCTGAACGCCTCGGCGCGCGACGTGATCCTGCCGGTGGTGCCGATGTTCCACGTCAACGCCTGGGGCCTGCCCTACGCCGCCTGCCTGGTGGGCGCGAAGATGGTCTACCCCGGCGCGGCGCTGGACGGCAAGAGCCTGTACGAGCTGTTCGAAAGCGAAGGCGTGACCATGTCGGCCGGCGTGCCCACCGTGTGGCAGGGGCTGCTGGCCTACACCGACGCCAACAAGCTGAAGTTCAGCACCATGACGCGCACGGTGATCGGCGGCTCGGCCTGCCCGCCGGCGATGATGGAAGCCTTCGAGCAGAAGTACGGCGTGCACGTGCTGCACGCCTGGGGCATGACCGAGATGAGCCCGCTGGGCACGGTGTGCACGCTCAAGCCGCGGCACCTGAAGCTGGGCGCGGCCGAGCGCATGGCGGTGCAGGCCAAGCAGGGCCGCGCCGTGTTCGGCGTGGACATGAAGATCATCGATGCCGACGGCAAGGAGCTGCCGCGCGACGGCAAGGCCAGCGGCGAGCTGCTGGTCAAGGGGCCGTGGATCCTGTCGCAGTATTTCAAGGGCGAGGGCGGCGACCCGCTGGTGAAGGACGAACAAGGCCAGGGCTGGTTCCCCACAGGCGACGTCAGCACCATCGACACCGACGGCTACATGCAGATCACCGACCGCAGCAAGGACGTGATCAAGTCGGGCGGCGAATGGATCGGCTCGATCGACATCGAGAACATCGCGATGGCGCACCCCGCCGTGGCGATGGCCGCGTGCATCGCCGCCTTCCACCCCAAGTGGGACGAACGCCCGCTGCTGGTGGTGGTGACGAAACCCGGCGCGCAAGTCACGCGCGACGAGCTGCTGAAGTTCTTCGACGGCAAGATCGCCAAGTGGTGGACACCCGACGACGTGGTCTTCACCGAAGCCATCCCGCTGGGCGCCACCGGCAAGATGCAGAAGAACAAGCTGCGCGAGCTGTTCAAGGACTACAAGCTGCCGACGGCCTGATCGCCGTGCGCTGACGCAACCCGGTTGCCGTCAGCGCTGCCGGCGTGGCCGCCGCGATCAGCGCCGCCGCTGCAGCGCACGCACGCGGCGCTGCAGTTCGGGCAGCACCTCGGCTTCGAACCAGGGGTGGCGCTCGAGCCAGCCGTTGTTGCGCGGGCTGGGGTGCGGCAGCGGCAGCACGGCGCTGCCGTGCTCGCGCCAGGCCCTGACGGTGGCGGTGAGCCCGGCGCCGGCCGCCTGCGGCAGGTGCCAGGCCAGCGCATGCACGCCGACCACCAGCGTCAGCTCGATCGCCGGCAATTGCTGCAGCAGCCTGGCGCGCCACGCCGGCGCGCACTCGCGCCGCGGCGGCAGGTCGCCCGACGGCCCCTTGCCGGGGTAACAAAAGCCCATCGGCACGATGGCGATGAACTGCGGGTCGTAGAAGGCATCGCGGCCGATGCCCAGCCACGCGCGCAGCCGCTGGCCGCTGGCGTCGTCGAAGGGGATGCCGCTGGCCGCGACCTTGCGCCCCGGCGCCTGCGCCGCCAGCAGGATGCGCGCGCCCGATGCGGCCTGCAGCACCGGCCGCGGCGGCAGCGGCAGCATGGGTGCGCACAGCGTGCAGCGGCGCACCTGTTGCAGCAGTTGCGGCAGCGTGTCGTGCGGTGCTGCGGCCTGCACGGCGCCGTGGGCTGCGCTGCGCCGCGCGGCCGGGCTTGCGGCTGAACCTTCGGCCTGCGCCCTGCGGGTTTCGCCCTTGGGGCGGCCCGGCGGGCTCACCCGGCCGGGTGCGGCGCGCGCGCGTCGACCTCGACCATGAACTGCGGATCGAAGGCCGCGTTCTCGTCGACACCGCCGCGGCTGTAACCGCGCGAGTTGCACACCACGCGCGTGCCGCGCTCCAGGTAGTCGAAGCTGTTGTGCATGTGGCCGTGGATCCACAGCGATACGCGCGTCGCGCCCATCAGGTGTGCGGCGTCGGAGGCATAGGCCGCGTTCAGCAGCGAATGGGCAAAACGCGGGTGGATGCTCTGGCGCGACGGCGCGTGGTGCGTGATGACCACCGTGGGCCCGTCGTGCCTGCAGCCCAGCCGCGCGTCCAGCCAGGCGGCATCGCGGTGGAACAACCCCGCCGCGTCGTCCGGCGTGAAGATCGCGTCGGCGTCTTCGCGCGTGCGGATGCGGCTGAAGTCGTACATCAGCCGCTGCGCCTCGGCCTTGGAAGCGGCGCGCCGCTCGGGCTCGCCGAACAGCTCGAAGTCGCTCCACAAGGTGGCGCCCAGGAAGCGGATGCCGTCGATCACGACCTCGTCGCGGTCGAGCAGGCGCACCAGCGTGCCGTGGCACAGCTGCCGCAGCCTGGCGAGCGTGCCGTCCAGGCTGCCGCCGTAGAACTCGTGGTTGCCGGGCACGTACAGCACCGGCTTTTCCAGCCGCAGCGCCCACGCGATGGCCTCGCGCGGGCGCGAGATGTCGCCGGCCAGCACCACCAGGTCGGCATCGGTGATCGGCCATTCCATCGCACCGAATCCCAGGTGCAGGTCCGACAGGATGTTCAGCTTCATGGCGGGGTGGGTATTGGCGTGGCGTGGCGTGGCGTGGCCGGGCGGCCGCTGCCGGTGTAGCACAGCGGCGCCAACCCTCGCGCCGGCGGGTTCAAGTGCTGCAGTGCACGGCGCCGCCGCGGCGGCTCATGAGTCAACGCCGGGCCGCTCCCAAGTTGACTCATCCCCCTCGGGGG
>ERZ795045.3519-NODE-3519-length-13640-cov-4.845786_pt1 | contig 13640 bp, 9 predicted proteins | sample MGYA00375129_ERZ795045 | MGnify/ENA primary metagenome ERZ795045 (study PRJEB30174, sample SAMN05720166) | activated sludge metagenome | isolation source: anaerobic digester from wastewater treatment plant | place: Japan | collected 2015-05-15 ... | reverse complement strand
GTTATGTCGAAACGTGCAATTTGGGGATACAGCTTAAGTTTCTCCAGCTAGCGGTAAGCGGAGAAGCCCTTGCCCAGGATAGAGTAGCCGCTAATCAGTTTCATAATCTCGCTGGTGCCGTCCGGAATGGTCATCATTCGCGCGTCCCGGTAATATCTTTCCAGGGGCATCTCTTCGGATATTCCCATTCCTCCGTGAATCTGTATGGCCATGTTGGTCACCCTTATTGCGGCTTCACCGCCGTATACTTTGGTCATGGCCGAGTATTTCCTGGCTTCCGGATCTCCTCCACGATTAAGCTCATGGCCTTGTATCCCAGGAGCCGGGCTGTCTCGATTAAAACATTCATCTCGTAGAGCATCTCCTGGATCAGCTGAAATCTGCCGATGGGCTTGCCGAACTGGACTCTCTCCCGGGCATACTTCACCGAAGCTTCAAAGGCGGCCTGGGCGATCCCCACCGAGGCCAGGCCCATGCCGGCCCTTGGTATGGTCAGCATGGCCGTAACAGGGGTCATTGAGGTAAGCAGCTTCATGAATCCGGCCGGGATTCTCAGGGTGCCGGAGCTAAAAGCTCTCTCCATTAAGAGGCTCATTTCGTTCTCTCGGGGGACCTTGCACTCATCAAAAAACATCTCCCCGGTGGGCGACGCTTTCCAGCCCAGCTTGGGCGACTCGGTAGCCTCGAAGGGAGAGATCTCTTTCTCTACCAGGAGAAAGGTGTGATTGCCTGTATCGGCATCTTTTACTCCAACGAAAGCGGTATCGGCAATGGTGGCGTTGCTGATCCAGGATTTTGTTCCGTTGACTATATAATAGTCTCCCTCCAGCCTGGCAGTAGTGGCGAGGTTGGAGGTGTCGCACCCGGCCTCGGGCTCTGTCTCGGCGAAACAGCCGATAAACTCTCCCCGCTCCAGCCTGGGAAGCAGCCTGTTGCGCACCTCCTCCGAAGCTGAGGGGGCAAAGATGGCGGGGATGGCCCCCATGCCGAAAAGGGGCAGCAGGCTGGGCCAGACGCGGCCAAACTCTTCCGCGATAATCCCGAACAGGACCGGGTCCAGCAGATCCTCAATGCTTTCGGGATCGAGGCCTACCCCCACCTGTTTTAGCTTTTTCATAACGCCTATTGCTTCATCTCTGGTGAGGGGCCCCTTTCTATCCCGCTCGTCGACGATAGGAGCAAACTCTTTCTCCAGCATATCCCGCAGGCTCTGCTGGAACATTTTTTGCTCCTCAGTGAATTGAAAATCCATTCTCGTACCTCCTGATTATATTTACCGGTGCAGCTCATGCAGCTGTGAACGGGGAGACGCCCCGCCGGAATCAAGGAGCGGGGCGTCGTCTCCGGCGGTTTTTCCGGACAGGCAATTCCTATCCCACAATGGACTGCAGCTTCATGGCCAGGGACATATCGCCCTTGATCTTCAACTTGCCGGCCATGAAGGCGGAGGTGGCGTTAAGCTGCCCATCGATCATCTTGGCAAAGTCCTCCAGGGAGATGATTATGGTTACGTTGGGATTCTCATGGGCCGCTTCGACAACCTCGGCTTTTCCATCGGCTACTTTTGCGTGGAAGGTGCCCCCGTTGTCGCCGGTAAGTTCAAATTGAAACACAGCGTCCAGGTTGGCCAGCTTGGCCGGATCCGCCTCCTCTTCAACCCTCTTCTTGAGTTTCGCCATTACCTCTTCAAAAGTCATCAGCAGCAACCTCCTGATTAAATTTAATTGGCAAAATTAATCAAAATAATTCTGCTTGCACCGTAATTGTTCCCGGGTTTAATCACCTCCTGTTGGCCTGGTTAATAAACATCAGGCTCCGGGCTTTTCTGCCTTGGACAGCTCTTCCTCCACGAGCAGGCGTCTCAACACCTTCCCGACCAGGCTTTTGGGCAATTCCGATCTGAACTCCACGCTGCCCGGAACTTTATACCTGGCCAGCTGTTGCTTGCAGTAGTCAATTATCTCCTGCTCGGTCGCCGTTTCGCCTTCTTTTAGAACAACATATGCCTTGACCGTCTCACCGCGGTAGGGGTCGGGAAGCCCTACCACTGCGGCCTCCATTACTTTGCTGTGAGCGTAAAGCACCTCCTCCACTTCGCGCGGATAAATATTATAACCGCCGGAGATAATCATCTCCTTTTTCCGATCAACGATATAGAAAAACCCGTCTTCATCCATCCGGGCGATATCCCCGGCTAAAAGCCAGCCGTCGTGCAGCACCTCCGCCGTCTCATCCGGGCGGTTTAGATAGCCCTGCATAACCTGGGGCCCTTTTATCGCCAGTTGTCCTGCCTCTCCGATGGGCATCTCCTTGTCCGGATCATTTAGATCGACGATCTTTGCCAGGGTGCTGGATATGGGAACACCGATGCTGCCGCTCTTTCTCTTCCCGTAAATGGGATTGTTATGGGTGACCGGCGAGGTTTCAGTGAGGCCGTAACCTTCCAGCAGGCGGCATCCCGTCAGCTCCTCAAATTTTTTCTGCACCTCCAGGGGCAGAGGAGCGGCGCCGCTGATGCAGATGCGCAGTGAAGTAAGGTCGTACCGTTTTAAATGGGGATAATTGATAATGGCCACGTACATTGTGGGCACACCGGGAAAGAGGGTGGGCCTGTTTCTATGGATATTTTGGAGCAGCATCTTTACGTCAAACTGCGGGATCAGCAGCAGGGTGCCGCAATATACCAGGGAGAGATTGAGGCATGTGCTTATGCCGTAGCTGTGAAAGAAAGGAAGCAGCGCCACGCCGATCTCTTTGCTCTCTTCCATGTCAGGTATCCAGTTGTAAATGGCGATAGCGTTGGCAATTAAGTTCCTGTGGGTCAGGATGGCCCCCTTGGGGAGCCCGGTAGTTCCCCCGGTGTACATGATAAAGGCCGGAAAATCAGGCTCCACCTTGACATCGGGCATAGGGGCGGCGGCATATTTCTTCAGGAAATCGGGCAGCCGGTAATCGCCGGCTTCAATTTTCACCCGGTCGCCGCTTTTCTTCTCCATGGCCAGGGTATATAATGGCTTAAGCCAGCCGGGAAAATATTCTTTGATATTGGTGGAGATAATTGTGCGCAATTTGGTCTTCTCTTTTAATTTCCGGATTAGCGGGTAAAACCTGCTTAATGTAACGATTATTTCAGCTTCGCTGTCATTTAGCTGGTGCTGCAGCTCTCTTTCTGTGTAGATAGGATTGCATGGGACGACGGTACAGCCGGCCCGCAGCGCCCCGAGGTAGCAAAATACAAACTGCGGGGAGTTGGGCAAATTTAAAGCCAAGCGCGAACCCTTTTTAAGACCTAAACCGGCCAGGGCGGCTGCAAATTTGCCGGCCAGGGCATCAACTTCCCGGTAAGTTAAGGTATTTCTCATGAATTTAAGGTGTGGGTGGCTTGGAAATCTGCTTACAGTATTCGCAAACATTTCCGGCAGCGTTTTATCCGGGATCTCTATATCATGTGGGACCCCGGGGTCGTAATGCTTCAGCCAGATCCTTTCCATCCGGCAACCCCCTTTTGCAAAATTCAGATTAGGCTATATGATTATGTATATTCAATATATTTCTACTATTTCCTTCTATGTTATTAAAAAAGTGAACGTTTTCCGTCCATTTGGAGATAAATAAAAGGATAAAGGGCAACCGGCAGTCAGCCCTATTACGGGCGCAGACTGCTGCTCTAATTAGGGCGAGTTTTGTCGGGAATAAGGCTTACCCGTCATTAAGAAATTTAAATTTCGTTCGGGGAGAAGCGCCGCGGTAGTGTATAGTTTTTGTAGCTGATCGGGGGTTTAAATGCGAATGAGCCCTCCTGGTTGCTTGACAGCGGGCGGCAAAAATCCTATAATTCGGGTAGGACGTCATTCATGTCGGGGTGGCGGAACAGGCAGACGCGCACGTTTGAGGGGCGTGTGGTTTACACCGTGGGGGTTCAAGTCCCCCTCCCGACACCAGTTATATGCGCACCTTTTCGCGGAAATCTTTCGCGAAGAGGCGAATGCCCGCTAATAAGAGCGGGCATTTAATTATAATTGAATCTAAATCTATTATGGGTAAGTGTTATCTGATTTCTGTTACAATCAATTCTTTTTTCACGGTCTTATCAAACATGCCTTCATAGACAAGGGTATAAGTATCAGCTTTTGGCACTAAAAACAATAGCCAGCCAGCAGTATATGTTTCAGGTTGCACGGCGGAATTTGTGCTGGACGACAAGGGCGTGCTCTGCCGCACGCAGGCAAAACAGGCAAAAAAGAACCGAATCGTAAATATCCTGACAGTCGTATTGGGGCTGCTTTCCGGTAAACCCGCCGTGGCGGGCGCGGGGATGCTGGCACAGTCGCGGCAGGAGACTTTTCTCAAATGGAACCGCGTCACGAAGGTCAAATACAAGCCGAAAAGTCACACCATCCTCCTTCGCGGCGGATGGACGGAACAGGTTGCGTTGTTCTGCACGGAGGATAATTATGCCCCGGTCGAGCGCGAAGCCATGGCCCGGACAATCCATTTAGTTAATTCGGTGCCAGGCACCAAATTAACTAATTGATCCTGGCGGAAATATCCCTAACCCCTCCTGAGCATGGAATATGATAAAATGGAAATAAATGATGAAATTTAGGAGGGACCGTGATTAAACAGATTACAGCATACAGGTATCTCTATTACCTGCTTGCAGCTTTGGCCGTGATTTCCCTGGGCGGAACAATTGCTTTCTGGAAAAACGCCCATCCCCTTTTTTACTGCTGGGTGATTGCTTCTGTGCTGCTGGCTGCCGGGGCGGCCGCGGCGAATATACGGCATAAAACCTTGAAAACCCGGCATTATCTCAGGGAGAGCTGGGGGAAAGAGGAACGCCGGGAGCGCGATTTTTCAGAGATTGGCTATCTTTTCGAACTTACCGCGGCGGGGGATCCCGGCAGCATTGACCGGCAAACCTGGGACGATCTGGACCTGGGGCAGGTTTATCACCGGCTGGACCGGACTCTGACCAATCCGGGCGAAGCTGTGCTCTATTATATTTTAAGGACCCCGCTTGACGATAGGGAAAAACTGCAGGAGAGGGCCCGCCTGATCCGGTTGTTCCAGGATAATGCTGCCGTAAGGGAAAAGCTCAGGCTGCTGCTGCACCGTCTGGGGAAGCAGGATTTAAATAATATCACCCCGCTGTTATGGGGCGAGCTGCCGCCCCGCAACCCGCTCCGCCCGCTTTTTGACCTGCTGGCGCTGGCCTCGCTGTTATCGCCGGCCGCCCCGTTTATCTGGGGGAGCAGGGCGCTGCTCTTCATTCCCTGCCTTTTTGCCATAAACATGTGGGTTCATTACAAGGTTAAACAAAGCTTTTTCTTCCACCTGCCGTCGATTTCATACCTCGGATCACTGCTCCGGACGGCGCCGAAAATCGCCTCCATTAAGCTTCCGGAAAGAGAAAAATACGGGGAACAGCTCAGGGCCGCAGCCGGAGCCTGCCGCAAAATCCTCAGGCATACCAGGTTTCTCTCGTCGAAGGCGACCACTTCTGATGCCGACATTTTCTTGGAATACCTGAAAATATTTTTTCTTCTTGAGGTGAGGGGATTTTATGCGGCGCTGCGTGAAATTGATAAACAACGCTCGCAGCTGCAGGCGGTCTACATGCGCATCGGCGAGCTCGATGTGTACCAATCGATCGCTTCGTACCGCGCAGGGCTGGACGGTTATGTCGAACCTGAGTTTGTTTCCAACCGGGCATACCTCAACGTAAAGGAGATCTGGCACCCGCTTCTGGAGAACGCGGTCCCAAATTCAATTGAGATGAAAGAGCAGGGGGTGCTCATTACAGGTTCAAACATGTCCGGGAAAACCACCTTTTTAAGGACCATCGGGGTGAACGCTATCCTGGCTCAGAGCATATATACCTGCCTGGCCTCGCAGTATACCGGCAGTTTTTTTAAGATCGCGGCTTCACTGGGCAAGCACGACAGCCTGGAAGAGGGGAAGAGCCTTTATTACATGGAGGCGGAAAGGCTCCTGGCCCTGGTTAACGCCGCTGCTAACCCGGCAGTTCCCTCACTCTGCCTGATCGACGAGGTCTTATCCGGGACAAACTATATTGAAAGGATTGCCGCCGCCGAGGCAATTTTAAACTACCTGGCGTCAAAGAACGCACTGGTGATCGTGGCCACGCACGACCTGGACCTGGCGCAGAAACTGAAGGGCGCTTACCGCTGCTATCATTTTACCGATCGAGTGGGCCCGGAGGGCCTCTATTTTGACTATATCTTAAAAGAGGGGCTCACCACCACCCGCAACGCCATCAAGCTGCTGGAGTACATGAACTATCCGGAAGAAATTATCGAAGCGGCTGTCACCGGGGTCAAGCACTACCTGCGCCGCAAAAGCTAGAATTAGTTAATTAGGTGCCAGGCACCAAATTAACTAACTCAAGGGCGGCAGGTTTTTTAATGGGCTTATAGAAATATTTGTAGGCAGATCACGCTTAAGGTTTGATCGGGGCTCAATTCAAAGCGGGGGCGATAGGAATGCTTGAACATTGGCAGAAGCAGTATCCCCATAAGTTTGTTTCCACCGATGATATCTTTAAAAATATCCATGCCGGCGACAGGATCTTTATCTCCACCGGATGCGGCGAGCCGCAGTACCTGGTTAATCAACTGGCCGCCTATGTGGAAGCCCATCCGAAAGCTTTTTTCGATGCCGAGGTCCTGCAGGTCTGGACCCTGGGGGTGGCCCCCTATACCGATGAAAAACTGAAGCATAATTTCCGGCACAACTCCTTCTTTATCAGCCACCACACCCGCGATGCGGTCAACCGGGGAAAGGCCGATTACACTCCTATCTTTCTCTCCGATCTGCCGGCGCTTTTCCGCCGCAGGCAGGTTCCCATCGACATGGCTTTAATCCAGACCTCGCCGCCCGATGCCCGCGGCTATCTCAGCCTCGGCGTGAGCGTTGATATCGTCAAGGCGGCGCTGGAGAGCACAGACCTGGTGGTGGCGCAGGTGAACAGGCATATGCCCCGCGTTCACGGCGACAGCTTCATTCATATTGATGAGATCGATTACCTGGTTCCCCATGACGAGCCGCTGCTGGAATATTGCCCGGGCCAGGTTGACCCGGAGATTGCCGGCAAAATCGGCTCTTACGTTGCCCGGATCGTCGAAGACGGCGACACCATCCAGGTTGGCTACGGCAGCGTCCCCAACGCCATCCTCGCTTCGCTCCACGACAAGAAGCACCTGGGAGTGCATACCGATCTCTTGAGCGACGGAATTCTTGAGCTGATGAAAAGCGGCGTCATCGACAACAGCCGCAAGACTATAAACCGCGGTAAAACCATCGCCTCCTACTGCATGGGTTCTCACTCGAGCTACGAATGGATTAACGATCACCCGGCCATAGAGCTGAAGGGGATCGATTACACGAACAACCCTCTTTTAATTGCCAGGCATGAAAACATGGTGGCGATAAACAGCGCCCTGGAAATTGACCTTACCGGGCAGGCCACCGCTGAATCTCTCGGCACTCTTTTTTACAGCGGCATCGGCGGGCAAGCCAGTTTCATCCGCGGCGCGGCCATGGCTCCGGGGGGGAAGACCATTCTCGCCTTGCAGTCAACCTCCCGGGACGGTTCCACCTCGCGCATTGTCCCCCTGCTGCAGCAGGGGGCTGGGGTTACCCTGACCCGCGGCGACATCCAGTACGTCGTTACCGAGTATGGCCAGGCCTACCTGCACGGTAAAAATATCCGCGAGCGGGCCATGTCTCTGATTGCCATCGCCCATCCCAAGTTTCGCCCCTGGCTCATCGAAGAAGCGAAGAAACTTTCCCTGATCTACAAGGATCAGGCTTACTTCCCCGGTGAAAAAGGAGAGTATCCCGAGCACCTGGAGACACACCGCACCACCAAGGCCGGTATCAGCCTCTTTCTGCGGCCGGTAAAGATCAGCGATGAGTCCCTATTGAAGGATTTTTTCTATGCGCTCTCGGATAAAAGCCTTTACCAGAGATTTCTCACCATCCGGCGCCATATGCCCCATGAAGAGCTGCAGAAGCATTTCGTGGTCATCGACTATACCAAAGAGATGATCATTCTCGCGGTGAAAAGGTACCTGGGCCACGAGGTGATTACCGGGGTGGCCCAGTATTGCATTGATGAAAGCGCTCTTTCTGCGGAGGTCTCTATCGTGGTGCGAGATGACTTCCAGAGGAAGGGAATTGGCTTTGAACTGCTCTCTTACCTTGTTTACGTGGCCCAGAAGCAGGGGTTGCAGATCTTCCAGGCCAACGTTATGCCCGGCAACCAGGCGGTGCTGCGGCTAATCGATAAGCTGGGCCTGCGCACGGAAAGAAAATGGGACGGGGGCGTCTTCAACATCAAGATTTTCTTAACCTAGTGATCTGCCATATTGGAGATCTTTAGCTTCGCTCAGGATGACACAGAGGAGTAGGGGCGGGCTTCCACGCCCGCCCTCGAAATTCCACACTCGCCTTTGCAGCGATTTGATTTCTAACCTCTGACTTCCGGCCTCTAATTTGTAGGGACCAGATATGCCGGCCCGAGCCCAGGCCGGTTATTGCAGTAAACGTTCGCTGTTAAAATGACAGCGGCAAATTTGAACAGATCTAAAAAGCGCTGCGCCTATGAGTTTGCGAAGTGATTGTGTTTATAGAGACGGTTATCTTTTTAGCCTTTGTCCGTTTCCTTGCCGGTACGGGTTTGGGCGGCTCATGAGCCGCCCCTACAAACCTGGCGGAACAAACGCGTAGGGGCGGGCTTCCACGCCCGCCCGCTGCATGATTCCATTTAGAGAAAACGTTTCGGTAAATTGCTGATTTTGCGTTTACACTCTGACTTCCGACTTCCGGCCTCTAAATCTGCCGGCCTGCCTCAAAACCCTCCCGGATGGCCTCGGTTAGCTTGCGCGGTCTGACCGCATCGCCGGCCAGGTATAGCCGCTCCACCTTTCCCTGCAGCTCGTTGTAGATGTCGTTTTCCGGCACCGCGCCCACGGCCAGGATGATGGTATCGGCGGGAAGCAAAACAGTATCCACTGTTTCGCCGTCAGCACCGCTCTTTTTCTCGATCACGGCGCCCTCCCGGTTGATCTCCTTGATTGTTGCTTCTGTTATCACCTTGACCCCTAGGCGGCGCAGGTTTTTCTGCATTATCCAGCGGGTGCTGATCCCTATGTCGCGGCCGACCTTCGGCAGTGCCTCCACCAGGGTTACTTCGCGAGTGCCGCGGTTCAGCAGACGCAGCAGCGTCTCCGGCGTTTCGGCTTCGTATTCCATCAAGAACTTCAGCGCCGCCGCATCGAGGGTCCCCATTGAGGCGACGGTCAGTGCCGTCTCGCAGCCCACCGAACCTCCGCCGGCGATGACGACCCGCATGCCCGGGATGACCGCACCCTGCAGGATTTCCCTGGCGTCAAAGACTTTATCAGCGGCTTCGGCGGCAACTGGAAAAGGCGCCGGGGCAGGGCGCGACCCCGTGGCGACGATCACGGCATCGGCTCCAAAATCGAGGATATCTTCAACCGTGGCAGCGCGGTTAAGGATCACCTCCACGCCGGCTGCGGCCAGCTCGTGCCGGTAAAAATCGAGCAGGGTACTAAATTCTTCTTTTCCCGGTGGCCTGGAAGCGAGATGCAGCTGACCGCCCAGGCGCTCTCCCTTTTCCCATAAGGTGACCCGGTGTCCCCGCAGCGCCGCCGTTAGGGCCGCCTCCAGCCCCGCCGGGCCGCTGCCCACAACAAGCACCTTCTTTTGCATGCGGGCCGGGGCGATCTCGATTTTGCCTTCCTGCCCGGCCAGGGGGTTTACCGTGCAGTGCACCTCCTGCAGGGTAAAGACCGCGTCAAGGCAGCCCTGGTTGCAGGCAATGCAGCGGCGGATGGAGCTTTCCCTGCCGCCGGCGGCTTTAAGCGGCAAATCGGGATCGGCAATGAGGGCGCGCCCCATGCAGACCATGTCGGCGCAGCCGTCGGCCAGGATTTGCTCCGCTACATCCGGATCGTTGATCCGGTTGGCGGCGATTACCGGGATGCCAACGTTTTCTTTCACTCCGCGGGCCAGGTAGGCGAAAGCGCCGCGGGGCAGATGGCCGGTAATCTGGGGAATACGCGATTCATGCCAGCCCCCGGTAACGTCGAAGCAGTCGGCGCCGGCGGCTTCCAGCGCCGCGGCAAAGCGGACGGCTTCGCTGTTGGTATTGCCGCCGGGGACAAAGTCGTGCCCCGAAAGCCGGACCAGGATCGTGAAATCGTTTCCGACCCGCTCTCTCACCCGCTTGACCACCTCCACGCCGAAGCGGCAGCGGTTGGCAAAGGAACCGCCGTAGGCGTCGTTCCTGCGATTGGTTACGGGGGAAAGAAACTGGCAGATCAGGTACCCGGCGCTGGCGATGATCTCGACCGCGTCAAAACCGGCTTTCTTTGCGCGCAGCGCCGCCGCCGCGAAGCTCTCGATGGCATTTTCGATATCCTGTGCCGTCATCTCGCGGGGAGTCTCCCTGGTCAGGCCTGAAGTGATCGCCGAGGGAGCAAAGGGCTCCTCTTCGGTAAAGGCCCGGTAAGCATAGCCGCCGGCATGGTAAAGCTGGGCCGCCACCTTTGCGCCGGCTCCCTTGACGGCGCCAGCAAGCTGCTGCAGCCCGGGAATATATTTATCATCGTGCAGCCCGATCATCAGCGGTCCGCCGCCGGCCCGGTCAATACTGCAGCCCCCCACTATTATCAAGGCCGCCCCGCCGCGGGCCCTTCTTTCATAATAATGGATTAGCTTTTCGTTTACGAAACCTTCAGGAGAGTAATTGTGATGCAGGGCCGGCATGCAGATCCGGTTTTTCAACTCCATGCTGCCCACTTGAATCGGTTTAAACAGCATTGATAAACGCCTCCCTTGCATGGATCAATATTAAATATATTTTATTTCTTCAAAAAAGATAAAAGGCCTTTTTGAAATTTCAATCAAATCAATGGAGCTGCAGGAAAGAGGGGCCAAGAGAAAGAACTGATCTTCATAATGCGGTTAAGGAGTGTCCGGCCCCAATGATCTCAGGACGCGACGGCCCGGATATATTGCTTTGCGATCTTGACGCTTTTTTCGCCTCGGTGGAGCAGCGCGACAATCCGCAGTACCGCGGCCTGCCGGTTATTGTGGGTGGCAGCCCCGCTTCACGGGGCGTAGTTTCCACCTGTTCATACGAAGCGCGCAAATTCGGCGTCCGGTCGGCTATGCCTACAGCCAGGGCTCTGCAGCTTTGCCCTGAGGCCGTATTTCTACCCGGCGACATGGCCCGCTACCGCCGCGTCTCCGAACAGGTTTTTGCCATTTACGGCCGCTTTACCCCGGAAATGGAAATTGTCTCCATTGATGAAGCCTACCTGGGCTTTCCTGCCGGCAAAGGCGAGGCGGCAGCCAAAGAGATACACCGGGTTGTGCGAGAAGAGCTTATGTTACCGCTGACCATCGGCGTATCGCGGAACAAGCTCCTGGCCAAGATCGCCTCTGAAATGGCCAAGCCAAACCGGGTGGGGACGCTCTGGCCGGAAGATGTTCCCGCGCTGCTTTGGCCCCGGACTCTGGAGATGCTGCCCGGCCTGGGACCGGCATCGGTGCGGAAGTTAAACCGGATCGGAATTAGCACTATCGGACAGCTGGCCGCCGCGCCGCTCGATTTGCTTCAAAAATATTTCGGCAACAGCGCCACTGTAGTACAGCGCAGCGCCCGCGGTATTGACGATCGTCCCCTGGAGACTATTCACAAAGTAAAATCAATTTCTGAAGAGAAAACATTCTCAAAAGACCTGGCCGATGAAAAGGCCATCCGGGCTGTTCTCATGGCCCAGGCTGAGAACCTGGGTTACCGCTTGAGGTCGGGAGGACTGCTTGCCCGTACGGTTTCCTTGAAGCTGCGATTCTCCGACTTCAGGACAATCACCCGCGATCGGACGCTGCCTGCTCCTACGGACAGCGACCTGGAGATTTACCAAACCGCCCGAGAACTTTTTGCCCTGCATAAGGGACGTCCACCCTGGCGGCTGGTGGGGCTGCGGGTTGCCGGATTGGGCTCGGGGCAGCAGCTCGCGTTATTTGATTCCTCGGGCACTGCTAAGAAAGAAGAAGACCTGGCCCAGGTGCGGGACCGTCTCCGCGAAAAGTACGGTGGCGCCGTTTTATACCGCGCCCGGAGCCTGCTCAAGCCGAAGCGTAAAAAAGATTAGAAAGGGGTATTAACCCGTCCCCATAGGGGAAACCCAAATTAAAGATTGTACTAAAGGCGGGGAGGGGATGGAATCCCGACCCTACACGTTCACCTCCGGCTTCCGGCCTCCAAAATGTGATGGCTGTCCTATCTGGGTAAAATTATGAACAGGAGCAGGAATTCGCGCATTTAACTTGAAACTTAATATTAGGCAGATAATTGTTAATATTTCACCCATACAACATCATCACCATCTTCATGAAGGGCAGCCATGGGTCAAATGAGACAGGAGGCTGAACTGTGAAGGAAAACCCGCTCAATTCTTTAATGAATCCGCGCTCCATTGCCACGGTGGGCGCAGGAAACAACCCCACAAAAATGGGTACAATCCAGGCTTTGAGCATTGTCAAGGACGGATACCGAGGAAAATTCTACCCCATTCATCCGTCGGAGCAGACAGTGCTCGGCCACAAGGCTTACCCGTCTGTATTTGAACTTCCCGAAACGCCTGACCTGGCCATTTTTATTGTGCCCACGGACCAGGTAATCGGCCTGATGGAGGACTTCGGCAAGATCGGGACGAGACGGGCGGTGGTGATCACCGCCGGCTTCCGGGAAACAGGCAGCGCGGGACAGGAACTGGAAGAGCAGCTTAAAGAGTGTGCCCGCCGTTACGGGATTCGTTTCCTCGGGCCCAACTGCATCGGCCTGCTCAACAGCGCCATCTCGCTTAATGTTACGGTCATGCCCCTGGAAGGCCCTCCGGGGTTGCTGGGGATGGCCTCGCAAAGCGGCACCTATGTCACCCAGACGCTCCCCTATCTGAAAAAAAGGGGAATCCGCTTCAGCAAGGCGATTAGCCTGGGCAACGAGGCTGACATCGATATCAATGATGCCCTGGCCTACCTGGGAGAAGATGAACAGACAAAGGCGATCGCCCTCTATATTGAAGGGCTCAAGGACCCGGCACGCTTTCTGCAGATTGCCCGTGAAATTACGCCGCGCAAACCGGTGATTGCCCAGTATGTGGGCGGCACCGCTGCCGGTGCGCGCGCCGGCTCCAGCCATACCGGGGCCATGGCCGGCCCGGATCATCTTTACGACGGGCTTTTTCAGCAAGCCGGAATTATAAGGGTCTACTCGGTGGAAGACCTTTACGGGCTGGGCTGGGCCCTGGCCACTCAGCCTCATCTGAAAGGGAAGAGGATTGGCGTGATCACCAATTCAGGCGGGCCGGGGACGGCAATCTCCGATACCTGCAACGCCGGGGGGCTGGAGGTGCCCATTTTTTCCAAGCGGCTCCAGGAACAGATCCGCCCGCATATCCCGCCCCACGGCGCCCGCGCCAACCCTGTGGATCTGACCTTTTTTCTCGATATCCAGGCCATCAGTGTGACCATTCCGGAACTGGTTATCCAAAGCGGCGAAGTTGACGGGATTGTCTTGC
>ERZ795045.3513-NODE-3513-length-13654-cov-4.893889_pt1 | contig 13654 bp, 11 predicted proteins | sample MGYA00375129_ERZ795045 | MGnify/ENA primary metagenome ERZ795045 (study PRJEB30174, sample SAMN05720166) | activated sludge metagenome | isolation source: anaerobic digester from wastewater treatment plant | place: Japan | collected 2015-05-15 ... | reverse complement strand
GACGCACTCGTTCGCTCGGCGGCGCCGACCGAATGCTTCACAGGCTCTGAGCCCGCCGCAACGCGCCGCGGCTTTCGACGCCGCTGCTTCAGCGGCGATCGACCAGCCGGTACAGCAGCCCTGCGGCCATCTCGCGCAAGGCCAGGTACGAGATGCGCAGCGCGTCGCCGCTGGGCACCAGCCGAGCCCATTCGAAGCGGCCGGCGTGCCAGCCGAAATAACCGGTGGGTGCCGCGATCACCTGCAGCCCGGCGCGCTCGAACACGCGCTGCGCGCGCGCCATGTGGAAGGCGCTGGTCACCAGCGCGATGTGCGTCACGCCGTCGGCACGCAGCAGCGCCGCGGCCTCGCGCGCGTTGCCCGCGGTGGTGCGCGCGCGCTCGTCGAACCAGCGCACGGCCACGCCGAACTCGTCGGCCAGCACCGCACGCATCATCGCCGCCTCGCCGCGTTGCCCCGGCGGCGGCGGCGCGCCGGTGATCAGCACCGGCAGCCCGGTCTGCCGCGCCAGCCGCGCGCCGTAACGCACACGCTGCAAGGTGAACGGGTTGACCGTGTCGCCGCCCCATTCGGGCGCGCCGCGCGCCACGCCGCCGGCCAGGATGACGATGGCCTGCGCATCGTCGAGCCGGCGCGGCTCGCGCAGCGGCGGCGCCTCGAGCCAGCCCATCAACGCATAGGCCGTGGCCGGCAGGCTCAGCAGCAGCAGTGCCAACAGGCTGAGCGCCGCCAGCGCGGTACCGAGCGCAGGCCGGCGGCGCTGCAACGCCAGACCCAGCAGCGCGAGCAGGATCAGCGAGCTCGGCGGCACCAGCACCGCGGCCGCGAGGTAGGTCGGGCTCAGCGCATCCATCGTGCGCTGCCCGCCGCGCGAAGCCGGCCGGCGATCACGGGGCGGCGCGGTGCCGGCAGGCTCGCGCCGAAGCCGCGTTCACCGCGGGAGCCGCCGCGCTGTCGAAAAAACGCCGGGCCGCCCCGAGTTTCCTCGACCCCCGCGGGTGGGCCGAGCCCGGACGAAGAACAGTCCACTGCACACCGTTCTTCGCCTGGTGAGGCCCCCCGGACCTGTCGCTGCGCGCCAGGCCCCCCGAGGGGGATGAGTCAACTTGGGAGCGGCCCGGCGTTGACGCATGAGGGCCATCGCGCCTGCAGGCCCGATGGCGGGCTGGGCGCAGCCCGGCCCTGGGGGCGCTGATAAGGCCACCTCTCACTCTTCGTCCTGCACCTTGTGCTGCCCGACCAGCTGCGTCTGCACGTTCGGCGGCACCGCCTCGTAGTGCGACAGCTCGATGGTGTAGCGGCCCTGGCCCGAGGTCATCGCATTGAGCCGCGACTGGTAGCCCGACAGCTCCGACATCGGCACCTGGCCGCGCACCTGCATCGTGCCGGCCGCGCCGTTGTCGGTGCCGCTGACCTGGCCGCGTTTGGACGACAGGTCGCCGGTGATGTCGCCCATCGCCGCATCCGGCGCATGGATCTCGATGTTCACGATCGGCTCGAGCACGATCGGGCGGGCCGCGCGGATCGCCGCGACGAAGGCCTTGCGCGCGGCGGTGACGAAGGCGATCTCCTTGCTGTCCACGCTGTGGTGCTTGCCGTCGTAGACGATGACCTTGACGTCGACCACCGGGTAGCCGGCGATCGCGCCCGTGGCCAGCACCTCGCGCACGCCCTTTTCCACCGCCGGCATGAACTGCCCCGGTATGGTGCCGCCCTTGACCGCATCGACGAACTCAAAGCCCGCGCCGCGCGGCAGCGGCTCGATGCGCAGGAACACTTCGCCGAACTGCCCGGCGCCGCCGCTTTGTTTCTTGTGGCGGTGGTGGCCTTCGGCGTTGGCGGTGACGCTTTCGCGGTAGGCGATGCGCGGCGGGCGCGTGTCGACCTCGAACTTGTAGACCTCGCGCAGCCGCTCGAGCAGCACGCGCAGGTGCAGCTCGCCCAGGCCGTACAGCACGGTTTCGTTGGTGGCGGCCACGTGCTCGACCTTCAGGCAGGGGTCTTCGGCCACCAGCTTGTTCAGGATCTCCCACATGCGCTGCTCGTCGCCGTGGCGCTTGGGCGCGATCGCCAGGCCGTGCACCGGCACCGGGAAGTCCAGCGGCTTCAGATGCATGTGCTCGTCCTCGGCGGCGTCGTGCAGCACGGCGTCGAAGTGCAGCTCGTCGACCTTGGCCACCGCGCAGATGTCGCCGGGCACGGCGCGCGGCACCTCGACGCTGTCCTTGCCCTGCAGCAGGTACAGGTGCGCCACCTTGAAGGGCTTGCGGCCATGGCCGACATAGAGCTGCCCGCCTTGCGCCACCGTGCCCTGGTGCACGCGGAACACGCCGAGCTTGCCGACGAAAGGGTCGGCGCTGATCTTGAACACGTGCGCCAGCACGTGCTTGGCCGGGTCGGGCGCGGCCTGCACCGGCTTGGCGTCGGCACCCTCGCCTTCGAGGAAGTCGGGCGGGTTGCCCTCGGTCGGGTTGGGCAGCAGCTTGACGATGACGTCGAGCAGCTCGGCCACGCCGGCACCGCTCTTGGCCGAGACGAAGCACACCGGGATCAGGTGGCCTTCACGCAGCGCCTGCTCGAGCGGCGCGTGCAGTTCGCTGGCGTCGATGTCGCCGTCGTTCAGGTAGCGGTCGACGAAGCCGGCGTCGACCTCGACCACCTGCTCGACCAGCGCGCGGTGCGCGGCGGCGACCGCGCCGAAGTCGCTGTGGCCGTCGCGGTTGTAGAAGCAGTCGACCACCTGGCTGCCTGCGGCATCCGGCAGGTTCAGCGGCAGGCACTCCTTGCCGAAGCTGGCCTGGATCTGCGCCAGCAGCGCCGGCAGGTCGACCCCCGGCGCGTCGATCTTGTTGACGACGATGATGCGGTCCAGATGGCGCTGCGCGGCGTAGTCCATCATGCGCTGCGCCATCGGCTCGATGCCGTTGACCGCGTTGATCACGATCGCCGCGGTCTCCACCGCCTCGAGTGCCGGCAGCGACTGGCCGACGAAATCCGGCGCCCCCGGCGTATCGATGAAATGCACGCGCACACCGCCATGGTTCAGGTGCATCACCGCGGAATTCAGCGAATGCTGCATGCGCTTTTCCAGCGGGTCGAAATCGCTGACGGTGGCGCCGCGTTCCAGCGCGCCGGGCGCGGTGATCATGCCGGCGCGGTGCAGCAGCGCCTCGGCCAGGCAGGTCTTGCCGGCGCCCGCCGCGCCGACCAGCGCCAGCGTGCGGATCTGCGCGACGGCGTCGGCGCCGTGGGTGACATGGGCGGCGCTGGCGGCGCCGTTCGGGCCTGGGCTTGGCATGGCTTGTCTCCTTCGGGCGTGTGGTCGCCTTTGCGCTGCGACTGTACTAGGGCGGCGGCGGCTTCCGGCGCATGCATGAACTGCTAGGCTGGGCGCTTTGCAGCCGGGCTGCGGCAAGGCGGGGCGTGTGATGCAAGCCGACGAACTGACCGGACTGATCGAACTGGACGCCTGCGCGCTCAGTGGCGCGATCGGGCGGCGCGAGGTCTCGGCGCGCGAAGTGATGGCGGCCTGCCTGGCGCGCATCGAGCGGCTCAACCCGCGCGTCAACGCGCTGGTGGGCCTGCTGCCGCACGAAGCCTTGCTGCAGCAGGCCGACCAGCGCGATGCGATGCTGGCGCGCGGCCGCAGCATGGGCTGGATGCACGGCTTCCCCATGGCGATCAAGGAGCTGTCGGCGGTGGCCGGGCTGCCGCTGAGCCTGGGCTCGCCGCTGCTGGCCGGGCAGGTCGCCGCGCACGATTCGCTGATGGTGGCGCGCATGAAGGCGGCCGGCGGCATCGTCATCGGCAAGAGCAACGTACCCGAATTCGGCCTGGGTTCGCACACCTACAACCCGGTGTTCGGCACCACGCGCAACCCGTGGGACACCGCGCGCAGCGCCGGCGGCTCCAGCGGCGGCGCGGCCGTGTCGCTGGCCTTGCGGCTGCAGCCGGTGGCCGACGGCAGCGACATGATGGGCTCGCTGCGCAACCCGGCGGCGTGGAACAACGTGTTCGGCCTGCGCCCCAGCCTGGGCCGCGTGCCGACCAACCCGCACGCCGGCGACGGTTATGTCGCGCTGCTGGGCACCGAAGGCCCGATGGGCCGCAGCGTGCGCGACGTGGCCATGCTGCTGTCGGTGCAGGCCGGCCACGACCCACGCAAGCCCTTGTCGATCGCGCAGGACGGCAGCGCCTTCGCGCGGCCGCTGCGGCCCGAAGCGCGCGGGCTGCGCATCGGCTGGCTGGCCGACCTGGGCGGCCACCTGCCCTTCGAGCCGGGCATCCTGCCGCTGTGCGAAGCAGCGCTGCGCCGCTTCGAAATGCTGGGTGCGCACGTCGAGCCGCTGGCGCTGGGATATTCCTGCGACGAGGTCTGGCAGACCTGGCTGACCTGGCGCCGCTTCCTGGTGGCCGGCACGCTGGGCCCGCTGGGTGCGAACCCGCGCACGCGCGCGCGGCTCAAACCCGAAGCGCAGTGGGAATACGACCAGGGCCAAGGCCTGAGCGGGCCGCAGGTCTATGCCGCCAGCAGCGCACGCACGCGCTTTTATCGCCACATGGTGGCGCTGTTCGAGCGTTTCGACCTGCTGGTGCTGCCCAGCGCGCAGGTCTGGCCCTTCCCGGCCGAGTGGAGCTGGCCGCGCGAGATCGCCGGGCGCACGATGGACACCTACCACCGCTGGATGGAAGTGGTGATCTACGCCACGCTGGCCGGGCTGCCGGCGATCAGCGTGCCGGTGGGTTTCAACGACGACGGCCTGCCGATGGGCATGCAGCTGATCGGCCCGCCGCTGGGCGAGCAAGGTGTGTTGAATGCCGCCGCGGCCTACGAGCAAACCATCGGCGAGCTGCTGGCAAGGCGGCCTGCGCTGGGCTGAAGCGAAGCCGGCCGCCCCCGGCCGTCAGGCGGCCGCCCCCCGAGGCGGCACCGAACCCGACCGGGAGACCCGGATCGGGTCCGGCCCGCTGACGCCGCTGCGCCTCAGGTCTCGCGGCGAGCGCGGCGCAGGAAGCCGTGCGGCGGCGCGATCCATTCGACCTGGGGCAGCGGCGCGGCGTCGCCGCCGACGAGCGTGCGCTCTTGTTCCAGCAGCCAGCCGTCTTCCAGTTCGAGCAAGGTGGTGCCGGCGCCCACACGCAGCGTGCTGGCGCCCGCACCCGGGTCGAGCCGGCGCGGCGCATCGCCGGCCATATGGCGCAGCGCCTGCGCCTGCGCGGCGTCGCCGACTTCGGCGCCGATCAGCACCGCGCCGCCATCCGCGTCGCGCACCAGATAGGCATGGCGCGCGGCGCCGGCCACGCGCCACAGCCGCGCCGACAGCTGCTGCACGTCGCCGCTTTGCAGCTCGCAGCGCACGCCGCCGCGGCCCAGCGGGTCCAGCCTGGCCACTTCGTCGTAGGCCGGGTGGTCCTCGATGATGAAGCGCGTGCCGCCTTGCCCCAGCGCCAGCACCGGCAGATGCCGCGCCACGCCGCGCAGCTCACGCGCATGGCGCCAGGCCTGCTCGGCGCGGGCGAAGCCGCACATGTCGCGCAGCGTATGTTGCGTGACGTTGAGCAGCTTCAGCGCGCGCTGCGGGTCCAGCGCCTGCTCCGGCGTCAGCCACATCAGTTCCAGCGCTTCGCCCATATGGGGCAGCGCGCGCTGGCCGCTCGGCGCCAGGCGCACGAAAAAGCGCGTGTCGAAGCGCTTGGGCCGCACCACCGGCGTCAGCCAGTGGGCGAAGTAGGCCATGTCGCGCAGGTCCAGCCGCCAGTCGAAGGCCGCGCACAGCGCCGCCATCGTCGCCTGGCCGCGATGCAGCCGCTGGCGCCATTCGCGCAGCGCGTCGGCGTGCGCCGTCAGATCCACCGCGCTGCCGTCGGGCTGGCACACGTACAGCAGGCCGACTTCCTCGAAACATTCGCGCAATGCGGCGACGAAATAGTCCAGGCCGCCGTGCGGCAGCCCCAGCCGCGCGCTGGCCTGCCTGTCGTCCTGGCCGAGGCACCAGCGCCAGGCGTGGCGGTCGGCGGCATCGAGCACGCCGCCCGGGAAGACGCAGGCGCCGCTGCGAAAGTCGTTGTCGCGTTCGGCGCGGCGCATCAGCAGCAGCTCGACGCCACCCGGCGCATCGCGCAGCACCAGCAGCGAGGCCGCAGGGCGGATCGGCAACGGCGCGGCGCTCACGCGGCTACCCGGCGCGCCGCGCCGTGCCCGCGGCGTGCAAGGCGGCGATCTCGCCGGCCGAGAAGCCGGCTTCGGCCAGCACCTGGTCGGTGTGTTCGCCGATGTGCGGCGCGGCGCGCAGCGCATCGGGTGTGCTGCGGCCGAAGCGCGGCGCCGGGCCCGGTTGCACCACACCGTCGACCTCGACGAAAGCCGCACGCGCCCGCGCATGCGCATGCGCGGGCGCCTCGGTCATGCTCAGCACCGGCGCGAAGCAGGCATCGCTGCCTTCGAGCAATGCGCACCATTCGTCGCGCGTCTTGCCGCGCAGGATCGCCGCCATCGCTGCGCGCAGCTCGGGCCACAGCCGGCGGTCGTACTGGCCCTTGACGAAGCGCGCATCCAGCCCGATGCGCTGCGCCAGCTCGGCAAAGAACTTGGGCTCGAGCGCGCCGATGGCCACGTGCTTGCCGTCGGCGGTCTCGTAGGTGTCGTAGAACGGCGCGCCGCCGTCGAGCAGGTTGCTGCCGCGCTGCTGGCTCCAGCGGCCGCTGGCGCTCATGCCGTAGAAGATCGACGCCAGCGAAGCCGCACCGTCGACCATCGCCGCATCGACCACCTGGCCGCGCCCGGAGCTGTTGCGCTCGTACAGCGCCGCCAGCAGCCCCAGCGCCAGGTACAGCGCGCCGCCGCCGTAGTCGCCGACCAGGTTCAGCGGCACCACCGGCTTGCCTCCGGCCGGGCCGATGGCGTGCAGCGCGCCGCTCAGCGCGATGTAGTTCAGGTCGTGCCCGGCGGCCTGCGCCAGCGGCCCGCTCTGGCCGAAGCCGGTCATGCGGCCGTAGACCAGGCCCGGGTTGAGCGCGTGGCACTCGGCGGGCCCCAGCCCCAGGCGCTCGGCCACGCCGGGCCTGAAGCCTTCGATCAATACATCAGCGCGCGCCGCCAGGCGCAGCACCGCGTCGCACCCGGCCGGCGACTTCAGGTCCAGCGCCACCGAGCGGCGGTTGCGGGCGTTGACGTCGTAGCGCGGGTCCATCGGCACACCCAGCTCGCTGGCTTCGGTGCGGTCCACGCGCACCACATCGGCGCCCAGGTCGGCCAGCAGCATCGCGCAAAAAGGCCCCGGGCCGATGCCGGCCAGTTCGATGACACGCAGTCCGTGCAGTGGTCCCATGGCTGGCAGTCTCCTCGGCTCGGCCGCGGGCGCGGCGGGTGGTCGAGTGTGCCTGAGCCGGCCGCGGCCGCGGCCCGGCCGAAGCCCGGCGGCGGCGCGGCGATCCCGGTTAGCCTCGCCGCATGAGCGAACCGATCCCGCGCCGCGCCGTCGTGCTGCTGGTGCTGCTGACGCTGGTGTGGGGCACCAACTGGCCGCTGTTCGCCTTGGCGGTGCGCGAGATCTCGGTGTGGACCTTTCGCGCGGTGGGCGTCACGCTGGCCGGCGTCACGCTGCTGGCGGTGGCCCGCGCGCGCGGCCAGCCGCTGGCGATCGCACGCGAACACTGGCCGACCATCGTGCTGGCCACCGCCTTCTATCTGGCCTACTGGAACATCGCCAGCACCTATGCGGCGATCCTGATCCCGTCGGGGCAGGCGGCGATCCTCGGTTTCACCATGCCGCTGTGGTCGGCGCTGATCTCCTGGCTGGTGCTGGGCGAGCGCTTCAGCCCGCGGCTGCTGCTGGGCCTGCTGTGCGGCGCGGCGGCCGTGCTGCTGTTGCTGCTGCCGGGGCTGCAGGCCTATGCCCGCGCGCCGCTGGGCTTCGCGCTGGGCGTGTCGGCCGGGCTGGGCTGGGCCATCGGCTCGCTGATCCTGAAGCGGCGCCAGCCGGCGGTGCCGGTGATGGTGCTGACCGGCTGGCAGCTGTTGATCACCGCGCTGCCGATCGGCGCCGGCGCGCTGTGGTTCGGCGACGGCCACTGGTTCATGCCGTCGTGGCAAACGCTGGTGGTGGTGGCCTACATCGCGCTGGTGCCGATGGGCATCGGCAACGCCGCGTGGTTCTCGATCGTCGGCATGCTGCCGGTCAACGTCGCCGGGCTGTCGTCGATCATGGTGCCGATGGTGGCGATGGTGGCCGGCGCCATCGTGCACGGCGAACCGCTGGGCCCGCTGCAGTGGGCGGCGATGCTGTGCTGCGCGGCGTCGCTGGCGCTGGTGCTGCTGCGCCCGCGCCGCGCGCCCTGAAACCCCGCACCCGGCTGACACACCGTGCGGCGGCGCCCGCGGCGGCGAAGCGAACGCATTCGCAGCCCAGGGCGCGCATGCCGATGCCCTCGAACAGCCGCTCGCCCGCGCCCAGCAGCACCGGCGAGATCGCGATGTGCAGTTCGTCGATCAGGCCCGCACGAAGATACTGCCGGATGGTGCCGGGGCCGCCGCCGATGCGCGCGTCCATGCCGCCGGCCGCGGCGCGCGCCCGGTCGAGCGCCTCGTGAATGCCGCCGGTGACGAAGTGCAAGGTCGCAGCACCGGCCATCGCGATGGGCGCACGCGGGTGATGCGTCAATACGAACACCGGCACGTGACAGGGCGGGTTGTCGCCACACCAGCCTTTCCAGTTCATGTCGGGCCAGGCACCGCGAATCGGCCCGAACATGTTCCTTCCCATGATCCAGGCGCCGACCTGGTCGAAGCCGCGTGCAGCGAATTCGTCGTCGATGCCGGTCGTTCCGCCGTCGGCGCCGAACAGCATGCGTTGCAGCGTGCGTGTGGGCAGCAGCCACTGGTGCAGCCCGGTCCCGCCCACGCCGAGCGGATGGGCCATGTCCTGATCCGCCCCCCACCGTACCCGTCTAGCGAGATGCTGAAGCCTTCGACACGAACGCGCGTCATGCCATGCCTTCCTTTCGACCGGCGCCCAATGCAGCGCCAGCCGGGGCATGCAGGTGCGGCGGCGGTTCCGGCCGGCACGCGGCCCTGGCGGCTGCACTGCAAGGCGGCGCCGCGGCGCCGCCTTGCTCAGGCGCCGTGCGCCACGGCCGGCTCGGGCCGCACGCGCAGCGCCCACAGCACGCCGGCGGCCAGCAGCGCGATGCCGGCCAGCGTCGCCGCGGCCGGCATCGCGCCGCGCAGCACGAAGGCATAGGCCAGCGCCGACAGCGTCTCGAACACGATCAGCTGGCCCACCAGCGTGGTCGGCAGCCGCTGGCTGGCCTCGTTCCAGCACAGCGTGCCCAGCCACGAGGCCAGCAGCCCGACCGCGAACATCAGGCCGGCGAAGTACAGCGGCCGCGGCCCGAAGGGCATGGCGAACGCGCTGCCGCTGGCCGCGCTCCACCCCCACCAGCCCAGATACCCCAGCAGCGCCAGCGGCAAGGTGGCGATGCCCTGCGCGGTGGCCCAGGTGCGGGGCGCACGCCCGGCGTGCGCACGCAGCCAGTCGGCATTGCGCAGCGGGTACCAGGTCCAGCAGGCCACCGCGCCCAGCGCCAGCAATGCGCCCGAGGCGTAGCGTGCGACATCGGCATCCGCGCCGGCGCGCAGCTGGGCGATCTCCACCCGGTTGACCAAGGCGATGCCGGCGCCGATCAACGCCAGCGACGGCAGCAGCCGCAGCCACGGCAGCCGGCCGTCGCGCTGGTGGTCGCGCAGGTTCGAGGTCACGGCGATCACCACTGGCAGCGTGCCGATGATCATCGTCGGCAGCGGCGCGCCGGCGCGCTGGATGCTGCTGGCCAGCAGCAGGTAGTACAGCAGGTTGCCGACCACCGCGAGCTTGGCGGCCTCGATCCAGTCGGCGCGCTGCAGCGCGGCCAGCCGCGCGCGGTCCCACCATGCCAGCGGCAGCGCGACCAGCCCGAAGGCCAGGTAGCGGCCAAAGGACAGCAGCGCGGCCGGGTAGTCCGGCAGCAGCAGCGGCGCGACGAACACCAGGCCCCACATCAGCCCGGCGGCCAGCGCGAACAGCACCCCGGCACCCATGATGGGCGCGCATGCTAGTCGGTTAGATTGGCCGGGCCGGCCGCCGCGCGCGGCCACCCCCCAGATCCACCGCGATCCACCGCACACACCATGCAGTACATCCTCGCGCTCGACCAGGGCACCTCCAGCTCGCGCAGCATCGTGTTCGACGCGCATGGGCGCATCGCCGCGCTGGCGCAGCGCGAGCTGACGCAGCATTACCCGCAGCCCGGCTGGGTCGAACACGATGCGATGGAGATCTGGGCCACGCAACGGGCCACCGCGCACGAGGCCCTGGCCCAGGCCGGCCTCGGCGCCGCCGACATCCGCGCCATCGGCATCACCAACCAGCGCGAGACCACGCTGCTGTGGGAGCGGCGCAGCGGCCGGCCGCTGCGCCGCGCCATCGTCTGGCAGGACCGGCGCACCGAGCCGCTGTGCGCGATGCTGCGCGCGCAGGGCCTGCAAGCGCAGGTGCAGCAGCGCACCGGGCTGCGCATCGACCCGTACTTTTCGGCCACCAAGCTGCGCTGGCTGCTCGACCACGTACCGGGCGCGATGGCGGCCGCCGAGCGCGGCGAACTGGCCTTCGGCACGGTCGACAGCTGGCTGCTGTGGCAGTTGAGCGGCGGCGCGGTGCACGCCAGCGACGTCAGCAACGCGTCGCGCACGATGCTGTTCGACATCCGGCGCAACCAGTGGGATGACGGCTTGCTGCAGGCGCTGCGCATCCCGAGTGCCGTGCTGCCGCGCGTGCTGCCGTCCAGCGGCGAATTCGGCCTGACCCGCCCCGAGCTGTTCGGCCGCGCCATCCCGATCTGCGGCATCGCCGGCGACCAGCAGGCCGCGCTGTTCGGCCAGGCCTGCCACCACGCGGGCCAGGCGAAGAACACCTACGGCACCGGCTGCTTCATGCTGATGCACACCGGCGGGAAGCTGCAGGCCTCGGCCAACGGGCTGATCACCGCCGCCGCGGCGCAGACCGGCACCACGCCGCAGTACGCGCTGGAAGGCAGCGTCTTCATCGGCGGTGCGGTGGTGCAGTGGCTGCGCGACGGCCTGCGCGCGATCGCCTCGAGCAGCGAGGTGCAGCCGCTGGCCGCGAGCGTGCCCGACGCCGGCGGCGTGGTGCTGGTGCCGGCCTTCACCGGGCTGGGCGCGCCGTACTGGCACCCCGACGCGCGCGGCGCCATCGTCGGCCTGAACCGCGGCAGCACGCTGGCGCACATCGCGCGCGCCGCGGTCGAGAGCATCGCCTTCCAGAGCGCGGCGCTGCTGCAGGCGATGGACCGCGACGCGCGCGCCGGCGGCGGCGCGGCGCTGCGCGAGCTGCGCGTGGACGGCGGCGCCAGTGTCAACGACATGCTGATGCAGTTCCAGGCCGACCTGCTGGGCATTCCGGTGCTGCGCCCGCAGGTGGTGGAGACCACCGCGCTGGGCGCGGCCCACTTGGCCGGGCTGGCCAGCGGGCTGTGGAGCGGGCCCGACGAGCTGGCCGCGCAGTGGCAGCTGCAGCGCGCCTTCGAGCCGAACATGCCGCGTGCCCAGGCGGCCGAACGCATGGCGCAGTGGGAGCGCGCGGTGCGCCAGACGACGCACAGCTGAGCGCCGGCTCAGCACCCGGCGTCGGGCGGGTCGGTGGGGTCGTCGCGCCAGCGCTGCAGCGCCTGGCGCATCAGCGCCACCTGCTGCACGAAGCCGCGGCAGCCCGCGCACACCAGCAGGTGCAGCCGCAGGCCCGCGCGCTCGCGCCAGCGCAGCCGGCGGTCTTCGCCGGCCAGCACCAGCCTGGCCGCTTCGCGGCAGTCGAGTCTCATGCGCGGGCGTCGAACCACGACTGTTGCAGACATTCGCGCAGACGCAGCCGCGCGCGATGCAGCAGCACCCACAGGTGGCTCGCGCTGATCGCCAGGTGCGTGCAGATCTCGTCGGCGTCGAGCTCGAGCCATTCGCGCATCATGAACACCCGGCCCTGCGCGGCCGGCAGCCGCTGCACACAGCGTTCGAGCACGACGAAGAATTCGCGCTCGCGCAACGTGTGTTCCGGGTCGCCCCAGGACGGCGGCGCTTCGCGCCAGTGGCCGCCGCGGCGGAACAGCAGTTCGTCCAGGTCGGCGTCGTCATCGCCGCCGCGGGGGCCGGCCTCGCGCGCATGGCGGCGCAGCTGGTCGACCAGCTTGTGCTTCAGGATGCCGATCAACCAGGTCTTCAGCTGCGAACGCCCGGCGAAGCGCTGCGGCGCCTGCAGCGCCGCGAGCACCGTCTCGGACACCGCATCCTCGGCCCAGTCGTCGTTGCGCAGCTGCAGGCGCGCGAAGCGCAGCAGCTGCGCCCGCAATGCCTGCACCTCGAACGCGAACTCGGCCAACGCGCCTCCTGCACCCACGCGGATTCGCGGCGGAAGGGTCTCGATCACCGCGGCATGCCCCTGCGCGTCGGCCGCACGGCGCGGACGGCGCACGCGGATTGAAGCGCCCCGGGCGCCCCATGGGAATCCCACGTTGACGATCGAGCCGGCGCGCGCCGGCGGCGCCGCGGCCGCCCGGGCGCGCGGCGCTGCGCCGCGGCTTCAGCGCGTCAGGTCGTAGACGTGCACGCCCTGGTGCGGGCGCAGCGCGTCGTCCCAGTCGGCCTCGGCGGCGCTGCGCTGCACGTCGGCGCGGCCGGCCTGCCACAGCTCGTCGACCGTGGCGCGCGAAAACTCGTAGTCCTTGATGCCGGCCGAGCCGGTGTCGTGGCGGTTGATCAGGTGCACCAGCGTGACCTGGCTGCGCCGGCTGGCCTCGGCCAGGTGGCGCACGTCGGGGTCGTCGTGCAGCCGCGGCGGCAGCTTGTCCAGCAGCCGCAGGAAGGCCTCGCGCAAGGCGTCGCGGCGGCGCAGCTCGTCGCTGTTGAAGCGCGTCTTGCTCGAATAGCGGATGTCCATCGCGCGCCCCTGCGCCTCGTCGAGGTTGGTCGGCAGCTTGCCGTTGGCGCTGAACAGGTCCACCTGCAGGATCAGCGCGTCGAGGTCGGGCTGCTGGTCCATCACGTACCACAGCGGCGAATTCGACACGATGCCGCCGTCCCAGTACGAGCGCCCGCCGATCGGCACCGGCGCGAAGCCCGGCGGCAGCGCGCCGCTGGCCAGGATGTGCTCGGGCGCCAGCGCCATGCGCGTGTTGTCGAAGTACACCGAGTTGCCGCTGGCGACGTCGACCGCGCCGACCGACAGCCGCACCTCGGCGCGGTTGATGCGCTCGAAGTCGACCAGCTCGCGCAGCGTGTGTTCGAGCGGCGCGCTGTCGTACAGGCCCAGCGCGGTGAAGCTGCCCGGCGGCAGCACCGGCTTGAAGAAGCCGAGCACGCCGAACAGGCTGGCCGCGGTGGCGCTGAACAGGTTGCTCCAGCGGCGCCACGGCGCGGGCAGCGCGAACGGCGGCAGCGGCAGCGACACGCGCTGCCAGAACTCGCGCAGCCGCGGCACGCGCAGCTGCGGCGGGTTGCCGGCGATCAGCGCGGCGTTGATGGCGCCGATCGACACGCCGGCCACCCAGTCGGGCGCCACGCCGGCCGCGGCGAAGGCCTCGAAGGCGCCGGCCTGGTAGGCGCCGAGCGCGC
>ERZ795045.3510-NODE-3510-length-13661-cov-4.297295_pt1 | contig 13661 bp, 10 predicted proteins | sample MGYA00375129_ERZ795045 | MGnify/ENA primary metagenome ERZ795045 (study PRJEB30174, sample SAMN05720166) | activated sludge metagenome | isolation source: anaerobic digester from wastewater treatment plant | place: Japan | collected 2015-05-15 ... | reverse complement strand
CAATGGCAAAACATGGACAAACCCTGTAAAAACAAATTTTCCGAATGCGACAAGTAAATTTTTTGGTCTTATCACGAGCCGAAAATTCAGGGTATTTGTTTCAAACGCCAATAGAAATATGAATATTTTAAGACGCCAGATGCACCTATCTGTTTCAACTGATGGAAGGGTGTTCACCGGTATTGCAAGAATTGATATTCCAACAGACGGAAAGGCAACACTTCAGTATCCACACGCAATGGAATACAAGGGTCAGTTACTGATTGCTTTTTCAAGAAACAAAAAAATTATTGAATTGATTACAATTCCACTTGAAAGGATTGAAAAATTGTTTACTCTTTGATTGACAAAACCTTCCGGGAGGCAAAATGAGAAAAGTATTTTTTATTCTTTTTGTAATGTCAGTTTCGTTATATGCACAGTCAAACAATATCCTTTTCAAACAGGAAGTATTTCCACTTACAAATCCAGGGTTTGAACAATTGTCAGCAGGATGGAACATCAAGCCGACTGAAAAAACACAACCACTTCCTGATGTTGTATTTTCTTTTGAAAATGTCGCCTGTGAAGGCAATTATTCTTTTGCTATCACACTGAATAAAAGGACATCAACATACATCCCCCGTTCGTTCCAGGTTGAAAAGGGCAAGAAATATTACATGAGCGCAAAAATCAAAACAGTCGGACAGATTTCAGGAACATTTAGAGTTGTTTATGGTGCAACTGGTGAGCCATATGCAAACCGGGTTGGTCCTGACTCTGACTGGACAATTGCAGGACTTACGTTTGTCGGTGGAAGACACAGCCGCGGATTTGGTGAACCCAAAAATCCTGACCCAAATATTTCATACTGTGAATTGCGTCTTGAAGCAAATGGCATTGGGACAGTATATTTTGACGACATTAAGATCTATGAAATGAAAGAATATGGGGAATACGTGAGATTCAAGTTAATTCAACCTGAAAACAAAAGCTACAGGGTGAAAATTCATGGGCTTTACGGACCCCCAAGCTGGTTTTTCACAATTACTCCAAAAGAAACGTTTTCATCAGGCACTACCAGTACCTGGATTGATCTGGGTACTTATGACCAGTTAAAAGGAAGGGGTGTTGTTTATGCTGGATTTCATTTTGAACCCATTTCAGGAGAAAAATTTGAAACGATTGAGGCAACGATTGATCTTGCCTACAGACCTGAAGATTCCTGTATTATAAAAAGTTTTACCAGAACAACACCAGGCAATATTATTGGTGTAATAATACCGAAAACTGAAAGTAACCCTGATGACTTTTTGAAAGGATTTGCGCTACTTGACCAGGATATCATTAAGAGAAATCAGTTTGTAAAATCATTGAATTTACCGCCTGTGAACCTGAAGAAATTTTATCTTGAGGCACACCTTAAAGGATTCGGGTCAATGTTTTCTGACCCTGTGATGGCGGAAACAGAAATTGACACAATACGAACAATGGGTTTTAATGCGCTTGATACACAATATTCTGGACTTGCCGGTGTTTACAGACAGGTTGCAGAAAAATACGGCATTACACAAACACACCACACCTTCAGAATAGGAAGATTACCCCAGGACCCTGTCAGTAAACGTGTCATTTTTGACCTATCAAAAATCAGGCAGACATGCGCAGAGTTTGTGGAAAAGACAATCGAAAATTTGAAAAAACAGGATCCTGACCAGATATCAATCATCAAATTTATTGATACTGGAGATGAAATTGCAGGCGAAGTTTTTGGAGGAATAGAATATGAACAGGGATATAAGGAATATGTAAAATCACAGGGACTGAAACCATCGGACTTAAAAGCAAAAAACTGGGATGAAGTAAAAATATATGGTTCATGGGGATGGAGAGATTCCTGGAAAATGAGACCCACTGACAGAACTGCTGTTGACTCCTGCATCAACTATTACTGGACACTTCGCTACTGGAATTATGCTACAGCAAAAGTTTACACTATTCTTGCAGAAGAAATCACAAAAAGAATGCCTTCTGTGAAAGTAAGGGTGAATTTTGGTCCACCCTGGGCATATGGATATTGTTCTTATATGCGTGGAGCAGAAATATGGGAATTTGCAAGACAAAACAGTGTAACTGATTTCTGGAATGAGGACTGGTTGAATACATCTGGATGGAGAAATGCCGGAATTCAGATGGTTTCATATCTTGTTGATTTGAGCAAGAGTTGTGCCAGATTAAATAATGCAGATGTCAGCGCATTTGTCATGCCTGTTGCAAAACCTGAAAATATTCAGTTAAAACTTGCTTCTGTCATTGGAAAGGGCGCAAAGAAAATTGATGTGTACAGGTATGGTCCTGCCTATGCTTCTCCTGATAACTGGTCTGGCAGCACTGATATGGCACAGGGCATTTCTCATTTTACAAGAATTCTTGAAAAAGCAGAAGGTATCCTTTTTTCTGGAAAACCGAGGAAACCAGAACTTGCCATTATATGGTCTGCAGGTGAACCTGTGTGGGCAACTGATGATGCCAGTATGTGGAATCAGCAGTTGATTTATCTTGCTTTACAGCATCAACAAATTCCTGTGGATTTTGTTGATGAATTTATGGTTGAACAGGGAGCATTAAAACAATATAAGGTTGCAGTGTTAACCAGTCAATACTTAAGAAAATCTACAAAAAAAGCAATTGTTGACTGGGTATCAAATGGTGGTAACCTGTGGGTTGACGGTATCCCAGCAACAAACGACGAATACGGTCAGCCGTGTGAGATGCTTTTGCCTGTTATTGGAATCAAGGACATCACGGTCGTTGATAGCGCAATCGGAAGGTCCATGAATCCACAAAATGGAGTCAATTTATCTATCATTCCTGGAACAATAAAAATGACGCAGTCGGATGACACAATTTCAGCAGTTGGAAGAAAAATTATTTTTTCTCTGAGAAATCCAGAAAAAACAAAAGTTATTGGTGTATGGGAAGATAATAAACCTGCTGTGATTGAGCATCGGTATGGAAAAGGCAGGGTATTTTATGCTGGCACATATGCTGGCCACTCATATAATAGCGGTGTTGAAAGAATACCTGGAAAAATAGAAATCGGATACAGAGAAAAAGAAAGAAAACTGATTACTGATTTTATCCTTGGTTGCGGTATTCAAAGACCTGTATGGTGTTCAGTGGCTTGTGTTCAGGCTGACTTACTTGAAAGCGATCAGGGTATTGGCATTGTCCTTTCAAACTACTCAGGAATACCTCAAAACCAGATTACTGTGTATATTGACGCTAAAAAACCTGTCTCATCTGTTGTGTCTGCTCAAAAAGGACTATTGCAATTTACACAGGATACAAAAACAAACATCATAACAACCAGTGTGTCACTTGATATTTTTGATTTCATTTTGCTGAAATAAAACATGGGAAAAAATTTTCTTCAAATTGTATTGTTTGGTGATTCAATGACATGGTCACCAGGAGTAGCCATTGGCAAAAGATATGCAGATTTCATTCAAGAAAAACTTCAGAACATATGCGGTGATAATTACATTGTTGATGTTGCTGCATGTGGAGATGGTGGCAACACAGCAGAAGAAGCATATGCACGAATTGAACGGGATTGCATTTCTTATCAACCGCATATCGTGGTAATCAGTTTGGGCGCAAATGATTGTATCAGGGCACCTGATAGAGAAACGTTTAAATCATATTACAGAAAAATTGTGAATGAGGTTAAACACGATGCGACCAGACACATCATTCTTGAAACAATCCCTGCTCTTGATGAAGAATTGCACAGCCAGAGAAACAACCCGAAAGCCCTGTTTTATGGAGGACTTGAAAAATATGTTGAATTTTTCAGCCACTCATTCATCAGGGAAATGGCAAAAACTGGAGATTTTCTCTTGTATGACAGATTTACCCTGTATCATCAGATGCTTGCAGAAAATCCACAGTTGCGAGAAAAACTGATTTTAAAAGATGGCGTTCATCTTACAGAACAGGGAAATGAGTTTTTTGCTGAAAACCTTGTGCCAATCATTCAACCATTGATTCCCGATATTCATCAATTTCAAACAAACGCAGAACAATACCTTGAACAGGCACTTCTTAATCCGGTTTATATTGAATGTACCCAGTCATTGAAAAATGGCAATCTAAAGGAATATCTTACTGAACATCCGAATCTCAAACGATTGATGCTTGAAAAAACAAAATCCACCAGTCGCAGGGCAATTGCATATACAGAAGATGAAAAGGTAAAAAATGAAGCAACAATCGTTCAATACCTTACATCAGGATTTCTGGCTGCTGAAAAAATTTTCAATTCGCAGGATAGTGAAATAATAGGAAAAAGCAAACAATGGGCAATTTCCCATCTTGCAAAACTATCTAACAACAGAGTAGCAAAAACACTTGTTGAACTTATGAATGAAACATGCCTGTGAAGTAGCAATAAAAAAGCCCCGCTTTTTTTTGCGGGGCTTTTTATTTCCGCATAACACTACTGATTATTACCTGCTTCCTGTATAATTCTGGTTCGCATAATTCTTCAAGACATTGGAATAAGTTCTTGATGCAGGTGTGAATTTATAACCTGATCTGTAAGGAGTAACAGTACCACTCCACCCAGCAGTCACTGTTTTTGTATAATATCCTGTGGAATTGGTGATTGCTGTTCCGTAGCCACCAAAATTTAAAATCACGCTGGATATGGGCTGACCTGTACTTGTTTTCACATAACCAGAAATTGCGTAACCACCGAGAGCATTATAATTCTGGTTTGTCTGGTTGCTGCTGAGAGAAGCATAATACCTGTTTGCCGGAGTAAACATGGAAGAAGAATTCTTGGGAGCAACCGTACCTGTCCAACCTCCAGGAAGCAACAAACTGTAACTACCATCTGTTGCTGTCGTTGTAGAACCACTGACACTCGTTCCGTTCCAGACGCCAGTATACTCAACAGTCACACCAGGGAAAACCGTACCATTGGCGCGATAAACCTTACCTGAAATCGTGTACTGGGTAAGCGGGGCAAAAACTGCCCTTGCTGTCTTTGGCCCGTTCATGGTGATACTGGCAGGATTTTGACTGCCACTTGCATCGCCAGACCAGTTAGAAAACTTCCAGCCCTGGTTGGGAAATGCCTGTATCTGGACATTGCTGCCAGCATCAAACCAGCCGCTGGTCGGACTTACGCTACCGCCAGCAATTGGGTCAGCAACTGTTGTCAGATAATACTGGGTTGACCAGTTCACATCCGCAGTTTTGGGTTCATCCATCTTGACTGAGCCAGATGCCTGGTCTGCAACATACCTTGTCCCACCGTCCACCACAGGACTGGTCACTGACCAGTTTGCTGTTGTTCCTGCATCATACCAGTCCTCACCCTGCGGATTGCCGCGCACTGAATTCACTGTCAGATAATACTGGGTCTTCCAGTTCCAGGTTAAAACATGTTCACCGTCCATTGTGACATCAACTGATGTCTGCCCGTTCACTGTGTTGCCATCCAGCGTGTAGCCGGTGCAGATGTATTTTGTTGTACCATCTACAACCTCAGGGTCTACTGAACAACTTACAACATCGTCATAATCATAAATATGGTCTCCAGCATCGGGTACAGGCGTGTCATAATCAGAATTTATCGTGAGTTTGCACTGCCTTACTCCAAGAAAATCCTGGTAGGTCTGGTCTGAACTCAATGGATTGTAATTGCGTGAATCTGGCGTAAATTCATAGTCTGCCAGAGATGGGGTTACTGTATAATTTCCAGAAGCAAGACCTGTGAACGAGTAAAATCCAGAAGCATCAGGATTTGTTGTTTGTGAAGACGCGCCTGAAAGAGTTAAAAGAACATCCTGCACATTTCCACCACCAATTAAAGACACTGTCCCTGAGATGGAATAGGTGGTCGGTGCTGGCGGTGTGCCAGAGTTGATGAGAACAGAAATGTTGTGACCATCGGTGTTGGCAGTGGCTAAATCAGGCATGTCATTTTTGTCAAAGTCAGCCGCAGTGATTCCCCTGGGATACTCGCTGCCCACAGGGAAACCAGTACCCACAAACGAAAAACTGCCACTTCCATTGTTCTCAAGAATAATTACTTTATTGTCATGGTCATTGGTGACTGCCAGATCAAGGTCTTCATCACCGTCAAAATCCGCTGCCACAATACCGCGAACATGTTCCAAACTACTATCAGTGTAGGTGGTCGGGGTGAAAGATGTCCCTGTGCCATTGTTCTTACACACAGTGACGCTCTTTCCATCATGGTCACCAGTAGCAAAATCAATATCTTCATCACCGTCAAAATCACCGGTCACCACACCGTTTGGTTTGTTTCCTACGGCTACATCAAGCTGGCTGCCGAAATCACCCGAACCGTTGTTCTTGAAAACAGAGGCAATCTTGTCTTTCCCGACATGAGTGACAACAACGTCCATATCCTCATCACCGTCAAAATCACCGACTGCGGCTGCCCAGGGATTGTCGTTATTCGTAGAGTACTTTACCTTAGTGTTGAACGTGCCATCACCCTTGCCGGTAAGAACAGAAAAACTCTTGTTTCCATAGTTGCAAACAATCAGGTCAAGGTAGTTATCAGAGTTCAGGTGGGCAAGTACCACTCCAACCGGCTGGTTCTCGGTGGCAAATTCATTCTTATAAGTAAAGGTTCCATCTCCATTGCCCAGATAAACCCGCACATTGTCAGCATCATACCTGGAAACCACAATGTCAAGTTTGCCATCGTTGTTCAGGTCACCACAGGCAATACCCTGTGGCTTCTTATCAACCTTGATCCTGGCAGATGGCGTGGAATTGAAGGTACCGTCGCCGTTATTCAGCAATACATAAAGATAATTGTCTTTATTGTCCACAAAGGCAATGTCAGGATATCCGTCATTGTTGAAATCACCAGAAGTGATGGCAAAAGGTTCTCCATAATTACCAGAAGCAGGATATTGCACGCTACTGGAAAATGAAATCGCCGCATTTCCTGTGGAGATAAAACCAGCACATATTGCAATCAGTGCAGCCAGAAAGAAACCAGACATCCGGAGCCCTGACAGTAAAACAACCATCCTGCTTGCCTTCCTACACACCTTTCTTCTACCTTTCATATCTGCCTCCTTTAACACAGAATAATGGCATGAGATTAATCTATCAGGATTTCAAAATAGAACACATGCCTGTCCCTGTGTCTGAGAAATTTTTTTGATACCTCTTTGCCGATCGATCTGGTTCTGACAAACTTCTTGCTTGCGTATTGTCTCCGGCGGGTAACACTCAGGAAGGCTCTTAAGGATGGCTTTATACTTCCATAATTGTCTTCGGAAGTGCAACCATTGTTAACTTCTACTCAACTGCTTTCATTATCAGAATACCATATTATTTTATCCTGTCAAGTGTCGTGAAAAGAACAGGTTTCCCATTAACAGAAAAATTGAAAACTTAACATCTATTGACAGAATAAAAATCACTCGGTACAATAGGACTATGAAAAAGATAAAGGTTTTTTACAGGGGGCTCTCCCAGAAAAACAGAATTATCTTCTGGGTCTGCTTTGCAGTAATTTTGCTTTCCCTTTTCGCCATAGGCAGAACGATTTATAGAGCAACCACCAGCAAGAATCCCACAATAGAAAATTATATGAAACAGATTCGCAGTAAGGACCCTGCTCAAAGAGAAACTGGTGTATATACTGTGGGACTTTATAGGGTTAAGGAAATGGCTGATACACTGGAAAATATGATACGACAGGACCCGGAAATCAAGGTAAAAAAGGTTGCTGCCTGGTCACTGGGAAGGATTGATATCAATAGATTGGTAAAATTGCTTGATTCACAGGACACAGACATTAAGGATATTGCAATGGAAGCACTAATCAAATTAGACAAAAATAACGTCTCATATATGATGGAACGATTTGCAAAAGAAGATGTTGAAACAAAGAAAAAAATTCTGGGTGTTATTGATACCCTGAAAAAACCGGATTTTAATGGATCCCTGATAGAAGTTGCTGAAAACAAAGATGAAAATGCAGAAATCAGACTTCAGGCGCTCAGTATTCTTAAAGATACAGGAACAATGGAACTTGAAGGGAGATTGAATAATATCTATTACAATGACCCGGCAACTGAAATGAAAGAGGCAGCCAAACATACCCTTGAATTCATTAAAAACAGGGAGAAAAACAAATGAAACGAGGTTTCACTCTTGTTGAACTTCTTGTGGTGATTGCGATTATCAGTATGCTTGCCGGTCAGATTATGCCATCGCTGTCAACTGCCAGAGAAAAAGGAAGACAGGCGAATTGTATCAATAACTTGCATCAGATCGGGATTGCCATGGAAATTTATTATCAGGACTATGATGATTATCCCACATGGCTTTCAATCATGGTTCCATCCTATCTCGCAACAGACAAAATTTTTATATGCCTGACAGACAGATACAGGGGTGTCACAGGTCATGGCAATCCTCAATATCCTGGAAGCAATGACATTCCACCAGCCCAGATACCTGGCTACAGTCCACCCTATGAACCTGAATTTGCATATAGAAATCCAAATGTGACGGCATGCAGTTACATTTATGAATTCAGCCCATGTGCCTGTGAGTGGTTTATGCAGGGATACGCAAGTGGAACATATACTGATACTGACTTGAATCAGGCAGATACCAATAGGGATGGAAAGGTGTCATGGAAAGAAGCAAAACTCTGGCAGGCAAGTACTCAGGGACTTTCTGACAATTTGCCAATTGTGCGATGTTTCTGGCATAATTACAATTATGGACAGAAGGTTCTGAACCTTGCCTATAAGGACTATCACGTATTTACAAGCAGGATGTACTGGGAAAATTCTGCCGACTGATTTACAGGAATTTTTCTAACACACTTCTGGCAAGTATGATATCAAGGGTAAAAAGATTATCCCACCACAGATTGAAAGAATCTTTATCGCCCACCCACTTCAAATAATACTCCTTCATCGGTTTTTTCAGTACTCTCATTTCTTTGAGCGCAGAAAAAAATCTGTTTTTCATATCTTTTTTCAAAGGGGATGGCATTTCTTTTCTTGTTGAGTACCACCACCTGGCCTCTTCTATGATTGACCGTATTTTGTTTCGCAGACACTCTGCCTTTAGGGAAAGATTCAAGCCATCACCAAAACAACCTGTGACATTCCCTTTTTCCACAATATTATAAACAATGTCAAAATTCGGAACCTTTGGCGGAGAAATCATCCTCAATATGTCGTCGAGTGTCCAGTGTTCATCGAATGTTGAAGGCATGTCAAGTTCAAACGCAATTTCTTCTGCACTTTTTCTGAAATCATCAGGCGTTACCTTACCTGTCCACGAAGCCCTTGCAAACTGGACAATGTTATAAAAGGTAAGGGTCCACATCGCATTGATTGGAGCAAATGAATGACCCCTTGCCCATAGTGTCCCAATAATTCCCTCTCCCTGATTTTTGATAAGAAAATCACACATATGGGCAGGATTTAATAGACCCCTGACATAGTTTGCACGAATCGGCATATCAGCACTCATGTAAATACCGCATGCTCCCCACAACGGTACACCGGTTGTCGTCATCAGTTTCAGCTGGGCAAAACTTGCTGGATAATTTGTGCTTTCATCTATTCCAATTCTTCTTATTTCCTCTGGCTCAAGGTCTTCAAAAAACTGTCCCTTTTTAACAAATGCTGCTGGTTGTTCTGGTTCTGGTATGTATTCATTGTAAAATTGTTTTCTCGTGGGCCTGTACCCCTTGTAAATCACAAATTTTGACCTGTTTCCTGCAGAGGTATAGTCCCATGGAATTAAAATGACCCGTCTATCTATTTTTTGAACAAGATCAAGCCGTCCATTACCAATAAACATATCTGCCCATGCCATCGGTATTTTGTTGTGCTTGAAAACCTGTTCCCAGACAGATTGCACATGCTCAAGATAGAGTTCAATCTTTCCACCGGATTCCTTCATTCTTTCAGAACACCTTTTACACATACCCAATTGTCTTGTTTCGTCCTGTCCAACATGAATATACTGTGATTCTGCATGGAGCGTACAAACATAGTCAATGAGTTTCTCAAGATAATCTTTCACGATTTTTTTTGACGGACACAACTGTGATGGATATTCAGGGTTTTCAAATAGGTTTTTTGTTCCCTGTAATCTTGAAAGATATTCAACATGTCCAAATGTCTGAATCAGGGGTATCCACTGAATACCAAGGGATTGTGCGTGCTTTAACAATCTTGTTATCTCGTTTTCTGTGTATCTTTCTTTTTCTGGAAACTGTTTTGGTAAAGGCAAATATGGTATCCTGTGTTCGTATTCAACTACAACCCCATTAATTCCCCATCTTGCAAGTTGCTCAAGAAGCCCGCAGAAAATATCAAATGGTATTTTTGATCCTTTCAGGTCAATGTGAAAAAATCTATTTTTTATTGCGGGCTCTGGAAATTCAATCCTCCAGGAAGGAAGATTCTTTTTTCCCTTGAAAATCATTTCGTTTTCCTTTGTTAGAATTAGAATGGAAACCAGGCAAGTATTTCATCAACAACAATTTCGTGCCCTTTTCTTGAAGGATGATTAATCCAGCTCATCAATGTTTCAAGAGAAACTCCATTTGACACTGCCTTTTCAAAAGCAGTGTAACTATCAGCAAAGGCAACTTCTTCTTCGGATGCAATGGTTCTGATAATTTCTGCCTGCTTTTTAAGAAGTTTTCCATAATCCTGCTGTGGGTCAACAACAGAAAAATCCCACGTCGGAGTTAAAAGCATTACTGCAACATTGTTCTCCTTTGCCTGCCTTACCATAGATGTCCATGCGTTTTGAACAGAACTGGCATCAGCCGTCCTGTCATTGAGTCCATAATCTATCAGTACGAGGTCTGGCTTGTGACACAACACATCCTGTGAAAACCTTTTTGCGCCTGAAATTGAATTTTCTCCACCAATGGCAGTCACAATCACATTGATAACAGCCAGAGGAAATCTTTCCTTCAGTTTCCTGTGGAGAATATGAGGATAGGCATTGAATGTGTCAACAAACGGTGTGGCAAAATATCCAGCAGGCACACTGTGACCGTGACAGACAATGTTCACAGTCCTGTTCTCAGGCCACTGTTTCTTTAACAGATTCACCAGATTTGCAAGATACATCTTTTTTTCTGCCAATGCCATTTTTATATGTTTTTTGCTTCGTCTATCATCGCAAACAGATTGTGAGCAAGAACATCTGCCTGAATGGTAATACCTGGTTCAAGAATATAACCACCGCCTTTTCCCATTGTTTCTTTCAGTCGCTTTACCTCGTTTCGCACCTGCTCAGGCGTACCTCTCACGAGTAAATCCTGCGTACTTATACCGCCGCAAAAACACAGATCAGTTCCAAATTCCTTTTTCAGATAATAAATATCCATTGCTTCTGGCTGTACTGGATGAAGAATGTCAAGCCCGAGTTCAATCAAATCAGGAATAATCGGAATAATGTATCCACAGGAATGTTGAAAAATTTTTTTACCATTTTTTGCAGCAAATCCATATATTTTTGCAAGAAATGGCCTGATAAATTTCCCCCACATTTCAGGAGAAATAATCATCCCTTTTTGCGTTCCATAGTCATCACTGAGTGCAATGGCTTCGAACTCAAATCTTTCAAAAAGGATTTCCATTGTCCCGAGAATGTAGTCAGTAATACCCGATAACAACTCCATAACAAAACCTGGATGTAACACAATATCCATAAGCAAGTTTTCCATCCCCCTCATAAATGTTGCTCTTTCCCATAAATCCCCAACCCATATGATTCTGTAATGATCTTCTTGTTTTTTGCACCAGTTTTCAATATCTTCAAATCTGTACGGCAAACCAGGGTCTGGAAACCTGTATCCAGAAAGGTCTGGATTTTTTAATACAGGTCCTGTTGGCGCGCCCCTGTCAATTGCACTTGTTGACCATCTCACGCCATATTCATCAACTGCAGTGTCGCCGAACTTTGCAGGGTCTGCATAAAGGGGTTTAATGGATTTTGGAGAAATCATTCTGATGGGAAGATTGATTGCATCAGCAATCGGTGAACCATAATGTTGTTCAGCAATTTTCAAAGAAACAGGTGAAAACATAAAATTGTATGGTACCGGCATTTCCCTGTGATTGATTATTAATTCTATCCATTTTCTGTCATTTTTTGGTCTCATATGCCAATTAAATTATCACAAAAATTTCTTTTTTCAAATCTTGTAAATCCAGCCAATTGTGATAATATAACATTGCCATGCTGGAAAATAAACTTGCAAAACTTATTCGCGAGAAAAAACCATCGCTTGGTGGATGGATTAATCTGACTGACCCTGGGATTGCCATCATCATGGCACGCGCAGGATATGACTGGCTTTTGATAGACAATGAACACCATCCTTTCACTGAAACACAGATACAGGCAATGATTTACGCTTTAAGAACCACTGGTGTTACTTCCATTATCAGGGTCAGGGGAAACGATCCATCCCATATCAAATGGGTGCTTGATACTGGTGCAGGCGGAATTATGGTACCAATGTTGGAAAACGCCCAGGATGTAAAAAAGGCAATCTCTTATTCAAAATATTTCCCGCTTGGGAACCGGGGATACAGTCCCTTGCGGGCAACTGACTTCTGGGCATTCAAGCAAGAGTATGAAGAAAAAGCAAACAGGGAAGTACTTTTAATCTGTCAGATAGAGCAGCCCTCTGCCGTCAATGAAATAGAAGAAATTGTGAAACTACCGGTTGACGGCGTCTGGATTGGTTATGCAGACCTTTCGTATTCAATGGGCTATCATGGGAATTTCAAACACCCTGAAGTCCAGAAGGCAATTGATAAGGTTATTGATGCAGCCAATAAATACAACAAACCCTGGGGCATGCCAGCTGCAACCCCAGAAGATTTTGCCCTGAGAGTAAAACAGGGAGCATTACTCATGATAGCTGGCTCTGATGTCTATTTCCTTAATTCAGGTGCAACCGAAAGAGTCAGACAATGTCGCAAGGCGATTGAATGAAAATTATCCTTTTACGATCCCCTGATTGATTCTCTTTGCAATTTTTATGGCATCCTTTACAGCCAATCCTGCGCCACCCACCATCAGAATGATTCCAATTATTGTGAATGCCACATATTTTTTTGGTATATATTTTGTGATTGACTCTTCTTGCTTTTCCTGTTTTCCTTCTGTCTGAGCTTTTTCCTCTTTTTCAACTTCTTCAACAACAATTCCTTCTTCTGTAAGTGGTACGGGTTTTTCTGACGAAATGCCAGTACCCTCAGAAACCGTGCTCATCTGGTGCCCACCTGCAAAAGCCCTTACCTCTTTGATTGTTGCCACAAGCCCCCATACAAAAAGAACCAGCCCGACAACAACAGTGATAAAAAACAATGCACCTTTTCCAAACTGGCCATTGTAGACCTGACCGAGACCAGGACACAGAGTTGAAAGCACTGCTGCAACACCTGAAGATTTCTGCTCATACTTTCTTCTCACAGATACCCTTATTTCTTCCTCTTCAATAACCCTTGCTCTTTCATCTTCATTCAATATACCCATAAACCCTCCTTTTTCAGGTTTTGAAAAGGCAAGTTTGCAGGGGATGCGGATTTATCCGTAGTTTTGTCTGTGCCGCAGCA
>ERZ795045.3507-NODE-3507-length-13665-cov-6.191256_pt1 | contig 13665 bp, 6 predicted proteins | sample MGYA00375129_ERZ795045 | MGnify/ENA primary metagenome ERZ795045 (study PRJEB30174, sample SAMN05720166) | activated sludge metagenome | isolation source: anaerobic digester from wastewater treatment plant | place: Japan | collected 2015-05-15 ... | reverse complement strand
TTAGCGCCGCGCGCCGGGTTGCGCGCTGCATCCGAGGCTTCGGATTCCTTATCTTCGGAATCTCAGAAGAACCCGCGCCATGCTTGGCAAAGAGATTTTTCATTATACTGATGAATCGTGCGGGCTAGCTCGCCTGGCCGAGGCCTCCTCAAGGGGATCCGCCAGGCAAGCTGCCCGATAACGAGCTTTCTCGCACCACGCGGGCTAGGTTTCGGGTGCTGCCGCCGACAGGTCGACGACGATCACCTGAATTGGGCGCAGAATGGCGACGGGCGTTCCGTTGACGAGGTATCGCCCATGCACTGGGACGATCACCGCCCGGGCGCCACCTCGGACCACGACGGCCTGACGGCTTGTCAGGAGCAGCGGGATGTTGCCGACGTACACGACGGACGGCACCGCGGGCACGACGACAACAGTCGGCTGGGCCTGGTCGCCTGTCTCCTCCGCGGCCTCAGCGGATCCCACCGCCGGAAAACCCAGGGCGAGGCATGCGCCCAGGATCGCCGGAACGATTGCTCTCCACACGGTCGGCTGCCTCCTCTCGGCGGTGACCACGGGTCCCGCCGCGACGCGAGCACCGATCGATTACCCGTACCGGGAGGGAGCAAACCGGCGTGGTGCGCCTCTCGCGAGCCGGCAAAAAGGGCAGGGGGCAGACGCGACCCACGCCGCTGCGTAACCTTCGTGCCTACGGAAGTTCCAGCAACTCGCCCAGGGAGAAGGGTGACTCCGTGTCGAGGTAGGAACCGACGCCGTAGCGCGACGCTTTGCCCGAAGGCCGTTGCTTCTCCAGGAGAATCTGATCGATCCGGCAGCCCTGCACGTCGAGGGAGAGCGGTGTCCGGGTGTAGCCATAGCCCTCGTACCCGGTGAAGAAGTTGATGGCGATCCGCTTCCCGGCATCGGCGGGCTTGATGGCGGTTGCGTGTCGCAGTCTCTTCTCCACCTCCGTGGCGTTCTGGATCGTCACCGTGCCTCCCGCGGGATCGGTGGAGACCACATCGAAGGAGAGCGTGTACCACCCGGCAATGATCGGCTCTGTCGTCTGGCCATCGCTACCGCCACGCCACAGGTTCACCACGCGCACGCCTGCACCAGGCTGGGGGCGCGGTGCTGGGAGCGAGGGCGGCAGGTTCAACGCCTCGCGAAGCGCATCCGCCAGAATCCGCGCCACCAGGCGATAGCCCTCCGGCGTCGGATGGAGGAGGATCATGGCCTCCCAGTTTTTCGTCTCGCGGATAGGCTTCTCATATTCTACCCAGACCACCTTGTCCGGCGGAAAGGCGGTGGCGAAGCGCTCGCGGAGGAAGACGTTCGTTCGCGCGTTCGTTTGGTCGCGCAGCGGGTTGTCGGTATGACAGGGGAAGACGCTTGCGAGGAAGACCTTCTTCACGCTTGGCTTCTTCAGGAGCGCGTTGACGATAGCGATAATCCGCTCCGCTGTGCCTGCCGCGGTGCGCTCCACCAACGCCGGATCCTTTGTGTTGTTGTCGTTTGTGCCGATATGCAGGTGGTAGTATGGGCAATCAGGGATGGCGTCGATTCGCGCGAGGACCTTGGCCGTGCTGTTTCCTCCCTCGCCGGCGTGGCTATAGCCCAGCTTCGCGGTGTGCGTGCCGACAAAAGCGAGCGTTGGGATCTGCTCCAGGAGAAACTGGCGCCAGGTGTCGCCATGACCTGACCAGGTGATGCTGTCGCCAATCATGCAGAGGGGGATCTGCGGCGGTGTCGAGGCCGTGCCTTTCTCAGAAGACGCGGCAAAGCCCATGTGTCCCGCGCACAGGCAAATGGGCACCGCGAGGGCGAGAGAGCGCGCGGCTCGCGCCAAGAGTGCAAGCGCGCGGCAAGTGGTGTTGGTTCGGTTCATACTGCCTCCTCTGGACTATTGCTTCGTCGCAGAAGGTCATGTCGCCTGCAGGATCTTATGGTACTTCCTACCATCCGGCCCCTGCAGGTTCCGAGACCGCGGATGGAAGAGCCGTAAGGCGTTTTCGAAGGACCGCGAAGCGCACCGGCATTCCGGCCGGGTCTCGCGATCTGGGGGAGGGCACATGGTGCTTGCCAGCGCCGCGTGATTGTGTCATAATGACGGGGGGGAGTTGATGGACGCGGCGCTCGAGAGTTTTGGATTGGACCTGTCGGCGGGAGGCTTGCGGAATACGGCGAGCGCCCGGCAGGTGTTTGTTACCCTCCTGAAAGCGGCCCCGGATCCCCCCTTCTTCGAGCGCCTGGCGACGCGCCTCCTGGAGTGCCTGGCGGAGTGCGCCGACCCAGATATGGCGCTGGGGAACCTCCACCGGTGGCTTGGGCAGCTCGGTCACAGCCTCGCCGTGCAGCGCATGCTGGTCGAGGACCAGTTCCTCCTGCGCCACCTGCTCCTGCTCTTTTCGTCCAGCCAGTACTTCGCCGATATCTTGTGCCGCGACCCCGCGTACTACGAGCTGTTGGCCGATCCAGCGCGGCTTGCCCAAAGACGCACCGCGAAAGAGATTGCCGAGGCGGTGGCCCGCAGTGTGGCGCCTTTCCGCACCTACGAGGGCCGGCTGGATGCCCTGCGCCGCGCCAAGCGGCGCGAGATCCTGCGCATCGGCGCGCGCGACCTCTTCGGCCTGGCGAGCTTCCCGGAGGTCGTGGACGAGCTCTCGGCGTTTGCCGATGCCGCCGTGGCACAGGCCTACCGGATGGCCCGCGAGGAGATCGAGCGGCGCTTCGGTTCCCTGGACGGCCTGGAGTTCGCGGTCATCGCCATGGGAAAGCTGGGTGGGCGCGAGCTCAACTACTCCTCCGATATCGACCTCATCTTCGTCTACCGGGGGAGTGAGGAGCACGTTGCCTCGGCGGCGCGGATTGGCGAGCATCTCATCGAGGCGCTCGCACGGCCCACGGCGGAGGGCTATCTGTTCCGGGTCGACATGCGCCTGCGCCCCGAGGGGCAGGCCGGGCCGCTGGTCCGCTCGCTCGATGCGTATCGCGACTACTACGAGCACCACATAGAGCACTGGGAGCGGCAGGCGCTGCTGAAAGCGCGCTTCGTGGCGGGCGATGAGACGCTGGGCCGCGACTTCCACGCGCTCATCGAGCCCTATGTTTACCGCCTGGACGTCCCCCCCTCGCTGATTGAGGAGCTGCGCCTGAACAAGCTGCGCGTGGAGAAGCGGTGCGAAATGGCGGGCGAGCGCTTCACCAACGTGAAGGATGGCTGGGGCGGGATTCGCGACATCGAGTTCACCGTGCAGCTCCTGCAGCTTCTCTTCGGAGCGCGCGTGCCGGAGGTGCGCACCGGAAACACGCTGGAGGCGCTGGATGCGCTTGCGCGTGCGGGCCTGCTCCCTGCCGAGGAGTGTCAGCGGATTCGCGAGGCCTACGAGTTCCTGCGCGTCGTGGAGCACCGGTTGCAGATCATGGATGAGCGCGCGGTCCGCTGCCTCCCCCTGGCCTCCGAGGCGGTGGCGCGCCTCGCCCGGCGAATGCCGCGAATGTGGCATCACGATCCAGGCGCTGAGTTCACCGCCGAGTACCGGCGACATGCTGGCACCGTGCGCGGCTTCCACCAGCGTTTCTTTTTCGACCCGTTCGAGAGAGAAGCGGCGACTCCCAGCCGGTTGACGGCGCTGGGCGAGCTGCTCCTCACGCTCGATTCGGAGGACGCGCGGGCGCGCATCCGGCAGTACCTGGTGGCGCGCGGCTTCCTGGCGCCCGAGCGCGCGCTGTCCGATCTGGACCGGCTGGCGGGGATCGGCGGGCCACGAGCCAAAGCGGCGCGCCTGGAAGACCTGGCGCTGCTGGCGCGCGTCGGACCGCAGCTTTTGGAGACGGCGGCGATGGCTCCGGATCTGGATGCGGCGCTCTCCTTCGTGGTGGAGGTGGCGCTGAAGGGAGATCGCGAGGGCCTGTTGACCACACTCGGCGAAAGCGGATTCGCGCGCGAGGTGATGTGCCGTTTGGGGGGCACCGCGCCCGCAGCGACGCAACCGATCCGGCGCGAACCGGCGCTCCTCGACATGCTGTTCGAGCCGGAGGCGATTGCCTCGCCCGCGGATGAGCACTCGCTCCGAGAGCGGCTGGCAATCCGACTGGCGCGCCATGAGGACCACGAGGCGCGCCTAAACTCGCTCCGGCGGTTCAAGCGCCGGGAGATGCTCCGGATCGCGGCCGCGGATGTGCTGGCCGCCGTGGACATCGAGGGCGTGGTGCATCAACTGACGCTCCTCGCAGAGGTGTGTGTCGGCGCGGCGGTGGACCTGAGCGTGGACGCGCTTCGGGCGCGGGGCGACCTGGAGGGCGAGCCGGAGTTCGCGGTTTTCGGCCTCGGCGGAGTTGGCGGCTTCGAGATGCTCTACCCATCCGATCTCGACCTCCTCTTCGTGTGCGATCTCCCCGAGGGCGAGGCTCGCGAGCGGTGCTACCTGAGCTACTCGCGCCTGGCCGAGCGGACCCAGGATGCCCTGACGCGCCTCCTTCCGGATGGCGACCTCTATCCGGTGGACCTGCGTCTCCGTCCCGAGGGCCAGGGGGGCGAGCTGGCCCCCTCGCTCGACGCCTGCCGGCGCTACTACGCGGAACGCGCGCAGACGTGGGAACGTCAGGCGCTGCTTAAAGCGCGCTTCCTCGCTGGAGACGTCCGCGTGGCCCGCGAGTTCTGCGAGATCATCCGGCCTTTCGCCTTCCCGGAGGATCCCTCGCCGGAGATGGCCGATGAAGTGCGCGCCATGAAGCGGCGCGTTGAGAAGGAGCGCACGGATCGCACCACCCGGGCGCGCGATCTCAAGCTGGGCCCAGGCGGGATGTCGGACGTGGAGTTCCTGGTGCAATGGCTGCAGCTCCTCCACGCCGGGCGGCACCCGGCGCTGCGCGAGCCGAGCACGCTCGCGGCGCTGCCAGTGCTCGTCTCGCTCGGTCTGCTCCCGGAGGACGAGGCCGGCATCCTGCGCGAGGGCTACCGCTTCCAGATGCGCCTGCGCAACCTCCTCTACCTGCGTTTCGGACGCCCGGTTGCGGTGCTTCCCGAGGGGGATGAAGACCAGCGGGCGCTGGCGCGTGCCCTTGAAATGGAGAACGCGGGCGAGCTGCTCGAGGCGTTCTACGCCCATCGCGAGCGGGTGCGCGCCATCTTCGAGCGTCGGTTCTACGGCGACGGGTAGGCCCGCCGTCCTGCCGGGCAGGAACGCGCGGTTTGTCCGCGAAACGTTGGGTTTGGAAAACGCCCGCGCCTTGACAAAGAGCGTGTTCGGGGCCTTCGGGAGGATTGGATGGCGCTGCTCGGTTGGGAGACCTATTTCGATAAAACTCTGGGATGCTGGATGGGGAAGAACTCTGGAGGCACCCTGGGCGGGCCGGTTGAAGGGCGCAAGGAGGCGCTGGCGCTCGATTGGTATCCCGTGGTCCAGGAAGGCGGCATCCCCAACGATGACCTGGAAGTGCAGCTCGTCTGGCTCCATGCCCTCGAAACCAGGGGAATCGCCCTCACCGCCGAGGATCTCGCCGCGGAGTGGCTGGATCACTACCTGCCCAACTGGGACGAGTATGGCTTCAGCAAGACCAACGTGCGCAAGGGTCTGCTGCCCCCTCTTTCCGGCGCGTGGAACAACTGGTTTTCCGAGAGCATGGGGTGTCCCATCCGCTCGGAGATCTGGGCGTGCGTCACTCCCGGCCTGCCGCTGCTCGCCGCTCGTCTCGCCCGCGAGGACGCCATCGTTGACCACACCGATGAATCGGCCTACGCCGAGATCCTCTTCGCCGTCATTGAAAGCGCCGCGTTTGTCGAGGAGGATCGCGACCGGCTGATGGCGCTGGGGCTCGCCGCGATCCCGGATGAATCGCGCGTCGCGCGCGCCGTGCGCGTGATGCAGGAGACGTGGCAGCGGACGGGGAGCTGGGAGGCCACTCGCCAGGCAATCCTGGAGGCAGAGGGCCGCTGGAACTTCACCGACGCGCCCCAGAATATCGCGTTCACACTCCTGGGATGGTACTCGTCGCCCAATGACTTCGGCCAGGCGATCTGCGATTCGGTCAACTGCGGCTATGACACCGACTGCACCGGCGCGACGCTGGGCGCCATCCTCGGCACGGCCTGGGGGGCGCGCCGCCTCCCAGAGCGGTGGATGAAGCCACTCGGCGATTCCATCGCCATCGATCCCCGGCGCACGCGCCTGCACGCGGTGCCGAAAACACTTCAGGAGCTCGCGGAGCGCACGGCGGCTATCGCCGTGGCGATGCTGGCGCAACACGGCTACGCCTTCGGCCCCGGGCGCGTGCTCGAGGTTGCGCTTCCCACGCCGGAGGAGCTGCGCCAGCAGATGCAGGATGCCGGCCTGTGGCGGAACCGCCGCGATGAGGTGGAGCGCCGCTTCCATCATGGGCGCGTCCGCGTCCGATACCCTGGCGGGCCCGTGCTCGCCCCGGGCGGCAAGAGCCAGGTGACAGTCACCGTGACGAACGACACCGAGCGGCGCATGGAGGGGCCTGTCGCCGTGGCGCCTCTCGCGCCCGGGCTTTCGGCGAGGATCGCGCCCGAGGCGGTCGACCTGCTTCCCGGCGAGAGCGCGGAGCTTACCATCGAGTTGTCACTCGATGCCGGGGCGCCTCCGCGCGCCCATAGTGACGCGGCCATTGCCCTCCTGGCCGAGGGGATTGCCCCCTGGAGCTTCACGGTATCGGTCATTCGCCCGATGTATTGGCAGATGGAACGCTGGCCAGCCGAGGCGTATGAGAGCACCGAGGACGCGGCTCCCATTCCGGGCGGAGAGCGCGTGGCGGTCGAGGGAAACCGGATGCCGCTTCCGGAACCGGGGATGTGGGTAGGCCGGACGCGCGTGCTGAACCCTTCGGCGCACGAGCGCCCGGTGCGGATCTGCTCGCCGTCCAACTACCCGGTCCGCGTCTGGCTGAATGGTGAGAAGGTGGTGGAGAACCCGGGCGGGCCGATTCGCCCGAGCTATCATGCCAATCCGGCGCACCACTACGGGGCGGGAATCCTGCTGCCAGGGTGGAACGAGCTGGCGGCGGCATGGCTGCGCGGCGACGAGCCGGGCGAGGCGCACCTCTTCCTCACTGCGCCTGACGGTACCGGATGGGGAGACCTCGTCTTCGAGCCGTAGTCCATGAAGATGCGTGGCTACTTCCGGATGATAAGGATGATAATGCCTGGCGGCACGCCGCCGGCGGGGGAGGGATGAAGGTGTTGACACAGAGGATCCGGGTTTCGAGCCCGCTCTGGATGGCCTGGGGGCTCTTGTTCGTGGCCGTGTGCCTGGCGGGCAGCGCGACGCGCGTGCCGGCTGCGGCGCAGGATGGAAAGCCGCCCACTTATACTGCTTTGCCGGTGCGGGTGCCGATGAAGATCGATGGCGCGCTCACTCCCGAGGAGTGGGCCGGTATCGATCCGGCGAAGGCGATGGTACTTTCCGCCGGGGAAGCGACGGCGCGCGCCTGGGCGGTTCACGCGGGCCACTCGCTCGTGATCGGCATCGATGCCGGCGATGGCCCGACGCGCGACGAAGGAACCGAGTGGGGGCAGCGCGACGGCGTGCAGGTGGCGCTTGCGGCGATTGGCCAGCCGGACCAGGTGTGGGTTCTGCGTGGCTATACGGACGGGAAGTTCACCTGGGGGCGGCTTGCCGGCGCTAGCACAGAGCCGGAGCCGCAGCCCGCGAGGGGGCTTGTTTACCGGGTCCGGGCGCGCGAGGGCGGCGGCTGGACCGCCGAGTGCCGGATCCCCTTCCAGATCATTCGGATTCGAGGGGTCGGCCGGCAGCCGGTAGCGCTCCATCTCACCGTGCGCCGCGCCGCCCTCGATCGGTGGTTGACGTGGCCGGCGGGCGCCGGCCCGACGCTTGCGATGGGAAAGGCAGGAATCTTGGATTGGCCTGAAGTGAAGCGGTGGGAAGAATCGATTCTGGCGTTCGAGGGGCGTGACCGGCAGAATCCGCCTCCGAAGGGCGCGCTCCTCTTCGTCGGCAGCTCGAGCATCGTCGGCTGGGACGTGGCCCGGTTCTTCCCTGACGTGCCAACGATCAACCGGGGCTTCGGCGGGTCGCAACTCGCTGACTCCGTGTACTACTTTGACCGGATCGTGCTGCCCCACCGGCCCAAGGTGGTGGTCCTCTACGCGGGAGACAACGACATTCCATCCGGAAAGAGCCCGGAGGTCGTCGCCGCGGACTTCGAGCAGTTCCTGGCCCGGGTGAAGCGCGATCTGCCGGGCACGCACCTGGTCTACATCGCCACGAAGCCAAGCATTTCGCGCTGGGCGCTGCGAGACCAGTATCAGAAGGCCAACGCGCTGATCCGCGAGCAGTGCGAGCGCGAGCCTCTTGCGGGCTACCTCGATATCTGGCCGGCGATGCTCGGCGACGACGGCACGCCGCGCCCCGAGCTCTTCAAGGTGGACGGCCTTCACCTGAGTGAAGCCGGCTACCAGCTTTGGACGGCGCTCCTCAGAGATCACCTGAAGAAGGAGACGACGTTCCTCCCGTGACAGAGTGAGTGGCATCTACCGGCGGCGCGCCCCTCATCGCCGGGCGCCCGCCGGTTTTTGTTTGAGAGCTGCCTCCAGCGCCTCGAACTCCCTCGCCGTGGTCAGGTAGACCACCTCGGTTCCGAGGGGCGTGCCACCACTGAGCGGGTTGCCGAAAAGATCCAGGCAGGTGATCCCAGGCGCTTCGGGAAGCGTGTAAGGGGCATGGCCCACGTCGGGAGAGAGGGCGGCGACTGCTCGCGACCGGCCCGAGAAGAGGTAGGCAAAGACGCCCTCGCATGGCGAAAGGCACTTCACGAACCGCGTGTCTTCAATCAGCCAGGCGAGGGTGGAGTGGGCCGCGCCTTGCGGGTGGAGCGCGCCGTCGGCGGAGACGAGCGCCGTCCACGGATAGCGCACGCCGAAGGCGCCGTGGCCGTGGATGGTGTAGAGGAAGCTCTTCTCCACGCCGAGCGCGCGCTGGCTGATCAGGTAGCGTGCCAGCCGGTCCGCGGCGCTTATCACCCTGGACGGCGCGTCGTAGGGCAGCGTCCAGCGATAGAAGCCGTTTTCCAGGGGGCAATCGAGGACATTCCCCTCGCTCATCCACACCGGCCTGGGCACGCGCCCGAGCTTCTCCACGAAGGGGCCAATCGCCTCCTCGTAGCGCTTAGCCGGGGCATCCTGGGGCTTGCCAAGGATGCCGCCGGAGTAGTCGTGGTAGGAGATGATGTCGCAGCTCTCCACGGCGCCGTGTTCGAGCAGCTCGCGGGTCCACTGCCCGGGCATGGTGTTGAACCCGAGGATGCGCGCCCCCGGGGCCTCGGCTCTCGCCGTCTCATAGGCCGTCTTCTGGAGGATGGCGTAATCCTTGGCCGCGGTCTTGCTTCGGATCACGCGCTCTCTAAACGGCTTATCGGTCTTCTCCCGGTCGTAGCTGCCGATCCAGAAGAGGGTGCCCCACGGCTCGTTCCATATCTCCCAGTGATCGATGACGCCCTGGTAGCGCCGGGTGATGACACGGACGGCGTTCGCCCAATCCTCCATCTTCTTCGGCTGGAAGTAGCGCTCGAAGTAGCTCTTCGTGGGCTGGCCCCAATCGGTAGCCCATCCGGGCGCGGTGCTCAGCAGGCCGAGAATCATCAGCCGGTGCTTCCGGTAGCGGTGGATCGGCTCGTCGAAGAACTGCCACTTCCCCTTTTCCGGCTCCAGGTGTGCCCAGCCGATGTACTGAGTGCCGGCGTCGTGCAGCCGGACCCAGTTGCAGCCCACCGCCTTCGCCATCAGGATGTGCCTGGTGGTGGCGTTCGTGTGGATCCCGAAGGGCGAGTTGGGCGCGTCCTTGCCCCAGTAGCGCGGGCGGCGAAGACGGTGGACCACCAGCTCGGTCTCCGGGCTGAGGCGCCGGCCCGTGGCGTCTTCTACCCACGCCTCGATCCGGTGGGTGCCGTAGGACCGCCCGGGGAAGATCGCGTAGCGCATCCTTCCCTGGTGCAGCTTGCCTTGCCGGAGGCGCACGTCGGGCAGGGGACTCTCGACGCCATAGACGTTGACGACCCTCGCCTTGAGCACCGCGCCGGGAGCCTCGCCGGTCACGCAGTAGAGGACCACGGCGGGCTCGTCCTCAAACTGGACGAGGGCAGGGGAGGCGTCCGATGGGGGCAGGGCGAGCGAGACCTCGCACGGGGCCGGGGGCGTGTAGGCGGTCGTCTCGCGTCCTTCCTCTACTTGGAGCGCGTCGACCCAGAAGGTGCCCGTGGCTTCGATCCGGACCACGTGGGCTTTGGCGAAGAGCGCCGCCGTGAAGCTGACACGATCGCGCTGCCACTCATCCGTGGCGGTGAAAGGCGCCTCCGCGAGCGTTCGCCCGTCGGCGATGGCGACGAGTTTGCCCTGGGCGCGTCCTCTCACCGCCAGGCTCGCGGTGTGCTCCTTCCCGCTCCAGGGGGGCACCAGGAAAGGCGCAGTCGTGATCTCGATCCCCTTCTCGGCGGCAATCCGCAGCGCGGGGAAGCCGGACGGGCCGGGTAGCTCGCGGTCGGGGACCACGGTCACCTCATCGCCATCCGAGTAATCGCGCCCGATGAGCCAGCCAGCTGGCAGCCCGAGGGGGAAGCGCGTGGCGTGCGCCCGGTTCTTCGCCGCGGGCGCCGGATAGCGCTCGCGCAGTTCGGAGAGCAGATCCTCGCGCGAGAGCTTCACCAGGCGCAAGTGCTGGAGATCGAGGATCCCCTCGTCAATCCAGATCCAGAGCCCGAGTGGCTGGGGCTGCTTTCCCAGGCGAAACTCAAGCGAGTGCTCCTGCCACTCGGGGCCGATCTCGGGTCGAGAGGACCAGGACGTGGTGTAGGGCGCGCCGATGAAACGAATGCCCACCGAGCCACCGGTGCCCTTCGGGGAGCGCGCCGTGAGCGTGAGCCGGTAGAACCCCTCCTCCTTCTCGATTCCAGGCAGGGGATGCGCGAACTGGGCGCCGCCGCCCTTCTGGTGAGTGATCCGGAGGAACCGCCGCCCGCCCTCGGTCAGCACGCGGTATTCGACGTGGACTTCCTTCTTCCAGCCGGTGTCGTCACGCCAGCCGGGCGGTACCACGCCCGTGATCGACTTCTGCCCGCCGGGGTCGACGTTTCGGACCTCGACGGTGGCGTCGCCGAAATCGGTCTCCAGGACCGTCACGGGCGCGGCGTTCGCCCCGCTTCTGAATAGGACGGTGAGGCCCAGGCAGGCGGCCAGGAGGGCCGTCCTCACGTGCTTATCGAACGTAGCATCCGGCTGGCCACTGCTAGGCCAGCCCTGGCGTCGGATGATGCATCGTGGCATGGCACAACCCTCCCTCCCATAGGATGGGTTTTAGCGCGCCACTGTGTACCCCGCCTTCACCACTCGGCCTGTGAACAGCTCCTTCGCGCTCAGCTCCCACTGGCCGGCCGGATCGTTCACCGCAACCGGCAGCGGCACGCTCGTTCCGGACGGCGGCACCATCACGACGCGGCGCAGCCAGTCGGCCTCGGTGCCATCGGGCTGGCGCGCCGTCAGCAGGAACGCCTGGAGCCCGCCGGACGAGCCACCCCGGAGCGTCACCTGGCCGGTCTGGCCCGGCTTCAGCGCCTTCGCGGAAAGCGACAGCCGCGCCGGCTGGATCGGAGTGGGCGAGAGCGCCAGGAAGGTAGCCCGGCACGGTCGCAGTTCGCACGTGACTTTGGCCGTCTTGCCCCACGCCTTGCCGCTCCGGAGGTCGTAGACATACGCCGGCTCGGGCAGAACGAGCTGCACCTGGCTGGGCTGGCCAGCTTCACGGAAGAGGGCGACGAGCGTTGTATCGCCGTTGTGCCAGCACACCGTTTCCAGGTTGCGTTCGCGCGCTCCGGCGGGGTTCGTCACGCGCACGCGCGGCGTGACGCCGGCATCGGTGAAGAGCCGGGCGAAGAGGCTGGCCACCGCCTCGGGCGTGTCGCCGACCCAGATCCCGGGGAAGGCGTGGATCGGGGCGTTGAGGAGAACTGCCCGGCCCTTGCCGTGGGCGCGGGTGATCAAGAGCGGCGTCTCGCCGCACCGGCCGGCCGCCTGGCCTCCAGCAAGCCGCACCGTGGGATCGCACAGCGCGTTCTCCAGGCGCAGGGGAGCCTCACCGCCGGTGAAGGTCGCTTCGCCGCGCGCGGGATCAGCCTGCTGCGGCGCGCGCGAGATCCCGAAAAGGTCATCCAGCACCCCGCGCTCGAACGGCTTGCAGTGGCCATTATAGAGCCCCGGGCGCACGTCGGCGATCAGCGTGCCCCCATTCTCGACGAAGCGACGGAGCACGGCGGCCTCCTCCGGACCGATCGCCTCCGTGCGCGCCAGGACGACCACCTTGAACTCCGACGGGTTGAACTCGCCCCGGCGGAGCATACGATCGGTGACGTAGCGGTACTGAAGGCCGAGGTCACGCACCGTGCGCGACCAGGCGGTGTGCGCCGACAGGTAGTTCCCGTAGGCGGGGCCTTTCTCCACGCGCGTGGCGTAGGCCGAGGGCATCGAGTAGACGAAGGCGATGCCGTCGTGCTGCATCTCGGAGTGGATCAGCAGTGTGCCGAGGCCATCGCGGACCACCTGGGTGTCACGGAGGATCTCCTTCGTCGCTTCGTAGGGGCCGAGATGCGGCGCGAGCCAGCCGTGGAACCGCCCGACGCCATCCCAGCGCCAGTACCAGACGCTGTCGCATCCGCGCGTTACCATGCGCCAGTACTTGCTGAGGAGCGAGTCGGCGTCGCGGGTGTAGCCCATCCAGTTGGAGCGCGGGAAGCCCTTGGGTGCGAGCGAGCGGATCACCTCGTCGCCCATGTCGGGGTAGGGCGCCCAGAAGCCGTTGGCGCGCACGATCGCGTCGTAGTCATCGCCCGCGTTGAAGTTGCCCGCTCCCTCGAAGCCGACGAGCGCCTCCGGGTCCAGCTGCTTGAACGCCTCGACGAAGCGGCTGCAGAGCCGGGCGAAGTTGTAGGAGTGGAACGCCTGCCGGTCGTACCAGCGCGGGTAGTTGCCCTGATTCCTCGCGACCGAGGCGTCGCTATCGTCCGGCGGATCGAGGTTCACCTGGTCGAACGACGCGTACCGGGTGCCCCAGGATGCGTTCAGGGCGTCGATGGTGCCATACTCCTCGCGCAGGTAGTTCCGAAACGCGTTCAGGCAGGCCGGGTGGAGGCAGGCGCCGCGCGTGACGCCCTCATCACCCAGCGAGTAGACGAAGACACCGGACTGCCGGCTCTCGCGGTAGGGCTCGACAATCTTCTGAACGTACTGAGTGATCGCCTCCTCGTCGTTCCAACAGCAGGGTTTCATGATTCCCTGCTCGGTCTTGGGCGACATGATGCGCGTGGTGTAGGGCACCCAGGCGACGTCGTAGGCCTGCACGTAGCGCGGCGGCGTCCCGCTCCGCAGCTGGAGGGTCATCCCACAGCGGACCAGGCTCTCCTGGGCGTAGGGCGCCAGCGTGCCGTTTGGCGTATCCCAGATCAGGAAGTTGAACTGGCCGCGGTTGCGCTTGGTGACGTTGAAATAGGTGTAGGCGCGGGTGGCCGGCTCGTTGCCGGAGAGGAGCGTCGCCTCCACCCGGACGAGCATCGGGAACCACTCAGGCACGGGGAAGGAGAACGCCACAGAGCTACCCGTGAGGGGGGCTTCGTGGCGCATCAGGACGCGGTTTCGGCGGTCGCACAGGTCGATCCGGATGC
>ERZ795045.3493-NODE-3493-length-13695-cov-400.101100_pt1 | contig 13695 bp, 11 predicted proteins | sample MGYA00375129_ERZ795045 | MGnify/ENA primary metagenome ERZ795045 (study PRJEB30174, sample SAMN05720166) | activated sludge metagenome | isolation source: anaerobic digester from wastewater treatment plant | place: Japan | collected 2015-05-15 ... | reverse complement strand
AAGGCACCCAGGCAAAAAACACCATCCATCCAAGATGAAATGGTAATCGTGAAAGGGCTAACATTAATGCACTTAAAAAAGTTAAAAGTAGATTACGGCGTCGCATCTATACCTCTTTTGTAAACTATTTTAACCAGACAGATTTCTTGAGGATAAAGTAAAGTAAGCATCTGAGCATTTGTAGTCATTAATTTTGGGGGTGTTTGACGACCAATTAATGGATATATATTATTAACGCTTATAGGATGATTGATCAAGTCATAAACAAATTGACCGGTTAAAGTTTCCTTATATTGCCCATAGAGATAGAAAACATAAGTGACATTTTTTTTAGAGTTATAGGCAAAAAGAAAATCGTTATTGCAATCAATATACATAGGTTGATCTATCTCAAATCTACCAAAACGGTAAAGTTCCTTTGTATCTAAAGGCGAGATTGAGATGATTTCTGAACTGGTTGAATCATAGACAAAAATAGTGCCATCCTTTCCAATGCAGAAAAGTTCAGGTTGATTAAGAGTATCAAATTTGATTTCAGAAATGAAAAGACCCTCAGGTGAGAATTTTCGCAAGACTTTCGTAACCTTATCCAGAGCAAGTAATCCTCCATCAGTATCAATTCCAATATCGTTTAACCTCTGGAAATTTGTTCGGTCAAATCCCAGACCTCCAATAGAATTTATCCTTTTGCCATCCCTATAGATATGAATCTCTTGACTTGCCCTCTGCATAGCAAAGACCGAATTAGTTGGAGCACTGTAGATTGCTTTATCATATTCAATTCCTACAGGGATAGCTCTTATGAATTCAAAATGGTCTATATCTCTTCGCGCTATGAAGCTATTATCAGCGCAATTTCCCAGGAATAAAAGAGAAAGGAGAATAATGAAAATTCCAGAGCATCTTTTCATAAAAAATCCTTTACTTAGACCAATGGATATCTTTTAGTTTGCCCTGGATATTAATTTTATCCCCAAAGCGATTGTATTCCAGAGTATAGACAATATCAATTTCCATATTCTTTTTCAGGAGAGGAAGATAATCTCCTAAATTATAGCCAATAAGGTCAAGCTGAACACCATCTTTGACCACTTTCAATTTCAGATGATTTCTGCCTACGGTGTAAGGATAACCAGCAATAGTAACATTACGAGTCAGCATTACCGGACGACTATTTTCAGGTCCGAAAGGAGCAAATTGTTCAATCCAATCCAGCAAAAATTCGCTGATATCATAAAGCTCTATCTCATGGTCTATTTCCAGAGATGGTTTTATTTGTTCTAATTGAAGGTGGTCTGCAATATAACGGGATAGTTCATTCTCAAAACGGTCCAGGTATTCCTGTAATATAGTGAATCCCACGGCATATTTATGACCTCCATAACTGGGAAGATTGTGTTCTACGGCTTTTAAAGCATTGAATAGGTCAAAATCTGCCACACTTCTTCCAGAACCGCAACCCCAGCCCTCTTTGAAAGAAATCATTAAAACAGGACGGTAATATTTTTCTGCCAGTTTGGAAGCAACTATTCCTATAACTCCAGGGTGCCAATCATCAGAAGAGACAACGATACAGGGAACAGTTTCCAGCTTAGAGTATTTTTTTTCTATGATCTCACAGGCTTCCTGGAAGGTTTTCTGGTCTTCTTGCTGTCTCAGAGAATTCAATCTTTCAATACTTTCTGCCAGTTCCTTACTTTGTTCTATATCCCGTGAAATAAGGAGTTCTACCGCTAAAGAAGCAGAACCCATTCTTCCGGCAGCATTAATACGAGGAGCTAAGCCAAACACTATATCAGAACTATCTAAAACTTTACTTTTTAAGCCTGCTATCTGAACTAAAGCATTCAAGCCGAGATTTTTCTTTTCTATTAAATGCTGTAATCCTATATGGGCAAAAATTCTATTTTCTCCTATTAAGGGAACTATATCAGCAATGGTTCCTACTGCTACTAAATCCATATATTTTAAAGTGTTTTCAAGGGATTCTAATCCTCTGGCTTGGTAAATTGCTATTAAAAGTTTATAAGCTACTCCAACTCCTGCTAAATAAGGGAAAGGATAGGTACAACCTGGAAGTTTTGGATTTATAATAGCTACTGCTTCGGGAAGTTCTTCCTTCGGATTGTGATGGTCTGTAATTATAATTTCCATACCTCGTTTATTGATAGCTTCAATCTCTTCTAAAGCGTTAACTCCACAATCAACACTTATAATCAACGCAGTACCATTTTCCTTTAATTGGTCTAAACTTGAAAGAGACAGTCCATAACCATCAATCATCCGATGAGGTATATAGTAATCTATATTAGCCCCTATCCGATTCAAACCTAAATATAGTAAGGTGGTAGCAGTTGTGCCATCAACATCGTAATCACCATAGATGGTAATTTTTTCACCTTTATCTATAGCTCGTATAATCCGCTGAACAGCTTTCTCCATATCAGGGAAAAGAAAAGGATCAAAGAGCCCATCTAAACGAGGATGTAAAAAGGCATCTATTTCCTCAATTGTTATTAATCCTTTTCTATAAAGTAATTCTGCCACAATCTTTGGACATTTCAAAGAAACAGAAATATCTTTAATCTTCTGTTTATCCTCTTCAGAGAGCTCAGGTGGCATTTTCCATTCCTTCTCCATATAGCCTCTTTATTTATATATTATAATATTTATCAATATATTAGCTTATCCAACCTAAACCAGAACTTGCGATTTTATCTCCTACTTATCATCTATATGGTAAGTTCAAAACCACAACTAACCACTATCACTATTTAGCTTATCCTGTAAAGAAAAAAATTACTTAAGAAAATAGCAAGATATTTTGTCTATCAAGCTTATCAAGATTGATATGCTTTATTTTATATGGTAAGAAAGACAGTTCTGAATGGGCTTTTTAATGGTTTTTTACTTAGACTCTCAAAAAGAAAAGAAAATCTATTTTAGATTCTTATGGTATCATTATAGGTTTTTTTAGTATTGAATCAGGAACGGGTTATTTTAGCCCCAATAGCATTTAATTTTTTTTCTATATGGTCATAACCACGGTCAATATGATAGATACGAGAGATAACAGTTTTTCCTTCAGCTGCGATACCAGCAAGCACTAAAGCAGCGCTGGCACGAAGATCAGTTGCCATAACTTCGGCACCGCTTAGTTTTTTAACACCCTTAACTCTGGCTATATTTTGTTCCACTCTAATATCTGCCTGAAGACGATTTAATTCAGCAACATGGGCGAATCTATCAGGGAAAATAGTATCTTCTATAAAGCTTATGCCATCTGCTAAACACATCAGCACCGTGAACTGAGCTTGAAGGTCGGTAGGAAAACCTGGATAGGGTAATGTGATAATATCAACTGGTTGGATAATTTCAGGGGGATATACAGTTATAGAACAATTTTCAACTTCCAATTCACATCCAGAAGCTCTGAGTTTTTCCATGGGAAGAGTTAAGTGATTGGGATTACAGTTTGTAACCGTAACCGGGTTAGTGCTCAGGGCTCCTGCTATAAGAAAAGTTCCTGCTTCAATCCGGTCAGGTATCATTTCCATTTCAGTAGGGTGGAGTTTTTCTACTCCCTCAATTATCAGGGTGGTAGTGCCCTTACCTGAAATTTGAGCTCCCATCAGATTTAAAAAATCAATAGTGGCATCAATCTCTGGTTCCATAGCAGCATTAAATAAACTGGTCACTCCCTTAGCCAGAACAGCAGCCATCAAGGCATTAATAGTTGCTCCAACACTGGATTTTGGGAAATATATATCAGCTCCTACAAGTTTATCAGCTTTAGCATTTATATAGCCATGTTCAACTGTGATATGAGCACCAAGAGCTTCCATTGCCATAAGATGAAGGTCTACAGGACGAGTACCTATGGCACAACCTCCAGGGAAAGAGACTTTGGCAATGCCCAATCTGGCTAAAAGAGGACCCAGCACATAAATAGAAGCGCGCATCTTATTGACCAGCTCATAAGGCGCCTCATAAGAATCAATATGAGAAGCATCTATGCTCAAAACATCATTTTCCATCTCCACTTTTGCACCTAATACTCGTAGGAGCAGGGACATTGTTTTCAAATCTATAAGGTGAGGGACATTATGTAGAGTAGAGGTTCCAGGCGCAAGTAAACAAGCAGCCATAGCAGGAAGGATGGCATTTTTAGCTCCACTAACAGGAATGGTCCCGCTAAGATTGCGATTTCCCTCTATAATAAATTGTTCCATAATCATTCCTTATTTCTGATTTGCTCGGATTAAATCTGGGATTAGAATTATTTGAAGCCGAGATAACGCGGATATCCAGCTAAATCATCTTTTATCAATATAGTTTCCCAACCATATGTTTCAGCTAAATGGATAATATTTTGTCTTTGTTCATCCCCATGTTCAAAGAAAATTAATCCCTCTGGTTTTAATTTAGATTTAGCTTCTTTCAGAATGCGACGATAAAAAATCAGTCCATTTTCTTCTGCCCATAGTGCCAATTTTGGTTCGTATTCTTTTATTCGGGTATCAAGTTTTGCATAGTCAGATGGGCTTATATAAGGAGGGTTACTAATAATGAGGTCAAAACTGTCTTCAGTTTCAGGATAAAGGTCTGTTTGATAAAAGGAAATTGCGCAGTTATTGTAATCAGCATTTTGCTTAGCAATTTTAAGTGCCGAAGCTGAAATATCGGTAGCAACGAGTGTTAGGTCTGGTCTTAATGTTTTCAGAGTAACGGCAATAGCACCGCTTCCTGTGCCTATATCCAAAACTTTGGCATTTTCAGGGATAAATTGTAAAGCCAGCTCAATTAGACCCTCGGTTTCTGGACGTGGAATTAGCACTTCAGGGTTTACAGAAAATTCTAAACCATAGAACCAGGCTTTACCAATTATATATTGCACAGGTTCTTTGTTTCTAAGACGAGCGTAGTTAGTAAAAAAATTTTCCAGCAGCCTATCCGAAAGCTCTTCTTCTTTTCTTAAAGATAAAGTTAAAAAGGGACAATCCAACAACTCACAAAGCAGCAGAGAAATATCGTGATACTCTGCTTCTTTTCGGTGTTTGTTCAGTAATGCTCCAACCGTCATTCAGCATTCCTGGAGGGGAGTTTGCGAATTATTTCAACTTTTCGTCCTCCTTTGGAAAATACCAAAGAATCAGAAAGATGATAAAGCATAGTCAATCCTCTGCCATAACAATCCAGATTTATAGAAATAGGTTTAGCAAGTTGTTGTAACCAGTTTTTGTAATCAAATCCCTTGCCATCATCTTCAACGGTTATGCGAATGCTATTTTTTTCTTTATTTAGAGAAATAGTGAAACGAATACGACGGGAGGCAATAGCAGGTTCAGTCAATTTTTGGCTAATAATCTTTTTCAGTTGGGTAAATTCCTGAGTTCTTTCTTCTTTTGTAAGTTCTAATATACCATGGAAATAGGCATTGGTTAGCATTTCATCTGCACAGATTAGAAGCTCATTTAAGGTATCTTGAGACAGGTCCAGATATTGAGATAAAAAAGGATTCATTATCTGATTAATAGTTATCTGTGAAAACTTTGTAGGGTCTATCACATATGATAGCTGGGCTTCTTCAAAATCTTCTAAGGGTACCATCTGGTTTTGTTTGAGAAGAGATTTTTTCTTTACCGCTTCAATGGAGTTCAATAACTGTTGACCATCAATAGGTTTGCTGATAAAATCAGCTGCACCTAAGCGTATAGCACGAATAAAATAATCCTGTTCTAAATATCCTGTTATGATTATAACTTCTTGCGTCCAATTATGCTGGCGAAGTTTTTCTAAAAAATCAAGACCATTGATATCAGGTATTTCAATATCACAAATAACCAAATCATAGCATACTTTTCGTAATCTTCGGATAGCGTCACAACCAGAGGTGGTGGTATCAACTTGATATTGATGAATCGTCAGTAGAGTTGCAAGGTCATTTAAAATCTCTGGATTATCATCAACAACGAGGATACGATTAAGTTCTACGGTCATCCTAAATTAACAGTAAAAAGTTGATTGAGTTTCAGCATATTAAATAGTTCATAAATTGGAGTGGAACAACGAATAACTTCCATTTCTCCACCTTTACTAATAAAATCTTTATAAAAAAGGAGTAGTTTGCCGATTGCCGTGCTACTAATATTATCACATTCAAAGAAGTCTATATCTAAATATTTAATATCAGACTCCAGAACCTCGTTCAGTTTTTCTTGCAGTTGTGGTGCATTATCACTATTAAGGCTACCACGAACACTTAGAAGAGCACGGTTTTCAGAGACTTTCAAATCAATATCCATAATATCCTCCTTTAAGGTAATTATTTATATTTACTATAATATTTTTAATTAAAGCTGTCAAGTTTAATATCAAGCATAACCACGAATCCGTTTTAAAACTGAACTTTGTACTTGAGGTGGTACGATTTCATATTTACGAAATTCAAGTGTGTATATGGCTCTGCCCTGGCTGAGGGATCGGATTCGTGTGGCATATCCAAATAATTCCGACAGCGGAACTTCTGCTAAGATCTCCTGTTGAAATTCGTTGTGCTTCCGTAAAGCAAAAATGTGACCTCGTCTTGTATTAATATCAGCAATAATATCACCCACAAAATCGTCAGGACTGATTACGGTGAGTAGCATAATAGGCTCCATAAGCACCGGTTCAGCTTCTCGTAAACCCTTACTGATAGCGATAGAAGTAGCTATACGAAAGGCTAATTCATTGGAATTATCAGGGTCATAATCTCCATCTATTAGCTCTATCTTCACTCTTTCAACAGTGCCACTGATTAGTGGTCCATCATTTAAAGCATTCATAGCTGCTTCTTCAATGGGTTTATAATATTCTGGAGGGATTTTTTCAGGGGAGATGTTATTGATAAAGATATTTTTCACATCCCTATCTAATTCCTCTTGACTAAGAGGAGAGAGACGGAAGCGCACTTTTGCATAGTTACTCTTACCATTTAATTCCCGCATAAAAGTTTCTTCGCATTCCACAGTTTTTGTTATTGTCTCTTTATAAGACACTTGAGGTGGTCCCACATTAACTGCCACATTAAATTCGCGAAGTAACCTATCTACAATGATTTCAAGATGCAATTCACCCATTCCAGATATAAGAGTCTGTCCAGTCTCGGGATCAATTCGGACATTAAAAGTTGGATCTTCATCTTCCAATAAAGTTAGGGCATTCTGGAGAGCTTCCTGATCTGCTTTAGTCCTGGGTTCTATAGCTACAGAGATCACACTTTCCGGAAAATGCATCCTTTCCAGAATAATATCTATAGCACCATCGGTGATAGTGTCTCCAGTACTTAGAAAACGGCAACCAGAAATTGCACCGATATCTCCTGCATGAAGTGCATTAAGGTCATGTTTACGATTACTCATCATCTGTAAAATGCGTGAAGCACGTTCTCTTTTTCCATTGGTTTGATTTAGAAAACTGGAACCTTTTTTCAAAGTGCCAGAATAAACCCGAACATAGACCAATTTACCAAGATATTTATCAATCTGTACTTTAAAAGCTAAACCTACAAACGGGGCTTTGGGGTCAGGTGCTAAAGTTATAATTTCTTTTGTTTTAGGATTAATACCTTTACAGGGTGGAACATCCAATGGAGAAGGGAGAAAATCACAGATAGCATCTAAAAGAAGTTGTACACCTCTATTTTTTAAGGATGAACCACAAAGAACGGGCAAGAATTTGTTCTCAATGGTTCCTTTCCTAATGGCACGACGAATCCATTCTTCTTTTATCTGTTCCCCTTCTATATATGCAGTAAGCAGCTCATCATCAAATTCTGCTATGCTTTCCAGCAAGATTTCTCGTTGTTTGTGGGCATATTCTTGTAAATGTGCAGGAATCTCTTCTTGATGAATCTCTGCTCCTAAGGTAAGGGGATCAAAAAAATAGGATTTCATAGTGATAAGGTCTATCACTCCTTCAAACTCATCTTCTTTGCCGATAGGAATATTTATTGGTTTTGCCAGAGGTGTTAGACGCTCATGAATCATTGATATTACATTTTCATAATCCGCACCAAGACGGTCCATTTTGTTCACATATGCCAGACGAGGTACTTTATAACGATCAGCTTGATGCCAGACAGTTTCAGACTGAGGTTGAACTCCTGCCACAGCACAAAAGATTCCTACCGCTCCATCCAGAATGCGAAGACTGCGTTCCACTTCTGCAGTGAAATCTACATGACCAGGTGTGTCTATTATATTGATTTGTTTATCTTTCCAAACACAGGTGACAGTTGCAGAATTAATTGTTATTCCACGCTCCCTTTCTTGTTCCATCCAATCCGTAAATGTATTGCCATCATGAACTTCGCCCATCTTGTGTAAGAAGCCTGAATAATAAAGTATTCTTTCAGTGGTAGTTGTCTTTCCCGCATCAATGTGAGCGATGATACCAATATTACGTATTTTTGATAAATTACTATCTGATTCCATAATAAATAGTTTAATTCTTCTCCAAAATTATACTTGTTTTCCAAAAAAACAGATTAAGCAGTTCTGTCCATTAAAAAGTTTTTTACTTATTAAAAAATTAAAAGCCATCATAGAATTTTATCCAGACCTTTGAGTACGAGTAAAAAATCATTGACAGAGAAAGAAAGTAAGAAATAAAAGAATAAAAGAGGATAGAGATTTGAAAAAGATTGTAATCACGATAATTGCCCTTGTTTGTGCAGGTATGGTCTTGGGAGAGACAACTAAAAATCCTAATAAAGCTGCACTTTATTCTGCTATTTTTCCTGGAGGAGGGCAACTTTATAATCATGCCTGGTGGAAAGCAGGCGCAGTGGTCGGAGTGCAAAGTTATCTCATTAGTGCCGCTATCTATAATAAAGATAAACAGGAAGATTATAAAACATTAGCAGAAAACACTACCGATCAATTTCAACAGCAAATTTATCAGTCCAAAAGTAAAACCTACCGTGATAAATTTAATAATGACCTCTGGTGGATAGGTATTACTGCAGGGTTATCCATCTTAGATGCCTATGTTGATGCTCATCTGTACAATTTTGAAAGCGAAAAGGAGAAAATTCATCTACACTTTTCTGAAAATGAGATTGTGCTGCAGTATAATTTTTAGTTTATAATATCCTCTATCCAATTGCTTTAACGATAATTAATATTAATAGTGAATAGGTAGGGCAGCTATTTACATTGTAATACCACACAATAAATCAGTAAATTGCAATTGATTTTATAACTATTATATAATCATTATAGTTATGTATGCCTTAATGTAATTATTCTATCATCAATAGTTCTATTATATTTTATTTATTTTGCTTATTTTACCCGCTGATTTAGCCTAAGCTCCTACTTGCCACTCTCTTAGCACTTTAGATAAAAAAGAAACAGGAGAGAGCTAAGGGAGACTTAATGCTTAAACCGATAAAAGCAAAAATTGAAAAAATATGAGACAAATATGAGTCTAATTGCTTGAATAATAATTGGATTTGAATCTTATAATTTGATAAAAAACGATAGAAGTTTAATAAATCAGTTGTAATTTTTTCAATACAAAGGCTGTATAAGGGAGACATTTAATAATCAAGAGTTCCCGGAGTTGGGAATAGAATTTATATATTTATTTTTTGAGTTTCTAACACATTGCTTAACTGAAGGGGAATATATTTGATTATAACTATTTTTTCCTCTAAAAAGGGGAATTTCAAACCTCAATCTCAGCTATAACTTTCTTTTAAAACGGATTTTGTAACTCATTTATTTAAAATAATTATAACCTCTTTTTTGCTCATTTGCGTGTGATATGGTCTTATATATTTAATAGTATCGTTCATCATATTTTATGTCAATTATAAAGCTAAGTGTAATATATTATTTATTCTTAGGTAGGGGAACTCTAAGCTATATTTTTTATATCTTTTAAATAATTATGATGGCACAGAGATACGTAATGTCACTGGACAGTGGTCAGAACCCATAATATCATCACGAATATCTGCATCTATAATTCGGTCTTTTGCTTCCTCATTAACGAAAAAATAATCAATACGCCAGCCTACATTTCTCGGCCTGGCTTTTGTTCTATAACTCCACCAGGAATAGCGTTGTGGTTCTGGATGGAACATACGGAATGTATCAATCCAGCCAATTGCTACAATTTTATCTAACCAAGCTCTTTCTATAGGAAGGAATCCACTGGTTTTTTCATTTTCCTTTGGATTCGCCAGGTCTATTTCTTTATGAGCTGTATTAAAATCTCCAGTTACAATAACCATAGGTGATTTTTTGCGGTCTTCTTCCATAACTTCCAGACACTTATCGTAAAATCTAAGTTTATAATTTAGCCTATCATCACTCATTTGACCATTGGGGAAATAAATATTATAGATGATAAAGCTATCATAAAAACAACGGATTATTCTACCCTCACAATCAAATTCAGGAACACCAAATCCATATAGAATTATTCTGGGCTCTCTCTTAGTAAAGACAGCTACTCCAGAATATCCCTTTCTCTCAGAATGTGACCAGTACATATAATAATTGGACAATACTCCTAATTCAGAAGGAATTTGATGTTCTTGTAATTTAGTTTCTTGCAAGCCCAACCAGTCTGGCTGTTCCCTTAAAATGGTTTCTATAAAACCTTTATTTATAGCTGCGCGAAGACCATTAACATTCCAAGACCAGAGATTAAGTTCCAAAGCTCCACCTCAAATGTTTAAAATTAATTAATTTTAACTTAATTATACAATCTGAATTTAGATAATTTGTCAAGAGAAAATACCTTGATAAAGATAAATAATTACCAAGGGTTGTGGTAAAATCAAATTTTTTCACTTGACATATTGGTTATGTGGATATTTTGAAGATTACGAAGTAATATTATTCTTTTGTTATTACTTTAATGTTTTGAACTGTAAAATGATACAGTAAATAAGATAAGGAGAAAACTTATGAAAAGACTCACTTTACTTCTGGTGATGATAATCACCGTATGTCTGGCTTTTGCAGGTATTGATGAATACTATACCTTCAATGCCACAACAGGGACCTACACTCCCATTACGGGAACAGATGCAGCTATTTCCTCTGATGATATTATTTCCTCAGCTATTCCCATTGGATTTACCTTTCCTTATGGGGACTACACTTATACAGAGGTTATAATATCATCAAATGGATGGATTGGTTTGGGTACTTCTCAGACGAGTAGTAATCTTTCCAATCAATTAGCTTCTACTACCTATGTTCCCGTCATTGCACCCCTATGGGATGACTGCAGCCTGGCAGCAGGTACTTGTGAATATCTGCTTTCAGGCACAGCTCCCAATCGCATCTTTACCATTCAGTATTCTAACTTGAAATGGAATTATTATTCAACTGCTATGTTCAATTTACAGGTTAGATTATATGAAAGTGGTAAGATTGATTTTGTTTATGGCTCAACCGATGGGACACCCAATAGTCCTTCTGCCTCTATTGGAATCAATATGCTTCCAGGAGGTTCAGGTTGGTTCTATAGTGTGACACCAGGAACTCCAGCTACTGCTTCTACTACTACTGAAAATAATGCTGTTGCTGTTTGGCCCGGTGAAGGAACTGTTTATGAGTTTAATCCCGTAGTAGCTGTTCCGAATGATTTAGCAGCTCTTTCTGTTACTGGAAACACCACTCCTACTGCAGGTCAGAGTTATGATTACATCGTAACTGTTCGTAATCGTGGTAGTAACCCTCAATCAACTTATCAAGTTAAATTATTATTAGACACTCAGGAAGTTGGTTCGGTAAATGGAACTACCATTCAACCTGGTGAAATTTTAACCTATACTATTCCCTTGGACACCCACTACAGCCGGTCCTGGAGTCCTTTATGGTAAAGTAGTCTTAGCCGGAGATCAAAATCCTAATAACGATCAAACTCCTCCTCTTAATGTTGCTGTCCAGCCTGCTGGAGTACAAGCAGTAACCATAGGTGCAGGAGATCAATCAGCTCGAGTGCCGATGGATTTCTACTGGAAAAACTCTCTGTTTGAATGTCTTTATTATCCTGATGAACTTGGTTTTACCAGTGGAACCATAACTTCTTTAGCTTTCTACAATCAGTTTGCTGATTCTCCGGCAAACGGAGCCACCAAGATCTGGTTAGGTTCAACTAATTTAGCAGATTTGAGTGCTGGTTGGATACCATCCACTCAATTAACCCTGGTTTTTGATGGAATTGTTACTTATCCAGCAGGAACTAATACCATCACTATACCCTTACAGACTCCTTATATGCATACTCCTGGAAATCTGGTGATGATGGTCCAAAGACCGATGGATACTCAGTATTATTCTTCATCCGATTATTTCTTAGCTCAGACGGTAGGCTCTAATAGAGCACGAAAAGCCCAGAGTGATAGCGAAGCCTTCGATCCTGCCAATCCTCCAGCAAGTGCAACTGTGTCTGGTCAATTCCCTAAGACTACCATTTTCTATACGTCACAAGCACTTGTAAATGATTTAGGTTGTCTGAGTATTAGTGGCAATACTACACCGAGTGTAGGTGCAGCTACACCTTATACCATTACTGTAAAGAACAATGGTACTGCTGTCCAGAGCAACTATACGGTGAAATTGATGAAAGAAGGTGGAGTACTTCTTGGTTCCGTTCCTGGGACTACTATCAATTCGCTTCAGACTCTGAATTTCACTATTCCCTGGACTCCCACTGAAACTGGTTCTACCTATATCTATGGTGAAGTAGAAATGACAGGAGATGAAATAGCAACTAACAATCAGACTCCTCATCTTGATATTATAGTACAAGCTGCTGGGGTTGTCTCTGTAACTGTTGGAACAGGAAATAGTACTGGTCGTATGCCTATGGATTTCTACTATTATAATTCTCTGTTTGAAACGATTTACCTTGCTTCAGAACTCAATATTGGCGGGTTGCTTACCGATATCCAATTCTATAATAACTTCTCAAGTAATCTAACCAATAAGCCAACTAATATTTGGGTAGGAGAGACCACTCAAACTGACCTTTCAGCTGGTTGGATACCTTCCACGCAATTAACTTCTGTCTTTAGTGGAAATGTGAACTATCCCAGCGGACAAAACAATATTCTTATTCACCTCACCACCCCTTATGCCTACGGTGGAGGCAATCTTGTAGTGATGGTTGAGCGTCCTATGGATACAACTTGGTATAGTTCCTCTGATGTATTCAAAACTCAAACTGGAACAGTAGCAAATAGGACTCGCAATGCCTATAGTGATAGTATGGATTATGATCCTGCTAATCCTCCTACAGTTACACCTACTGCTATGTTCCCAATGACCACATTTATGTTTATAACAAGTGGACTCGGCTCTATTAATGGAACCGTTTATACCACAGGGAATGTTCCCCTTCCAGGTGCCACGGTAACAGTGGCTGGAACCTCTTTATCCTACACTACTGGTGCTGATGGAACCTTTACCTTCCCCTATGTTACCCAGGGTGTACATCAGGTTACTGCTACCAAACATGGTTATAATGAAGTTACTAACACTGTTACAGTAGTAGAGAATCAGACTGTTACTACTAACTTTACTCTCACTCCTCTACCTCAGGTAACGGTAAGTGGTAGGATTGTAGGAAGTGATCAGCCTACGGTTGGTTTAGCTAATGCCACCATCAGCTTAACTGGTTATG
>ERZ795045.3485-NODE-3485-length-13733-cov-16.180655_pt1 | contig 13733 bp, 15 predicted proteins | sample MGYA00375129_ERZ795045 | MGnify/ENA primary metagenome ERZ795045 (study PRJEB30174, sample SAMN05720166) | activated sludge metagenome | isolation source: anaerobic digester from wastewater treatment plant | place: Japan | collected 2015-05-15 ... | reverse complement strand
ATTGAACCGAACCGTCTCATTCTCCGAGACGGAATCCTACCACAAGTGCCGCCAGGCTTGGCACTACCGCTACAATGAGGGGCTTACGCCGATTGACGTAGGGGAATCGCTGCTAGTTGGGTCTGCTGTTCACTACTACCTTGCAGAGGAGATTCGGGGGCGTGTGTTCAACCTCCCCTTAACCCAGACTTCCTGGCTTTCGGCCAATCAGGATCGTTACGACGATCTGTTCTTTAGCGAAATGGAGGAGTGCCTTGTAGAGATCGATGAGGTAGCCCGCAAAGTGGCTGCGCGCGCTGCCGACTGGCTTGCCCTTGGAAGTTCCTGTGGCCGTTGGGGGCCGTGCTACGTCAACGGCAAGCCGGCTGTCGAGTATGAGTTCGTGACAAAACTTAATGGAACACTCGGCTTCAAGGGTGTCATCGACTGGATTGCTACGGACAACACGGACGGCTCGCTGTGGATCTTCGAGCACAAGACTCACAGGACATTCACCGTGGAGGACGGCGCCGATTTGCTGCAGCTCCCGATCTACCAGCACGCCGCGAAGCAGCTAGGCTTGGATATTCGCGGCACGGCGGTGCTGCAGATCCTTCCATCCCTGCCGGAGCGGCCGAAGCTCAACAAGAACGGTACCATGTCGCGCGCGCAGATTCGCAGTGACTGGGAGACTTACAAGACGGAGTTGCTCAGCTCAGGACTGGATCCGGATGACTACAAAGACGAGATGATTCCGAAACTGGAGGGTGTCGAATGGTTTAGACTTTCAAAGACAATCCGTTCAAGTGCGGAGATTGAGGCAATCTGGAACATGATTTTCCTTCCTACAGTGAAGGACATTTGCGACAAGCGTAAGCGCATCGTCCGGTCGCGCTCCTCATTCAACTGTGCCCGATGCGACTATCGTCGGCTTTGTGAAGCCGAACTGTTCGGTGGTGATGCTGACTTCGTACGAAAGACTCACTATCTTGAGAGAAGGTCCTAACTGATGTTAATCTACACAGCTACACCGGAACGAATCGTTCAGTATGGAATGAACGTGTTGGTCTACGGAAACCAGGGGTCAGGAAAGACCTACTTCGCCGCCCAGGCCCAGGATCACCCGAAAATGCGAGATGTCCTGGTGCTAAATGTGGAGGGCGGCATGATGACCCTTGCCGGCCGCGGAGACATCTCCGTAGTGGATATTCGCTCGATGGAGCAACTGGAAGACGTTCAACGCGCCTTCCAGTCAAAGAGTGACGAGGTGCAGCGCTTCCGCACTGTTGTCCTCGACAGTATCACGGAGCTTCAACGGATCAACCTGGAAACTATCGCCTCATCACGAGCGCGTGGGAACCCGGACGAGATCCAGAAGCAGTACTATAACACGAGCGCTCTGCAGATCGGGCGCATCCTGCGTTTCTTCCGCGACCTTCCAGTAAACTTCATCGTAACCGCGCTGGCACGCGAGGAGAGAGAAGGGGGTGAGGACGGTAAAGTCATCGGTATAGTGCCGGCGTTGACCTTTGCGGCACGCCAATACCTGACACAGTACATGGATGCTGTGTGGTATCTCTACACGAAAGAGGGTGAGGATGGTCTAGAGTACAAGATGGTTACTCGTGAGCACAATCTCGTGAAGGCTAAGACCAGGGGATTAGTCTTTGGTCAACGACTGGATACCGTGATGAGTAACATCGGCATTCAAAAGCTGTTCGACCTCTACATCGAGAGTGAAACAGCTGAGGCTGAGAGAAGAAAGGCGGTTTGAGTTGCCAGCTTACGATCCAGAGGATTACAACGTCGATAATGATGTAATCGAGTTCGACTTTACCGACGACACTGGCGGTCGTATTCCTCCCGGTGACTACGAAGCAGTGTTGGCGTCTGTCGAAAAGGGGTACACCAAAACGGACGGTTGCCCTAAGTACGACTGGACGTTCTTCGTGATTGACAAGCGGGCTGACGGCTTTCAGCCGAGGCCGTTGGTCACGAAGCTCGCTCCAAACACCAAGTGGACCTTCAGGATGGTTGTTTCCGCACTCGGCCTGGGCCAGCCGGGCCAGAAGGGTCGATTCTCGAGAGAACAAGCCGTAGGGAGGCGTTGCATCATCCGTCTCGTCGATGACGAGTACAACGGACAGATCAGCAGCAAGATCGATAGGGTGATGCCTCACCCCCAGGGTCCAATACTCGACTGATAGGACGCGCGGGAGCCCCTCCAGTTGAGGGGCTCCCGCTTTGCGAGGATATTTCGATGAGTACCCGCCAGGTGAAAGCGATGCCGCGTTGTCCGATCCGCGGAAAGCGGATCTACACTTCATTCGACTACGCTAACAAGGTGCGGATGAAGATGCTTCGCGAAGAGGAAGAAGACATCAACGTCTACTTCTGCAAGCTTTGCGGCGGGTGGCACGTGGGACATGGCAAGAAAAAATGAAAGAGATTGAGATTCTGCCGTTTGTTGCTTACGTTATGCTGGAGGGCCGACTGCTCGGCCCTCCTCCCCTCAAAGAACCCCTATCGCCTCACGGATCCCCACAGCTAGCGCCTTCGCGATCTCAATCCTAAAACTCTCCTTCTTCAACAAAGACGCATCGACCTTGTGATCCATGAATAGGTTCTCTACCAGGACAGCCGGCATCGCAGTGTAGCGAAGCACGGTGAAGTCCTGTGTTTTCAGTCCTCGATCCGGAGCCTTACAAAAGTCCTTCGCGTAAAATCGCGCCATGCGTGCGTGAAGAGTCTTCCCAACCAAAAGTCGTCGGGCGTCCGGGTTTCTACGTACGAATGTTTCGTATCCCCGCGTCTTTCCGTCAAACGCGTTGCAGTGGATGCTCACGAAGAGGCTCGCGTTACGGCCATTCGCCATTCGGTAACGCTCGGTCAGGCTGAGCGTTCTGTCGTCTTCGCGAGTCATGACCGCTTTGTATCCATAGAATGCCTGCAGGGCAAACCGTGTGCGCTGCGCGATGTCCAGGTTCAGATCCTTCTCACGCATTCCATTCGCAACAGCGCCAGTTTGAGTTCCGCCGTGGCCTGGGTCTAGGACGATGATTGGATTCATCAACTCGCCCCGATAGCTTGCCGTAGGCCGAACAGACCAAACGCGGCAGTCAGTTTCTCGATGCCATCTCCCGCATTGCCATTTGCAAAATCCACGATTGCGAGCACTACCAGTCCGAATGCCGCGGTATAGGTCTTCCAGCCCTTCTTCTTCAGAACAGTCATTGTGGTTCCTCCGAATCTTTCGTGTCTCCCAGCCTCAGCCGGCGGCTGCACGCTGTTTTTGAACACGAGAACTTTGCCAGTGTCGTTTTGAGCTCTGCGACTTGCGCCTCAAGTTCCGAGACACGATCCTGCAACGCAACCTTCTCCCTCGTGGCCTCGATCAACTCGCGCTGGAGACGAATGTTCTCGTCAACCTTTTCCGCGAGTCTTTGCTCTAGTGCGTCGATTCGCTGCGTGTCCGTATCGACGCGTTTGCTCAACTCATAGTAATAGATTTTCCTCGCCTCGTCGTCAGACCTCAACGCCGTGAGTTCTCGCATGGCCTTGCTCTTGAGGCGACCGCCAATCAGGATTCCTAAAATCCCGGTAAGGCCGCTGACCAATGATACAATGATCGGTGACCAATCCATGCGTGCTCCCCGTAAAGATTATTGGAGTTACGGGCTAGAGCGGAACCCACTTAATGCCTCAAGCCGTAAGGCTTGTCTTCCGCCCGGAATAATGCTATAATGCGCGCGTAGTGGTCACGCAATGCGCCGCAGTCGCACGTTGTCAATCCAGGCGATCCCTGGGTTGATGGCACTAGAAAAAATGATCTTCGCCTGCGTGTAGTTTGGCGGCACAGTAAACGTGCATGCGTAGCGTCGCCACACGCTATCTCCAAGCCCAAAGGTTGTACTCGAGACAAGATCTGTCGCCACTGTGCCACCAATGTATCCAGTAACCCTGAGACCAATCCCGCCTACGGCAGAAGAGTGCCCCCAGAACGAAACCTCATAACTGGCGCCCCCAGTGACGGGAACATACTGGCTTATGTATGGTGATGTTGACGACACCCCCTTGGTGATCTTCGCCGCTCGCTGGCCGTCTGAGTAGTCGGTGAGATCCTGCTCGATCAGGTTTCCTGGATATTCCTCACCCACACCTCCTTTACTCCAGCTTGTGAACGTATCCTCTGCCCCCTCCTCGAACGACGGGTTCAGCACCAGGTTCTCCTCCGGCTCCGGGGCAGTCAGGGTCTCCAGGATCTGGTACTCGCCGCCCGTGCCCCGGGCCCAGATTTCGCAACCCCCGAATAGCCCCGGCACGTCCGAGGCGGCGAACATGCCGTGCCGGGTATTGTCCACGATCTCCGCGTCACTGACCGTTTGCGGGGAGATGACGCGCTTCCCGTTGTACCAGACAGTGACCTGATCGCCCCCTTTCGCGACCCAAAGCCAGGCGCCCGCGACGACCGGCGCGCCGGACGCGGTGGCTACCACGGTAGGCACGCCCGCGACGCACTTGATCAGGCGCCATGAAGAGGTCAGATATCGGCATACCACCAGGTAGTTCTGCGGGTCGTCAGGGTCATCGAGACAGAGGGCCGCCCCAACCGCGTGATCGCCCGGATCTGCGTCAAGGCGCACTCCCACGAGCACGTCGGCCGTGCCCACGTCCTGCGTGGCGAACAGGTCCGGGGTCGCGAACGAGTCGACCTGGAGATCGTCCAGGTAGAGGCTACAGGCGCCGGAGCCACTCCGCTTGCCGAACGACAGCCAGGGATTGTCGGTCAGGGCAGGCAGCACCGTGTCCAAAAGTGTCCACTCGGTCGTGCTGGGGATGATATTCCGAGACTCGCTCACGCCGTTGATGGTGATTAAGACCCTGCCGACCTCCGACGACGCCCGAACGTAGGCGCGGAGCCGCATCCAGGTCCCTGCAGGGATCGTGATGGTCTGCCGAATGTAGGCGTTACTGGCGGGCGCCACGACGTCCAGGCGGCAGGCGTAGGTGCCGGACCGCACCACGGACGCCTCCCGGTTGACGCTGTTGCCGCCGCCAATGACTTCGCTCCAGCCCGCCAGATTGGTCGCGGTGTACCATTCCTCCAGACCGCCGTTGGTCAGGAGCTGCCCGCTTTCCGGCGGTGTGTTCTGGGCCCGGTTGGACGCCACCGTCCACCCCGCTTTTTGATCCCACGGCGCGCTTGCTACCGCCCCGAGGCCGTGGTCGCCGGCATACCCATCCGAGCTGCCGAGGCTACCATCGGCCCGCTGGAAGCGGTCATACAGCAGCGGCGCCGGCAACCAGGGCGCCTGGGGCACCCGGATCCAGTCGCAGGCGAACACCGCCCGGTTACCCAGGATGCGCGCCAGGCGGATCGTCGTCTCGTCGGTGTCGTCCACCCACAGCAACTCCGGGTGGCCGTCGCCTTGCAGGAACAGGAACGCCCCGCAGGTGCGTGGCAGCAGATAGACTACGTAGTCCGTGCCGATGCTAAGGGTGGCCACGGTCGGGCCGACCGCGCCGTTGCACACCGGACGCAAGGCGCCGTCGGCCACGTCGATGCCGAGTCCGACCGCCAACTCCTCGGCATACCCGGCCGACAATGAGGTCAGGTCGCTCGCGTTGAGTGCCAGCGCCAGGACCTGCCCGGCGCGTCGGCGCAGAGCGCCCAGGCTGATGCCAGGATCGCCTTTAGACCCCGCGGCCACCTGCAGCGCGCCGCCGCTGATGGCCAGGGCGCCCCCTGTGTCCGTCACGATCCGCCGGCCCGGCCCCGGCTCGCAGAGCGTGCCGTGTACCTGCCCGGCGGCAAGGGGGGTAACAAACTCGTCGCGGAAGAGGAACTTCCCCACGCCGGGGATGGAACGAGTAACGACAGGGTACTGAGAAAGTGCGGCTAACCTGAGCATCAGTCCTCCAGGAAACTTACTTTCACTACAGCCCCTGCAACTGGAGACTGGACGTGGAACAGTCCATCTCCAGCTTCGGTCTTGATTGGATAGACAACGTGGACGTTGCCAGGAAGATAGACTCCTACCGTTGAACTTGTTGCCTGCCCAACGGAAACGGTTACTGGATTGTCTGGAGTGATTGCAACGTAACGAGCGGTTGCTGGAATCGCTGTGTTGTAGTCCGTATTGGCGCTTGTGCAAGCAATGGTCGCAAGGGACTGCTTGCCAGTTTGCAAGCAGGCGGCACTGATGCTTACTAGCCTATTGTCTGGTCTTGTCGCATGAACGCTCATAGCAAACTCTGATCCTTGTCGAAACGACTCAGGCAAGCATTTTCCACAGGTCCGAGCATGGGCATTGCTCCGCGTGACAGGGGGTTGGTCCTTCCAGTAACCTTACCCCGCTATCCAGACTCCCGAGTATCTCAGAAAAGGCGGTGTAGCACCGCAAAACAGTGCCGTGAAATGAGATGAACAGATACCGCTCTCCAGCCCTACACAACCTCCCGCGCGTCGATTCTCCAGTAAGGCACTCACCGTAAGTAGCCTCAACTTCACCAAACACCAACTCGCGTTCTGCCTCAGTGTACGAATCCGGATAGTTGCGTCCATTCCAGCTTCCGTAGAAGGGATGCACGTCCGGCTGGATTCCGGCAGACCGGAGTTCACTGCACCAGGTGGCTAAGCGATCCAGGTATGGAGGCCACGCCACAATCCCGCACACACCGCAGCCAATCCCGGAATCCTCGACCGATTGCCTCTTCTGAATGAACTCAGACAGCTTCCACCGGTGCGGGTGCCAGGAGGTTGCCAGGCGGATATTGCCGTTACGGGGCCAGCAAGCAATATCGTTCAAGTCGAACAGGAGGTTTGTGCTCACGTCTATCTTGTGTCTCCGGCCCAGGATACCGATAGCCGCAACGACGGCTGGGTTGCTGGTCGGCTCCCCGAAGCAAACGGAGAGGTATAACGGACCATATTCCTCACCGAGGCGTTGGAGGCCGGCTAGGTGTCGGTCGAAATCCACAGGTAGCGTCGGCATACGTGAGCGTTGCCACGCATTGTTGCAGTATGGACATTCCGGCTGCATGTTGCAACTCGCTGGAACTTCCCAGGTGCAACGCACCCGACAATCTTCAGCGACTACAGCCCGTTCCGGGAGTTCCAGTGCCCGAATGACTGGAACCCGAATCGGCTTCACTTTGCGCTTCACCTTCAGCATAGCTCTTTCGCTAGTTTCTTCGCGCGCGCTTTCCACGAGTTTGCCGCGATAAACTTTGCGGTCGGTCGGTCCTTCTTTTCCGCTGCGGCTAACACGGCTTCCGGAAACTCCTCTCGTCGCGCCAGGATGACATAGGGCCTTCCGGCAAGCGGCTCTACGTCCGGGGTCGAGACACACCACAACCCGCCCGCCCAATAGTCGTAGGCTTTGATCGGATCGACGCTGTAACACAGCTTCCCACGGAACGGGATGATCCCGACGTGTCCGCAGGCCACGTACCGCATCGCCTCGGCGTACGGCTTCTCGTTGACGAACCGCAGCGACGGCGCCTGCTGCACGTTCTCGTATTTGCCCACTACTGTTGTGCTGATCCCGGGAGTATCTCTCAGATGGTTCAGGATGTTCCAGTCAAACCACGAACCGAAGAGATAGCCGGAGTAAACCGCCCGCACGCCCTCCGTCAGCATGTCGGCAGGTGGATCTTCCGGCACCGGAAGCGGCCCAGCCGGACCTCCATTCAGGATCAATCTGGGTTCCTTCGCCCCCAACGCAGAGGCCCGGCAGACTAACCTAGGGGCGGAACAGGTCACAACATCGGCGCTTGTAATCATCTCGCGTTCGTTCTGAAGCGCGCTCTTGTTCAGGTCGCCCGCCGCCGCGAACTCATCCCAGTCGTCGATCAGGTCGTAGACGAACTGCCACCCCGCAGAGATAAAACTCCTGACGAGCGGCATCCAGGTAGGCAGGGTTGATATTACAGACCCACGCTCCTTCAGCAAGACCGGCATCGCCGCGTCGAGTCCGACCCGATCAATGACGAGCACGTTGTCTACAAGGCGAGTTTCCCGTTCCAGAGTGCTGTGGTAGATTGCCGCGTAGCCAAGGAGCGCAAGCTCGCGCATGAGTCCGACAGGCCGTTGGCCGGAACCGGAACAGTTCCACCCGCAACCGGACAGCATCAGGAGCGGCTTACCGCCATTGGCAAGAAGCTTTTCTACCGACTTCAGCCCGTACAGCATTCGCTGTTCGTGGCCATGGATCTGGACGAGCTGTCGTGCCCCTCCAGACCGTGCCTCGAATCCGGAGCGGACATCACGTATCGTAATCCGCATCAGGCCCCTTCTTCCCTGTACCAGAGGGTTCCGTGCAGGACAACTACGGTTCCACTCCCGCTTGCCACAACGCGTACCGTCGCCTCACCGTACGACTCCGGATCCACAACGCTGGTGGCGCGAATGGTGTAGGTTCCAAGAGTGTCCGGCGCGGTGTAAAAGCCGTTCGCGTCGATCTCACCTCCACCTGCTTCGACTACACTCCAGATAACGTCTTCATTCTCAGCGCCAAACACGGTCGCTGTGAACTGCTTCGTTCCGCCCTGGACGACAACCGCCAGGTGGGGTTTGACGCGCACCGAGGTTGGAGTTTTTACTGGGACCAACGCGATCGCCACCGCCGCCCCGTAGGCCCAATCGCGTGACTTGAGTGAGTACTTTACGTTGGAGATTATTCCGGGATCGGGCGCGCTCAGATCCGACACGGCATGATTGAGGAACCACCCCGCTTCAGACAGTCGCAATGTTCCCGCGGTAACAGACCGAACTGATACACCATCATCGGTCTGGAGTGTTGTGGCACACGTTCCGATAAAGTAAACAACTGTCGCCTCCCCTTCAGTGGTGGTGATGTCTGGGAGTCGGCGTATTGTTACAGAAGGTGGAAGCGCATTTGAGTTGTAAGCGTGAACCTCGGAACTCCCCTCGTAATCCGCGAAAACGAGATTGAGTCCACACGCAATATCGCTGGTGAAGAGGTATCCGTTAGGATCCGCCGACTCTTCGTCTTCCGCCAACTTCGCGAAGACATGGACGCGGCACTTCACTGAGCTGGAATAGGGACTTCTTTGTGGCGACGTTTCAACAAGCACCCACCCTTCTGGTCCGCTAATGGTCGCCATGTCATCATCGGCTATGACGGCAACCAGCAACGTATCGCCATCATGCGGGGTGGCCGGTAGGGCTGGGGTGCGGATATTTGTGGAGTAATACGTCCTGTACGTCGCGGCGATCCCGCGCAACGTCATCATCAGCTCGTCTCCAGTCCCGTCACGGTGAAGCTCACTCCACCACTTTTAGACCAGACCCGAATCACATCCGCGGAAAGGAGGCAGAACGGTCCAAAGTCCATGGATTCGTTTGCATCTATCGGCATATCGTAAGCGATGAACTGTTCGTTTGCTTCCTCTGCTCCAGCGGACGCCAGGGAGAAGCGGAATGTGGTTGCCGTGCCGCGGTTACAGATCCATACCCGGCACGCTGGAACCTGCACATTCGCCGGAACAACGTAAAGGTTTGTCGTCGTCTCCGCTTCGGGAGCGACTTGGCCCAGGATTCGGTAAACGTCAGGCATCGTCAGACTCCAATCTGTCCGAAGAGGTATCCGCGACGCAACGTCATCACGAAGATCCCCCCTCCATCCTCCTCGTCACCCGGTGCTTCCACTTCCAGGCAAAGCTGCTCCCCATTCGAAAGCTCGCCACTCTGGGTGCGGATCAGTTTCCTGACGCGCACGCCTGGAATCTCATTGCCGTTTTCATCCCGAAACCCAGCCTGGCTCTGTACGATCTTCTCGAAGATCGCCTGGTCCGCGTGGTTAAAGACTACTTCGACCGGTCCATCGCCAACAATCAGGTCAAGCGGGATGCTTCCGGAAACCTGCTCTGTCAAGATGAGCCCGGGCGGTGCTGTTGAGGCAACCTCTAACGTTTCCTCGCCGGTTTCGGAATCGGTAGCCACTGCCATGGTGATGTTGTCACCGGGCACCAGCTTCTCTGAAAGGTAACCGGCAATCGGATCCTCTCCGGTCACCTTCGATTGCCACTGAGGTCCTACCACGACCGCGATCCACTGAGTACTGTCGGAGAACACAATCAGCATCCCGTGCTGGTCACGGACGGTAACGCTCTCTGCGCCGTTGATCGTCTCCTCGTCTCGCGCTAAAACTGTAACGGGGTTCTCGCTGCCATCGGTCTTGATAACGGTAAAGTATGCCCCCCGGAAGTCACCCGCCGGCGGGAGCAGCAGTTCAACCTCGCCCCCAGTAGCGTCCGCGGCAATCAGATCATCTACTCCGGTGATTTCGTAGGCGGAAGACTTCGAGACAACGGAAACGCGCTGCTTCAGAACTCCGAGTCGCAGGTCCACCAGGTCTGAGAGAGTCGTACCGTTCCAGAAAACCGAGAAGAGGAGCAGCGCACTGGTCGTGCTGGGCTTGCTTGTGGATGCCTGGACGGACTCCGACGCGTCATCGATGTAGCCGTAGTATGTGCCCGCAGGCCGACCGTTGAACTCGACCGGGGGCAGGTTCTCGTAGCGTTTCCCGAAGACGTAAGCGTTCCCGGCACTCAGCGTCACGCTCGTGCCGGTAATGGTAGGCGCAAGCGATGAAGACGAGACGACACCGTCACGGCTCAGCTCGTCGCTGCGCGCCTTGAACTCCGCGCTGACTTCTTCCTGCAGCGTATTGAGCTGCGAGGCTAAAAGCCTCGCGCCAGTAACGAATGTATGACTGAATGTCTTTTTTGCCGCCATGGGCTATCCCAACACGTCGTCACCATCAAGGCTGGAGAGGTCCAGCAGGAACTTTCCGTAAGCATTCGACAGGTTCCCCGAGTTAATATGGACTCGGTGCGGAATCTGATCCATAAGCCGCTTCCGCAGCGTAACTGGTTTCCCGGCAACGCGCTGGATCGTTCGGATCCGGCGCGTTACGGCCATATCTTCTTCGTAAGAAGCAAATCGCATCTCTACTCCTCTCTACTCCGGAGGCACGGTGCCGTCACCCCACTTCAGCACTTGGCACTGGTATCTGACCGTGTGCTTTACCTCGTCACCGGTTGCTTCCAATTCTCGTTCTTCGTTCCTAATCTTGAGCAAGGTTCCGGTCGGAAGCCAGTCCAAATTACCAATCCTCGATTCCACGATCTCGCCCGCAAACAAGTTCTGGCCTTTTGTCTCCCATATAACAATATCACGCTTGTGGCGTGAACGAACACCCTCAACGTAAGCGTGCGCCTCCGGCGAGAACCCCACCCGCTCCTTAACCTGGCTGTACCACTTCTCCCCGATGTAGTAGCGGTAGTTCGGGTCGTTAACGCTGTCAACGTCGTGCCAGTACGCCGAGATGTTCTCATCGTGCTCTAGTTCGGATTCCTTATCTGCGTTGCTTACTGCCACTCCGCTTGTGTTCAACACCTCGACGTAGTTTACGTACTCTTCTAGCGTCAATGGGTGCTCGACCCGATAGATTCGTTCATTCGGATCGTCGGGGTTTTCGCGCATAACGTGGATAACTGCGCCTCCCCAGTACTCCGGCATCGGCACAATGTTAACGATCCACCCGTGAACCAGATCAGGCTCAATCCGCCACGTCCAGCCAGGGTTGAGAGCTACTAAAAAGTCAAGCCATTGGACTGCCGGTGCATCATAGCTTGCCTCCAACGAACGATCCGTTTGTGTTTCGCTAATCTCTGGAAGCTCTACGTCGTAGAATAGAGCTTCTGGGGTTGTGATATTGTGGCCGTTTACGAAGAGGCGGTTGTTGCTAACGCCAAAGGCGTTGAAGGAGTGCGCGGCGGCCTCCAGCCAACTCATCTCGGCCACGCTGCCGATCTCGTCGCGACAGAACTTCTTGTTCATGAGAACGAAGCCGTAATCGTAAAGCTGAAGCTCCGCGCTCTCGATGATCTTGCCGGCTTCCTCGTAAGTCGGTGTAAAGAGCCTACCGCCGAAGATCGCGTAAGGATCCGTTGTCTTGCGCAGGCCGTTTACGTACCGGCACAAGCCGGCCTGGATGGCGAACTCCTCGTTTCCGTGGAAGATCGGCACCGTCTGGTCGAAAGCGTCCAGCACAACCGAACAACTCGATCCGCGCACGTGCCCTTCGAGGCTTTCACTGCGACTGATAGAGATACGGCGGACGTTCAAATTGACTGGAGGCGGGCTGGACGTTGAGAAGATCGGGTCGTACTGTGTCCGCACCACGTAGAGGATCGGCGTGCGGGCTGGGTTCTTCGCTTCGAGGGTTACCCCGAGTGAGACAATCCTGGTCGGGTGTTCCACGTCGTCGAAGGAGACGATTGGCGTTAGCGTCGCGCCGTCGCGTCTTTCTCCCTGGGTTCCGATTGCCGATACGGTTAGATTGATGCTGCCGTCCGGCTTTACTAGAGAGCATTCATTCGGTATCGCTGGGGGTGTCCGTTTCGTAACCGTACCGGTAAACCCCTCCCCGTTCCGCATGACGGTGCCCTGGCACGGGAGCACCATCGCCTGGTGGGCCTGGATGCTGATGCGCAGACAGCTCGTCGCTCCGTGGCTGGCGATGGTGTTGTTGTTGGCCCACAGCTCACGAAGCGTGTCATCCTCCCAAACAAAGTCGGCGTCAGTCGAGCCGCTCGTGAACATCAACTTCCCACCCAGGAAGCGGATAATGACTGGATCAAAGACGACCGTTCCTTGCGTATCCAGGTACTTGAGCACCTTACCAACTGCGTTGTCGCCGTATGTCCGCAGAACTCTGGAATCGGAAACACACCACGGATCGATTATGAACCCTTTCTCCGGCTCTCCCGGGTACTCTTGGTTGGGTGTTAGTGTCTGTCGAACCAAGGCTATGCCGCGGTGGTCGTCCTTCTTGTCCGGGCGAACAGTCGGGATAGCGTAGGCATACCGGATCGCGGATTCCGGGATCGCGATGGTGTTTCCGTTCTCGTCTTTCTCGTAGCGCCAGGTTACAATCTCGGGTAGGCCGATCCAGATATAGGGCTGGAGAGCTCCTTCATCCATGTCGATGATGTCGTAGGTGCCAGGTTCTGTTTCCGCAACCACGGTCGTTGACGGCACGGCCCTCGCGATGTAGATCACGATCCCGGGGTCGAGGTCTATCCCGAGACCATCGAATAGCACCTCACCGCGCTTGTCGGGCCTCGTGTCGTAGTACTTCAGGTAGTCCGCGCTGGAGCCTCGGACTGGCCGTTCCAAGCGCCACTTGTCGGATGTGACACTTTCCGCCAAGAGTTTCTTGTAGTGTGACGGCTCGACAGAACGCTTCGTATGGGCCATCTTCAGAACGAGCGCGCCGAGCGGAGCATAGTACTCTACGTTGTCAAGATCCCAAGCTTCGCCGAGACGGTCGGTCGCGTGCTTGCGTTCCGCATCGTCATCTGCCATGCCACGCCAGTCGTAGCTGCGCTGCTGGCCGTCGTAGACCTTTTGCCACATCGGTGTTGGCACGTACTGGCAGGTGAAGTAAGGCCGCACGGTCTGGATTTTGCTCATCGCCACGTTTCCCCGTCATCTTCGGAGTGCTTTTCCACGAGTGTTCCGTCACTCATTATGTAAATCGCCTTCAGGATACCGTTCTCCATTTCGGTAACGGCGACTGCCTTTTCGGCAGTTTTTGGCAACTCGAATGCGGTCCAGGGGTCTTTCCGGTAGAGTTGATCTCGCACTTTGACCGTCATCCCCTCGACGGTGAACAGGTACGTAGCTCCGCTCCATGAACGCAGGCTGACTATCCAGCTAG
>ERZ795045.3483-NODE-3483-length-13754-cov-3.497336_pt1 | contig 13754 bp, 2 predicted proteins | sample MGYA00375129_ERZ795045 | MGnify/ENA primary metagenome ERZ795045 (study PRJEB30174, sample SAMN05720166) | activated sludge metagenome | isolation source: anaerobic digester from wastewater treatment plant | place: Japan | collected 2015-05-15 ... | reverse complement strand
AGTATAAGGGTCATATCGTTAAAGGCGTTCATGGTGTCGTTGTAGCCGCTCTCCCAGCAGTAGCTTTTTCGCTCGCAGCCTCGGCAGACCTTGTCCTGAACCCTGATATAAACCTTATTTATATCGGGCATTGCCATTTTTGCCGCCACATTTCCCACCGCTTTAATATTGGTGGAGAGCTCGGCCACCACATTCGCCACCATGTTGATTTTTGAGTTGAGGACATTTTTGATGCCGTCGGTTACGGGAACGGCACTCTTTTGGGAGAACAAAAGCTCAATGCTCTCAGCGGCACTCGAGGGCAAAAGGCAGAAAACAATGGCGGCAAAGCCTGTTTCTATAAATGCTGTAAGTGCCAGCTCACCGCTGCCGGAAACAAGGGCGGCTATGATGTTAGCGGCGACAAAGCTTAATGCCGCGGGGACTCTGCCGAAAATGCCGAATACTCCAGCCAAAAGTCCGCCGAGGGAGTAGCCTCCGGCAAGATAGCTCATACCGTCGGCTATGCTGAGAGTGGCTCCCGCTGATATGCCCGTAATGGAGCCCGCCGCCTCTCTGCCGTATCTTGCGGCGGCGATAATGGCGAAGGACGCCGCCATTCTGGCAAGGGATATGCCCCCGACGGTCAGCCACTGAAGGGAAAGAAGGAGGATTCCGAATGAGAAAAGAAGGCTTATCATATCCTGCGAGCTCATGCTCGACAGGGCTTTGCGGTTAAGTCTTATTGAAAGACTGCGCTTTATAAAGTAAGAGCTGCCGCCGGCGACTATCGCCTCGGACAAAAATAGCAACAGCAGCGAGGCGGTTAGGGTCTCCGCGAAGGACAATACCAGCCCCGTTGAAAAAATAGCGGCAAATGACGCTATGACGGAGAAAAGTCTGCTTTTTCGGTAGCCCCAAATCTTTATAAATGTATTGTATAGTAGGGCGGCGATGACAAGGGCGGCTATGTATCTTATCGCGGCGGAGATTTCGCCCGACATCACATAGCCAGCGGCGCTGCCAAGCAAAGCTGCGGGCAGGTAGGATATATGCACGCCCGACACCAGCGCCACCGCAAAGGGCGACAGCCTGCCGAATATGCTTGCCTGCGCCAGAGTAAAGGCGCCCGCCGCCATTAGGCTCTGCTTTAATACTGTTTTTATTACCGACAGCGTTTCTTCAGAAAGCTTCAGTTTGCCTCTGCTTTTATTTTTCAAGTATTTCACCACTCTGCTTTTATATTACCTGACTGTATTTAAAGCCTTTAAGGCAATGCTAAGCGAAGGTTCAAAAGGTGGAAATACTAATTCTAAAAGAAATATTGAGGACTCTTTGGGACATTTCCGGGCATCGGGCTTGTCCTAATATTTGCGTTATTTGTTCCCTAATTGTTTTGCCTATTGCAGTTAAGAAAAGCCGTTTTCTGAAAAGATAACTCTAAGCCGCTTAGACGAATTTCTCAAAAAGAATATCCGTTAAACGAGTAAAAAAGGGCGCAAAAGCTCTTATGTTTTTATTACATTATATTTGATTAATCTCACAGCTTTTGTCACTGTGCGCTGTAAAATTATGGTAATTGTGCCGAAATATTGGCTAAATGAATCAATATATGGTAAATTTCTCCAATTTCTCTACAGCTTTTTGTGTTTTTTTATTGAAGATTTAGGGGAAGGCATAAGGTTTCAGCAAGATGATTTTCCCTTTAAATATCTATTGATTTTTTTGGGGCTTTAATGTACAATGTTTTGCAGACGAAAACGCCGGAATGATGGAATTGGCAGACGTGCTGGACTCAAAATCCAGTCCTGGCAACAGGGTGCGGGTTCAAGTCCCGCTTCCGGCACCAAAAAGACCTGTTTGGAAACCAAACAGGTCAATTTTTTTGCGGGAAAGCATAAAGGCATCATGCTGCGCATAAAGCAATCCCGACTGTGTTCTTGGGGTAAACATTAAATGAGAAATGCGGCAAAAAAAAACCCCGACAGGGTGACTGTCGGGGGATTTTTAATTTTAGCCTAAGGATCTGCCAGCGATGTCGAAGAGCTTCTGGAACGAGGCGATGATGTTGTAGAACCATCTTGCCAGCTTCTCCCAGAATGAAAGGGTTATTTCCTTGATTGTTTCGGACACTACGGTCTGATCGGGCGCGAAGTAGGGCTGAATTACATTGTCGCCGATTGAAACTCTCAGGTAAATCTGCTGTCCTACATCCTGCTGAGTGAGCTGGTAGGTTGCGTCGGTGCCGACGACCGTAAATGTTCCGTTCGGACCGTCCGGGTCGCCTCTGAACCATGTGTACTTGATGTAGCGCTTCGCGTCATCGGGAATACCCTTTACGGAGGCGTAGATTATCTGCTCCTGCTCAAACTTGCCGACGATTGAAACCTCAGGATTAAGTATTCTTATCTTTACAACCAGAGGCACAAGCTGGGAGATGGAGTTGTAGTTGCCAGAATCGTCGGGAACGAAGAGAACCATGTAGCTTCTGCCTGAGCCGATTTCGTCGGGAACTATTGTGTAGTCCTCAAATACGAAGTGGCCGGGAACAGCTACGGGAATCTCAAAGTCGTTCTTGAACTGAGCGGCTGACAGCGGCAGACCGTACTCAACGGTTGCCTGTGACGGGAATACTACGCCTGTCGGGTTGGCCTTTACGATTTCAACAACGATGTTGGTGTTGATAATCAGGTTGTAGTTCTTAGCCTTGCTGCCTACGAGTGTGGGCGGTGTGAAGGTTACATTCCTGAGACCTACATTGGGCGAGTCGATTGTGCCCGTTGTGCTTGTGTAGGAGAGGGATACATCGTCGTTGTTTACAATGCCTGAGATGGAGCCGAAGTTTACGGTTACATTTGTATTGGCGGGCGCATAGGGTCTTGAAACTGCGGTTGCGACCGCGGTTACATCCTTCTTAACAACCGTGATTGTACCCGTCTGCAGCACGAACTGATAGTTGGTGCTTGTGTAGCCGCCTGTGAGGCTGATGAGGTACTCGCCCACATCGGAGTACTGGGTATAGTTTGTGTTGAAGTTGACATTGCCGCCTGTGATTGAGTTAAGAGCGTTGTCGTTGCCCTTGAATCCCGAGAAGCTGAGTGTGAAGCTGGGAACGGGCGAGCCGTAAACCAGATTCTCCACATTGTTGGGTCTGACATAAACCGTTGCCTTCTGAGTGGTGAGCGGTACCTGAACATTGAGGCTGTTGTAGTTGTGGGTATCGCTGGGTGTGAATGTTGCAAGGTAGGAGGTTCTGTCAGCCGTCGGTACCGTGTTGGGATTTACCCAGCTCCAGCCGCCTGTAAGCGGAATGTCGGCAAGGGTTATTTCGGGATCGTAAACAATTACCGGAAGCTCCGGCAGTACATATGTGGGATTTGCCTTTGTGATTGTAACCATCGGTCTTTCAACAACTACTTTAAGCTTGTAGTTGCTTGCGTCCGCGCCGATCAGCGGCGGCAGAGTCCAATACTCGGGGTCGACAAGGGGCTTGTCGGTGCCTACATCGGGTGTCTCGACATAGGCGGTTGCATAGTACTGGGAGCAGGTTACATCATCGGGCGGGATAACGCCTATAAGTCCGTTGGTGAACTGGAGGGTTATCTCTGTTGTGCCGTTGTATACCCTTGAAACGGGTGTTGCGGTGATTGAAACCTCACGCGGCAGAATGGTTCCCGTTGTATTCTGTATTTTCAGGTTGTAGTTGCCTGCGTCGGGACCTGTAAGGAGAACGCCTGTAAGGGTTACGGGCTTGTTCTCGCCTGCGTTCGCGTTATTGAAGGTTGCCACTGCGCCTGTGGTGTTAAGTGTCACAACATCGTTGCCCAGCGGGGTGACCTTGAGGTTGGAAATGGAAGCGGTTGCGGTCCTGTCGTAAACCTTGGTGTTTACGGTGTAGGTTGCGTACAGGTCAACCTTTCTGATTTCAAAGGTACCGAGGTATACGCCTACGGTTGCGGCATAGTCCTCGTTGCCCGCAAAGTCAACGGTGATGACATACTGGCCGGCCCTTCTGGGCGGTGTGGGTGAACCGTTGTAGAGAACGGTGAACTGACCCACATCGTTTCTGGGTCTTACATCCAGCGGATGATTCTGACCGTCGTAGTCAATATTGACGGGCGGAGCGAAGATAAGGTCAGCCAGTGTGGGTGTGAGCTTGAACTTGGTGATAACCGGGCTGTTTATGGTAATGGTGCCCTTGAAGGGTCCGTATGCGGTTACCGTCAGGACTGCCACATGGTCGATGTAGTCCTCTATTAACTCGCCCGTGGTGTTGCTTGTGGAGATTTCCGTTCCGTTTACTACCCAGGAGTAATTTAGATACTGCTGAGCCTCAACGGGGGTAATGCCTGTTACATCGGCGGTCAGCGAGCTTGATACCATCGCGACGCCGCTGATGGTTACGGAGCCGCTGATGCTGCGCCTGTTGACTATTACAAGAATCTCGCCCTTGACTTCATTGTAGTTTACCGAATCCTGCGGGCGGAAGGTTGCGGGATAGGTCCTGCCCTCCTCAAATGTAGGCACTGTGGTCATATCGTCGAATATGAAGGTGCCGGGTACGGAGGTTACAGCCTCGCCCCACTCAGGGTCGGAGAGGTTGTCAAGGTATGTTACCGTGGCGGTGGGCCACTGGGTGATAACGGGGTCTGCCTTTACGACTCTGAGAACGCCGCGCTCAAACTCGAAGTTGTAGTTGTTGCTGTTTAAGGTGCCCCTTGCAACCTGAATGATATAGCCTTCAGGTGTAACGGGTGAGCCTACAACATAGTCGCAGGTGAATGCGGGTGAGCCTGTAAGGTCGTTATTGCTGTCACTGTCGCCGCCTACCCAGCCGATGTAAGAAACAGTGAAGGCGGGAACGGGCGAGCCGTAAGGTATGGTAATCTCATTAGCCCTTACCTTAAGGGTTGCCTTTGTGACTGTGAGTGTGCCGGGTATGTAGTTGAAGGTGTAGTTCGCGGATGAAAGTCCGCTGAGGTTTATCTGATAGTTCGCAACAGGTGAGCCTACGGTGTAATCGCAGCTGAATACCGCTCCCGAAGCGTCAACGCTGTTGGCGGGTGTATCGTTGTAGAAGAAATCTGAGAGGTTATATACAAAGGTGAACTGAGGAGCGGCGGAGCCGTAAACTACGGTCTTGTCTTCAACTGTGACATTTACCGTTGCCTTGTTTACGGTGAGTGTGCCGTTCTCAAAGGTGTAGTAGTAGTTGTCGCTCTGCGGGTTGCCCGAAAGGGTGATGGTGTAGGTGCCTACGCCTCTCTTTGCGGGGTCATCCCTGTTATAGTCTGTGGAGGCTGTGATATTGCCTGTTCTCGGCGGAGGATTCTGAGCGTCGGGACCGAGGTAGCCTATGAAGGTATAGGTGAACGCCGGCTCTGCCTGTCCGTAGGTTGTGCTCTTGTTATCCGCCTTGATGACAACGGGTGCCTTTGTGATTGTAAGCGGTATATTAAAGCTTACGGTATTGTAGTTAACCGTATCCGCGGGTGTGTAGGTTGCGGGATAGCTTGTTACATTAACCGTCGGAACGGTTGAGGGGTTATCCCATGTTACGCCCTGGGGCAGTTCCAGTGAAGAGAGCTGCCTTGTGGGGTCGTAGACCATGGACGGGAAGGATACAGCCGGAGGAGTGGGGGTTGCCTTTGTGATGTTGACTCTTACGGGCAGGTTGCTGACCGATACTGAATAGTTGCCTGCCTTTGCGCCCGCGAGGGCGGGAATGGTGAATGTGACTTCCTTGCCTGAGCCAACATTCTTATCGGCAACTGTACCGACTGTTGTATTGCTGGAGAGATATACATTGTCGTTATTGAGAATGCCGACAAGCGAACCGAAGTTGACGGTTACATTAACGGTGCCGTCATACTCCCTGTTGACCGCGGTCGCGGTTACGGTAAGGGGCGCGGGAGTTACGGTTACATAAGCGGTGGGGCCTAAAACGAAGTTATAGTTGGTGCTGCTGACTCCCGCTAAGGAAATCGTAATCGGATACTGTCCCACATCGGCATACTGATAGTAAGCGCAGCTTGCGGTGGGCCTTGAGGCTGTGGAGAATACACCGGGGGTGTTTTCATTCTCGCCGAGAACGAAGCCGTCATATACTATCTCGTATGTTCTGGGATTCGTTCCGTAGTTTTGAGTAATGGGTCTTGCCGTTACCTCAACGGTCTTTTTGTTAACGGTAACGGTGAATGTCCTGTGAATCGAAACATAGTTGGAGTTTGCGGGAACGAAGGTTGCTCCGTAAAGGGTAGTGTTGCTGTTGGATACATTGGGAATTACATCGGGAGTATCGAATACCCATGTGCCCTCAACGCCGGGAGCGTTCTGAATGGTTGCCTGGCTAAGACTCTGACCGTAGGTCAGCGTTACCGTCGGGTTGCCCGGGTTGGGGGTTGCCTTTTGTATTGTGACGGTGCCCTGAGCGCTGGTTGCGTTGACATTTCGTCCGCCGTTTCTTATTACGGTGTCAGACGCCAGGGTGACTCTTATATCATAGGTTCCCGCGTCGGTGGGGAATCCTGTGGACCATGTTGAGGTTCCCTGAATCTTAAATTCGTAGGTTACTGCGATTTTGTTCGGGGTGCTGCCGTCAACATTGTAATAGGATGTAATGTTTTCGGTGCCCACAAAAACGGAGATGTTGAATAAGGTATTGTAGCCTCTCGGCGCGCCCGTATAAACAGGCTCAAGGTTGTTTATGGCAATGGTCGGGGTCGAGGGCGTGGTAGGTCTGAATACTACTCTGATTACATAGTTGTTGTCCGCGTTAATGGTAAATGTATTGTCGGGGATGCTGGAGGTGGAAGATGAGTTTGCGTTTGATGCCGCTCTTGCTATGTAAACCGAGTTTTCAACATGGTAATAGTAGGTATAGCCCTCTGTTACCGTGGGATTGATTGTTATATTTGCGCCGCTTGCAACATGGAACAGGTGGCTGCTGTTGGAGGGGTTGGTTACCTGTCTCTTAAAGCCCACATTGCTGGATACGGAAACGGTGCCGATATTGGGGTTGGGAACGGATGTGATAGTTCCCATATAGTCATATTCAACCCTGACAACCGTGCTGCCTGCGTAAGGAGTACCGTTGTAAAGCTTTAGGCTTTCGCCGTTGCCTGTTTTGCTGCCCGCGGAATCGGTTCCGCTAAGGCTTATTGTGTTATTGTAAGCATCTATGTAAGCATCTGTTGATAACAGCTTGTTGGTAAGGTTGGTGGATTCGTAGTTGCTGCCCCTTGATACATAGGAGGTAACATTGCCGCCCGTGTAAATCGGAGAATTTCCGTTAACAAAATACTGTTTGAGTGTGAGCTTAGGCTTCTGGGTGTCGGGAGAATAAGACTCGACATCAAAGGTACCGCCGTTCATTCTGAAGGTACCGCTGTTTTCAACGCCGTAAACAGTGTTATCGGTGTACTGAGCGCCGCTTTTGCCTTTGCTGTGAACCTCAGCCCTGCCCTTAACGAGGAATTTACCTGCGTTAATCTCTGCTGTCGCGCCGGAAGCGTTGACAATACCTCTGGATACTGTCTTTGATGTACCGTTTCCGCCCGGACCCAATGCGCCTTTGGGCAAGCTCCTACTGAAGGCGTAAACCGTAAAGGAGCCGCCGTTCATATAGAATTGACCGCCTGACCTGTTGTCAATACCTATAGCCTCACCGGTACAGTCATATCCGCTACTACCTGTTGAGCTGGATTTGCCGTCTGCCAGTGATTCAACAGATATTTCGCCGCTTTCAAGAATAATGGTACCGTGGTTGACCGCGAAAACAACATTTGTCGATACATTGTAGGCATCGTCGCGCCTTTTGTAGCAAATAATCTTGCCGCTTGTGCTGGCGGAGCGAATTGTCAGAGTCACGCCGGAGTTAACCGTGATAGCGGTAATGTTGTCACCGGCATTGTTAACCGTCCAGTTAAGCTCCTTGCCGTTAAGGTCAAGGACTACCGACTTGTTGCCGGAGAATGTAACTCCTGCGGAGCCCATTGAAATATTTGCGGTAAGCCTGATAATATCGCCGTTTGCGCTGTTGTTTACCGCATTGCGGAACGCGTTGGCATCGCCGACATTAAATTCGGTAGCCTCTGCAGTCGGTGCGGTCTCCGCAATAATAGCCGCCATAACGCCTAATGCCATGCAAAGCGTCAAAACATAGACTACCGTTCTTTTAAATGCGGCAGCAAAGCTCCTGGGCTTTTTAGTCATTTTTCTTCCTCCTTTTTTTAGTCATTTTTCTTCCTCCTTAAAGTTGCGGGATGAAAGGCAATTATCAAACAGATTCTGTAAAGCTGTATAAAAACACATAGGGACACAGCTAGACAATTATACATAATAATTATATATTCCGCCCTACTGCCTGTCAAGCTATTTGAAGCCTTAATGTAAATTTTCGACACTTTGAACATAGCCGATTTACGGAAAGTCCGGCGTATTTTGTCGACCTCTTTGCTCGGGAGGAAAGTACTCAATCGAGATTTTTACCGGGGAGGTTGACACCCCGAATTTATGGGAATAAAATACCCTTGATTGCCAACCGCATTACATTTAGAAAAGAGGAAATGTATGAGAAAATATCTACTGCCCAAGGAGGGCAGGTTCTACAAGGCAAATCTCCATTGTCACAGCACCCTGTCCGACGGCGACTACACCCCCGAGCAGCTTAAAGAGCACTACAAGTCGAGAGGCTACAGCATCCTCGCCATAACCGACCACGAGTGGCTCAATGAGCATTCATATCTTGACGACGAGGATTTTCTCACCATTACCGGCTTTGAGCTGGAGGTTCTGGAGCCCACTCACCTGCCCAACAAGCAGAAGAAGGTCTGCCACATAAACTTCTTTGCCAAAGAGCAGAAAAACACCACCCTATTTGCCTTTAACCCCAAGCACTTCTGGAGCGGCAACCGTGAAAAGGCAAAGACATTAAAGCATACGGGTCCCGACGACTACGAAAGGGTTTACTCCGCTGAGGGAGTCAACGATATTTTAAGGCTCGCGAAGGAAAACGGCTTCCTCTCCTGCCTTAACCATCCCGACTGGTCCCTTCAGAATCTTGACGACTACAGGGATTATGACGGCTTTACGATGATGGAGATATACAATTACTCCAGCGACATTGACGGCTCCTATGCCTATGCGGCGAAAGACTATGACAATATGCTGAGAATGGGCAAAAAACTCTTTGTCTGCGCCAGCGACGACAACCACGACCGCTTTGCGGTAAATCACCCTCATCACGACTCATTCGGCGGCTTTACATATATCAAAGCACCCGAGCTTAAATACGAGGCGGTCATAAACGCCCTTGAGAAGGGTGATTTCTACGCCTCCATGGGTCCCGAAATTCATGAGCTTTATGCCGAGGACGGAAAGATATATGTCAAAACCTCCCCCGCAAAGCGCATTATCATGATTCCCAAAGGCAGGAATTACAACTGCGTCTCCGCTTTTGAGGGAGAGCATGTTACCGAGGCGGTATTTGAGCTGAACGACCTTGAGTACGAGGAGTATTTCCGCTTTGAGGTAATTGACGAGCGCGGCAGAAGAGCCGCCACAAGGGCATATTACCTTAACGAGATTTTAGGCTAATATAAAAACCCCGCTCAATGAGCGGGGTTTTTTTGACCGTATGCAGTCCTAAAGCTGTTGGGCTTTAATGCGGGTCAGAGAAGGCGGGGCGAAAAGCCCTTTTTGGCGGCTATGGATGGAGCGGGGAAACCCGTGTGCCTTGGCGGCGGGGAAGGCGCAGCGGCGGGGCGGGTGCTCCTTTCGGCGCATGGCGGAAAAGCCTTTTTTGCGGCGGGCGGGTGTTCCTTTCGGCAAGACTGCGGCGATGCGGTTTGCGCTCACACTGCGGCGGGGCGGGGAATCGGTACGGCAAGCAGTACTGTGCGGCTCCCCCAACAGCGCGCGGCGCGCAGGGGCGGCTGTCTATGCACCCAAACCGCAGAAAAGACAGCGGGAAAACAAAAATCCCCCATTACGGGGGACTGTTGTTCGGAATTAAAAATCCCCCGAAAATCGGGGGATTTGTGTTACCTATTGAAGACCACGCTGAAGAAAAGCTGAACCTTGGCAAAGAAGTCCTTGAGAATCTGAATAATCCTTCCGAAAAGGGTCAGCGTGGAGTTCGGGTCTTGGGGCTGTCCCGCTCTTATGTCGTTGATTATCAGCATAAGGCCGGAGGTGTCGCCCTCAAAGACATTCGGCAGTTCTCCGATGACATCCATAAGTCCGTACTGGGAGTTCTCAAACAGCTTTACCAAATCCTCAGTGTACGGGAAGAGAGTGGATACCAGCGTGTAGAGCATGGACATTGCCATGTACTCGCCGCCCATCTCATTGAGCTTACTGTTAAAGAACCGCAGTACCTCAAAGAGCGTTGCAGTGTCTTCCTCATTGAGGCTGAAGTACTCGCTCACGAATCTGCCTATTTCATCAGCGTTGTCCGAGTAGAACAGGACGCTGAAGGCGTATTTCAGGAGAACCGTCAGCAGGTCAGCGCCGTTGTTGCCCTGAATGAGGATTACTCCGGGGCGCTGAGTCTTTGACATCTGCTTGCCGGGTCTGTCTTCGTAGTAGATGGGCTCGCCGGCGACAAGCATTGTGATGTCGGCGCTGGGCAGCTTGATGTTAAGCTTCATATTGCTGTCGCCAATCGGTATTCCGTCGCCTGCCAAGCGGAACAGAATTCTGTCCATAAGGTAGTTGACATTGATGTCGACGGGGATGGTAAGTCCGAGGGACATTCCGTTAAGGCGCAGAGAGTCAAGCAGGGCGTTGACTATCGGATAGGCGTTAACGATGGGCTTGATAACATCCGCAAACACATAGACAAAGTGCAGCAGGTTGTTTATCACAACATTGAGTCCGCCTATGGAGATGAAGTACATAAGGTTAGGCAGTATGTTGAGGATTGTGCGCATCGGGTCGGCCATTATCCTGTCAAAGAGACCGATAAGCGGGTTGAGGATAAGGTAGAAGGTATCGATAGGACCTGTTATCGGGTTGCTGAGCGCTGCCTTGTACTGGGCGTAGGTCTTGATATTGTCGCAGCCCAGAGCCTCAAGGAGCGGGATAATGGAGTACTGATAGCCCGCATAGCCGGGGATGTCAATGAGGTTTATGAGGTTGAGATTTCTGTCTGCAAGGATTACCTGCAGAATGTCGGCAAAGGGTGAAAGGAGAGCTACCAGATTGTCAAGCCATGCGGCTCTGTCGCCGTCCTCAAAGCCCCAGTCAAGGGGTCTGTCGCCGGTGGGAACGACTATGTGGTTGTACTGAGTCTTGGTTGTTGCCTCGCCTGTTTCGGGGTTGACCTCAACTATGGTTTCGATATAGGGCACGAACTCGTGCTCGAAAAGCAGAGCCTCGTTCCACTTGTTGTAGACATTGGAGTATGCGGCGTTGTTATGCCAATCTTCTCTTGCCACATTCTCAAGGGCGAGCTGAACCTCTGAGGCGGGTCTGCCAGCTCTGTTATTGAGGTAAGCCATTCTCTGGGCTATTGTCTTGGGCGAATAGTCAAGACCCAACGCAACGGAGAGTATGGAGTCTATGTTAAGCCCCGTAATCATCGGGTAAATCATCAGGGCAATCTTTGTGAGCATCTCCTGAGTAAATACCTCTTTTACGAGCATATCCTCAAGAATATCCGTGACGCTGTTTATGCCCTCAATCTTGAGAGCCTTCAGAAGTCTCTCAACCATTATGGGAGTCGCGGCGGCAAGGTATTCAGCCTTTTCCTTTGTCCAGCTTTCGTTGTACTGTACCCTGTTGCCGAAGGATTTCTGAGCAACTATTTCGGGCGAATAGGTAAGCTCCTGCATGGGATAGACATAAGGATTCGGAGAATATGTGCCGTCTGTCGGGAACTTGCCTGTCTCTTTCGGGAACATAAGCTCCAGGATGGCAAGGATTACATCGTTGGGATGGATTGCGATTCCGCCGATTGTTTCGGAAAGAATCCTGCTGCCCGCGGGCATTCCGAACATATCGGCAAGCTCCGCGTCAATGTCATCTATGGTGAGACCGAAGCTCTCAAGCAGTCCCGCAAGGCGGCGAATGTATCTTTTAAAGAAGGCGTCAATGTCATCTATGGTGAGACCGAAGCTCTCAAGCAGAGTCTTGTCTGCCCACTTGCCTGTGCTGTAATTGTAGTTGCGGCTGTTAATGCCTGTGAATACCCATCTGAGAAGGGCAAAGAGAACCTGACCTCTGTAGTCGATGCCGGCGCTCGGGTCATAGACCACAACAAAGTCTCTTGTCATGGAGCCGGAGGGGAAGGTCTTGTTTCTTACTATCTGGCCTCTTGCCTGAATAGCGGCGTCAAGAATGGGAGGCAGGTAGTCAATATTGAAGCCTTCGTCTTCTTCCTCCTCATCGTAGCCTGACATCTCGGACACGAGATTCAGAACGCCGTTCAAGCCTCCGCCCAGATAGGGATAGTAGTCTGAAAGCAGGTCACGGAAGGGCATTTCCTTGGTATAAACCGTAATGCCCGCAACCTTTGCCTCAAGATAAACCTCTACGGAGTCAATAATGCTCTGAACGGGGCTCTTGCCGTTCTGAGAGGTAAGGAACATCGAAAGGTTGGGAATTGCCGAAGTCAAAGCGGTGATGGGCTTTGATGCCACATCATTGAGAACCCAGTCAATAATCGGGCCCAGTATCGCGTTCATTATGTCGGTATGTGAACGCAGGGGTTTGAACTGGTCGTATGTAATGAAGTTCTTAATGCCCAGGGTCTCGAAAAGCGGGATAATGAGCTTTTGATAAAGCTCCATTCTCTGAATGGACGCATATGCGCCTCTGCCTACTACTTCAATGTAGAACTTTACATCGCCGAAAAGGGTCCACAAAAGGGGTTCAACGGGAGCAAAGATGGCGGCTACCGCGTTGATGAAGGCGGTTTTCTGGTCGTATGCCTCGTCAACACCCCAGTTGAGCTTGTTGCCCTTGGGCAGAGAGTCCACATACTCCTCAAAGCCTGCCCAGCTGTTGGCATCCTTTACATAGCCCTGGGAAATGGCTGCGTTCATGTGATTCTTTATGTTCTGATACTTTGCGGGCAGATGGTCCCTTACATCCTGGAACTGCAGGTAAACGCCTTCGCCTCTGAGCTCGTTGAAGAGGTCGAGAATCGGCACATCCGAGTTCATGTCCGCAAGCATCTCGTAAACCATCGGGTAAAGCATCAGGAAAATTGAGGTTACGATGTTGTCGCGGAAGATGAAGTCTTTAAGCAGAACTTCCGCAAGCTCCTTGGCATTGTTGTACTTTACGCCGTACATGGGGCTGCCCTTGTACTTGTCGTCTGTGGTGTCTATAAAGGATTTAAGGATTGTTCCCACATCGGGAGACAAAAACAGAGCGTCAATCTTGTCAACGGCCTGGTTGAGCCGCTGGAGATTAGCTGAATATGTAACGCCCTCTTTAACCTCTCTTGTGATGGGGTACTGAATCGGAATTTCGGTTGAATAGTACCAGTTCATGAGGTTCGACAGCTTGTCCCCGAAGAAGTGAACAAGCAGCCTGTCGGAGTGACGGAGAAGGTCAACAACATAGTCCTTTACGCTGTTGCGAACCGCGAGAAGCTGGTCTGCGGTATAGCCTGTATAGTCGGTTGTGAGAAGATTTGATGTGGCGCCGAACAGTCTCATGTGAGCCTGCTGCAGAGCTATCTGAATACTTGTTTCCGCATAGTTGTAGGGGGCGCCTTCGGGAGCTTCTCTTATAATATCGGAGAGAACATAGTAAACGCTGGT
>ERZ795045.3482-NODE-3482-length-13754-cov-4.611942_pt1 | contig 13754 bp, 15 predicted proteins | sample MGYA00375129_ERZ795045 | MGnify/ENA primary metagenome ERZ795045 (study PRJEB30174, sample SAMN05720166) | activated sludge metagenome | isolation source: anaerobic digester from wastewater treatment plant | place: Japan | collected 2015-05-15 ... | reverse complement strand
AAGCGATCTACGCGAACACCACCCATTCGCGCGACCAGTCGTTAGCCGTGACAGCCCTCGAAGATGCGACAATGCGGGCGGTGCGTTCAGTTGTTCTCGAAGAACCAGCAACACCACAGGACTGAGGGTACCCATGCCGACCTACACCTATCGGTGCCCCAACTGTGCCGCGACCCACACTGTCACCCACAGCATCGCCCAACACGCCACAGCCCTACCTGTCGCGTGCCGATGTAGCACCACAATGGTCCGCGACTACCGGACCGACAAGCCTCAACCGGCACCCATGTGGCCCGAACATCTCAACCCTTCAACCGGAACAGTCGTAAGAACCGAACGCCAACTCGCCGACGACCTGAAACGTGGAGACGAACAACTGTACGCGCGGACAGGTATCGAACAGAACAGTGTCGTGACGTACGCGTCAGACCAACCCAACACCCAATAGACTCCCACCCATGGCCCGGTACATTCCTTACGCACCACCCGTCACTTCCCCTGACGGGCCACGGTCCCCGTACAGTGACCCCACCAAAGTCGGGACACTCAAAGAACTGTTCTACCGGGCACGTCAACATCGACGCCCTCTCCTGTCCACATGGACAGGTAACTACGAGCTACTCCACAACCGGTCGTGGACCTCGGCCCGCCCGTCATGGCAGCCGTCACCCGAAGTGGCGGAGATCTACCCGACAGTCGCAGCTATCACCGCGTGGGAAACCGACATGATGCCCACGTTCGACGTGACCCCCTACGCGGACCCGAACAGCCCCTACTACACGGACCTAGCCCAGAAATCCGCGGACCTGCGCGTCGCGCTCCAAGCGAACTGGCAGATCACAAACGCGACAACCGAAATCCAGAAAGCCGTGTGGGACAAGAACGTCTACGGGACCGGCATCCTCAAAGCGTCATGGAACAGCCACATCCACGAAGGCGAAGGAGACGCCCGCCTCGCGCGCATAGACCCATTCTGGTTCTACCCGGACCCCGACGCGACATCTCTCGACGACGCCCGATACATGATCGAAAGCTACGAACTGTCCGACGAGACGCTAGAAGAACGGTTCCCCGGCGCGTTGAACCTCCTAGGCACAGGCGGCACCGAACAGATCGACAGGTCACCCGACAGGATCAACGAACGCGGATCGGCACCCAAAGCGAACGTCGCACCCATAGCACCCAACACTGCTAACACGTGGGGCAAACCCGGACAGGGAGTGTCGCGGATAGCGGAAGTCGATTCGCAAAGATACACGATCCTAGAGTTCTGGTATCTGTGCGACTGTGGACACTCCGCGAACAACCAGACCCGCGCTCGACGGGCACGACTGGAGAAGCGGGTAGCTGGCAGCGGCATCAACCCCGACGCGATCCAAACACTGCTTGACTTCGTAGGGTCACCCGACGGGCATGCAGCAAAGAACGCGCCACCCGACCCAACAGCCCAACCAGACCCAACAGCCCAACCAGCCACCGACCCGTCCGACCCTCTCACGGCAGGGCTCGCGGAAAGCATGGGGCAGGGCGACACAGGGCAACCCAACCCCACAACCCCTACAACCCCTTCAACCGTCTCCTACACCCCAACATCCCATTGGCATGTGACAATCATCTCCGGTGACACGATCCTGATGGACTGCCCAGTGGACCGCATCTGGGGTCATTCAACCCACCCGTACGCGCGTGTCGTAGCGGTAGATGAAGGGGAGTTCTGGGGTACCGCGCTCGTCACCCTCCTAGGCCCGCTACAACGGTCGATCAACTGGCTTCTCGCCGCGATCGAACAGAACATCTGGCTGGCAGGTAATCCGGTGTTCGTTGAGGACAACCGGTCCGGTTTGCAACGCTCGAAGATCACGAACAAACCCGGTCAACGCGTCACAGTCAATTCCGGTTCGCGTGCCGACTGGTTGAACCCCCCGCAGATCCACCCGCAACTCGCGATGCAACTCGTCAACTTCTATGTCGGGGAGATCGAACGCATCTCGGGTCTGTCCGCGATCGTCCGTGGCGCCACACCTTCGGGACGTAACAGCCAAGGTGTTATGGACAGTATTCAGGAAGCGGCTTTCGTGCGTATCCGACTGTCGCTCCGTAACCTCGAATCGGCTCTACGCGTACAGGGTCAGAAGATGGCGTCGCTGATAGCCGAGTTCTATTCGACTCCACGGATCGTAGCGGTGGTCGGGCCCGCGGGCGAGAAAACGATCAGGTCTCTCACCGCGAACCATTTCGACACCATCGACGACGAAGGGAACCCTGTATCGACACCGATCAGGTTCTCACTCAACGTCCAAGCCGGTTCCACCCTGTCAACTTCGCGTGGCGCTCGCATAGCGGAAGCCGACACCCTGTACGCGATGCAGGCGATCGACGCTGAGGCTGTCCTACAGGCACACGACTTCCCGAACTGGCCGACGGTCGTTGCTAGGATGCGTGAAATGCAAGCCGCTTCCGGTGGACCTATCGACCCCGGACCATCCGCGCGTACCGCGGCAGGGAGACTTTCCTAGGGTTCAACCCAACCCAACCCAACCCAACACCGGCCTAACCGAAAGGCAGTTCATATGCGATCGTTCTCACTGGTCCTGACGACAACCCCAACCCTTGTTTCGCAGGGCGGTACGAGGGGTTTGCCGCGCTCGATACTTGTTCAAGTCCCAACAGGTGGGTCCACGATCTATGTCGGCGGTTCGGATGTGTCTCCGGTCAACGGCTTGAGTGTCGCCGCTGACGGGATGCTTGCCGTTGATCTGGTGGCCGACGCGATACACATGGTCGTGGCGTCCGGCGCCCAAGAGATTCGGGTATTGGAGATGAACTGATGACAGGTTTTCAATACCTCGGACGGAGTGGGAGCGGTGTTCTAGTTCTCACCAGTGTCGATCCTGTCCCCCCGGGGACTCCCGACGGGACTCTAATAGCCCGAACGTTGGCAACACCGGACCCGGTTGTGGTTGGCACACCGACAACTAACGGTGCCCTATCCGCGAATTCTGTCGCGATTAACAAGCCGTCAGGGATAGTCGCGGGCGAAACCCTTGTCGCCTTCATCAACCAGTCCCTCAGCGGTACAACAGTCACAGGCCCATCAGGGTGGACAAAACGTCACGAGGTGCTCGGTTCGGCATGGGCGGCTATGCGGACCACGGAAATCTGGACTTTGCATGTCCCCGACCCAGGCACTCTACCGGCGTCGTTCACATGGTCGTTTTCCGCTGGAGGCAGGATTGTCGGCACGATCATGCGTATCGCAAATGTTGATTCGGCAAACCCGGTTTCAGGTGTGTCCCCGGTCCCGACAGCGGCACGCGAACTTCCCGCCTTCAGTGTCGCGTCGAACAATTCGCTAACAGTATTCGCTGGTGTGACGATAGCGACATCACCAAATGTGCTTGACCCTTTGACTCTCTCGTCTGGAACCCCGACCAAGATAGGGTTCTACCAGTCGTCGGCCAGTTCGAGTGACACCCGGCAAGGCTTGACGATCTACAGTGTCCCCGTGGGAACAGGCGGTCAACCGTCCATCACCTACACGTCTCCGGCTCCAGCAGCGAACGAAACAGCTATCGGTTTGGCGTTGAGGAAAGCGTAGGGTCATGGGCGAAGCACCGGCTGATCTTTCAGCAATGATCAGTGCCGTCGAAACTCCGATGGCAGCATCAATGATGCTTGGCGGGGCAGAAACAGTGGTCAACCTGTCCGTCCTCAACGGTGCCAACCCGGCCCCACCGGTCGGGTGGGGACCGATCCATGGGTTATCCGACACGCTCATAGGTGACGCCTACGCGCGTAGAGCTAGTGCCCCGTGGGCGGCGGCTTACGACAAGATGATGACGGCAGGTGTGGCGGTCGCCGTTTCCGGCGTGCGACCCGACACCGATTTCGCCACGTCGGCACCCTTCACGCCTGCACCCACACCGATTCTTGAAGATATTGTGACCGGGGCGGGCGGGAAGAACAACGAGTCGTGGCAGCTTCAACCCTTCAAGGACGACGCGATAGCCGCGTATACGCAGGCGTTGTTGTGGCACATGACGGGTATCACCCAACACAAGACAAACGCCACAAATATAGTTAACGCGTGGGCTGGCACTCTTACTACGGTTGAAGGCCGGAACCAGAACACGCCCTCAGGTGTTGGTGGGATCGAAGCGGCGAAACTGGCTTGTGCGTGGGCGGCACCCATGTGGGCGCGAGCGTTGGACCTTCTCCGTCGCGCTGGCGTCAACGTCTCGGGAATGCTTGGAGTGCTCCGAACTGTGGTGTATCCGCAGATTGATTGGACTGGTGCAGGGAACCCGATCATGTCAATGGCTGACGCCCGGTTGAATCTTGCGGCGGTGCTCCGTGACGAAATGTTGTTCGACGCCGCGGTTGACTATCTGAACTATCGGATAGCCGGGTCGTTCACCCTTGCCAGCGATACGTTGGCGATGCGACAACCGGTTGACTACTACTACCCGACGCTACCCGAAACAGGTGGGCTGTTCATCGCCGGGCAGGGGGTTAGTACCGCTGACCAAGTTGCACAGTGGTGGTATTTCACTAACGACGCTTCAAGTAACTATGTTGACGGGTTGGGCAAGGAGAACGGTCGCGACATTTCTCATACCATCATGGGTTTGGCGGCGATCTCTAACGCTTTCAGCACCGCTCAGGCTTGCGGTGTGGATTTGTTTGTCACCCATCAAGCAAGGATGGTCGCGACTCTAGAGTTGCAGGCGGCGTGGATACGCGAAGCGTTGTGGAAACAGCAGGTTCAAGGGTGGTCCGAAGCCACGATGAACGCCGCCGGTTGGAAGCCTGTGGGTCGATATGGGCCGACTGGCGCGGCGGACAACACTGGTCAGGGTTGGGTTGTGAATCCAGCGTGGAACTGGGGGGGGACCGGGTATCGTACCGGTTGGGAAGTGTTCTACGCCCATTACGCGGAACGTCTTTCCACGCCGTTGCCGAACGTCAAGCTGTTGTTGAACGGGTGGACTGACGGGGTGGAAACTATCACCGGTCTACGTTCACTTGTTGCACGCGCAACCAACCACACGGCTTATGATCAATTCACCCATGCCGCCAACGTGTAACACCCAACGCGTGACAGGCCCCCGTTCCACCTATACGATTACACGCGTCGACACCCCACCCATCAGGAGGCACCCCAATGCCCGACAAGAACATGAAGTCAAAGACCGGTAACGCACAGGTCCGCAAGGTCGGGCACACGTCCGGTACTGCTTTCGGACAGAACGACAACGCCCAGTCCCGCGGCGCGGCGAAGAACTCCGGTTCGGAACGCTCCTACAAGTAATCCGCCCTCCCAGCGACAAACCCTCCCACCAGACCCAAGCTCCAGTACGGGTACCCGGTGGGAGGGTTTGTCGCGTTACACTGAACTCAACCGGGTACCCAACCGGCCCGACCATCACCCGCGAGGAACAACCATGGCGACAGGCACACGACTCTCCAACACTCAGGAAGAACTGCTCCGCAAGCTTCTCCCCCAGATCGCGGAAATGAAACTGTCGGACGACGCCGACCCAGATTTCATCGCCGGGCTCGAAGGGATGCTTGTCGCGAAGATCCGCGAACCGATCGAACGTGCCCGTGCCGCAGCCCTCACCGCGGCAGATCCCGCGCTCGCAGGTGTCGGTGGTGCAGGCGGCATGGGTGACCTGTCGGGCGCGATGGGTGGCATGGGTGGCATGGGTGGCATGACAGGTGGCGCGGGTGGTGCCGACCCGACCCTTCTCCTGCAAGCCCTCGCGGCTGGCGGAACCCAACCGCAGACGATCCCCAACCAGCGTGGGCTCGTCGCGTCACCGGACATCACAGGCAGTGTCGATGAACTCCGCCGCATAATGTCACGCTGACCCAACCAACCCAACTAACCCAACTAACCCAACCAACCAGAGGGAGTGATCCACCCATGGACACGCAAGACGTAAACGACAACGCTCCGGCATGGACCGACGAGGAACTCGAACGGGCTTTCGGTGTGACCGACGAGGACGACAGTTCAACCCAGCCGCCCGTGGAGGAACTGGAAGAACTGTCAACGGAGCCGCCCGCCGATCCGCCCGCGGAACCTTCAGCCGATCTTCCTGTCGACCCGCCCGCGGATCGCGTCGCGTTGGCTCCCGACCCGTCAGACCCGTCAGACCCCACAGACCCCTCTACCCCCCCTGCCCCTTCCGCGGGCCCCGACACGATCGAGATTGGCGGCGAACTGTACAACCGTGCAGATGTCGAAGCTCAACTCGCGTGGGCTTCATCTCTGACCCCGGAACAGGTCAACGCGATCGCGAACGCGTTGAGCCCCCAGCAACCCAACTCGACCCAACCCAACTCGACCCAACCCAACTCGACCGCTCCCACGTCACCTGCACCTTCGTTCGACCCTGACGATTCGATCGACCCGAACCTCGCGCGTTACGTCAACGAGCGGCTCGCAGCCCAACAGGCTGAGATCGCTGAACTAGCCCAGTACCGCGAACAGGTCCAGCAGGCGCAACAGTCGCAACGTGTGCAGAATCTCACTGACGGCTACCAGCGGGCCCGCGCTGAACTGACCCAACGGTACGGGTTCACCGACGAGGACGTTTCTGTTCTCGAAGCGCAGATGGAACAAACCCAGATTGTCGCGGCGTACGCGCAGCGGACATCGGACCCGGTGGAACTGTTCACCCGCGCGTACGAGGACACGCTTTGGACAACTCCGGCGTTCCGCGAGCAGATGATCGCGGCGCAAGCCCGCCGTGAAGCTGTCGAGCAGGCAGCAGCGGAGCAGGCAGCAGCCGAACAGGCCCGTCAAGCTGAACGCGCGACTCGCCGCGAGAACGCTTCACGGCTTCACGGTGGCGGGACGGCGGCACGTTCCGACAGCCCACCTGACCTGTCCACGGCTGAAGCTCGCCGTGACGCTTTGACGGAGGGTATTGCGGAAGCTCTCCGCGGCAGGTAACATGATGGTTCCTGTGGTCAACACATAACTTTCGGCGTGGTATCCGAAAGCGTGTCTGGCTGAAACTACCCGCATTGAAGTGGTCTCCTATCCCGTTCAATGTGGGTGGTTTCGCGTCCGGGGTGATGTACCCTCACCCCTACCAGTTACCTCTACAGGTAATCACTGCCGTCGAAACTCCGTTCGGTGAAATCCCACGCCAACCCAACGGTGGGACTAATCTTCCCCCCATGGGTCTGATCCACCCCTGAACCAAACCACGCGAACCTAAGCGAACCACCCCAAACACATCAGGGAGAACCAATGCCCTCCGCAATCGGAACCGACACAATCTCGTCCCTCGCCCGCCGGACAATCCTCCCAGAGATTGTCGACGCGATCTACGACTCGAACCCACTGTTCTTCCGTCTCACCCGCGCGAACAAGAAGGTCGTGCAGGGCGGAACCCACATCGAGGTTCCTGTCCAGTACGCGAAGCCGAATCAGGCAGCCGCCTACCAGGGGTTCGATGTTCTCAACGTCGCACCCTTCGACGTGATCCGCAACGCCCGTTGGGACTGGAAGCAGTACGCAACGACAGTCACGCTCGACGGTCTGACAATGATCAAGACCGACAGCCCAGAGTCGATCGCGAACTTCATCCGCACCCAGTTCGAGCTTGCCAAGGCAGATTTCGCTGACATCATGGGTGCCGACCTGTACAACGGCAACGCTTCCGACCCGAAGAAGCTGACCGGTCTCCGTCAGGCTGTCGCAGCGTCCGGCACCTACGCCGACATCAACCACACCAACCCCTACTGGCAGTCGAAGATCGACTCTTCAACAGCCTTGTCCGCCATCACCCTTGATATCCTCCAAGGTATCTTCGGTCAGCTTGTCATCGGACGTGAAGCCCCGACGATCATGCTCGCCCGACGCACCACCTACGACAAGATCGCAGCACTCACGTTCGGTTCATCCGGTCAGGGTCAGGCAATCTCGATCCCCGCAGGCGGCGCAGACGACATTCTCCGGTCCGCCGGGTTCACGAACGTCCTGTACAACAACGTGCCGGTCGTCATCGACTCGCAGTCCGACGCCGGTTCCGGCTCGAACGGTCGACTCTACCTCCTGAACGAGAACTGGATTCAGCTTGCAGTCTCCCCACGCGCCGACATGGCGATGGAAGATTTCGTGACCCCAGCCAATCAGGACGCGATGACCGCGAAGATCCTGTGGGCTGGCGAACTGCTCGTCACCAACCCTCGTTTGCAGGGCGCTTTCACCGCACTCTGAGACCCAATGTGACCCGACGGTAACGCGGATCGGTTACCGTCGGGTCCACCCCCTCACCCTTCAACCCAACACCCAACCTGTCACTCCGACAAGACCCCTAGGAGAACACAATGGCAACAATCACCAACGCAGCAGGCGCATACGGACAGTCCGCTGTTGACGGTCTCGCAGGCGCAACAGTCCGCGAGTACGTCGCAGAGGCAGCCGTCCCGGTCGGCACGATCGTCGAAGTCAACCTTGACGGCATCACCCCCAAGGTCAAGGCTGTCGCAGCCGCAGGCGACGTCATCATCGGTGTCGCCAAGACCGCAGCGACCGCGGCAGGCCAGCGCATACAGGTCGTCGTTGGCGGCCCAGCGTATGTCCGTGCGTCCACCATCTCGGTCGCGACCAAGACAGCGTTCTCGGCGAACACGTCCGGTCAGGCAACAACCGCGTCCGCGACCCTCAACCAGACGATCGTTGGCCGTACCCTTGAGGCCACCGGCACGACAGCCGACGCTCTCAAGCTGGTATGGGTTGGCGTCGCACCCTCCGCCGCCAGCTAACCCAACCCCACAACCCCACAACCCCACAACCCCACAACCCAACCGCCTACCCCCCCCTCTCTCCAAGATGGGGGTAGGATGAAAGCCCGAAAGCACCCGCCGCTTTCGGGCTTTCACATTCACACCCAACCAACCCAACCAACCCAACCATTTAGGAAGTGATCCACCCATGGAAGAATCAGCACGCATAGTCGAAGAATCAGTCCGTATAGTCAACGAAGGCGACGAGGAACTCAACCTGCCTTATGACGGCAGGCTTTACACTCTCGCTCCCGGAGAGTCGCGGTTCTTCCCTATCGACGTGATGTACGCGTGGATGGGTAACCCTGCGGTCCGTAACGTCGAAAACAACGAGTGGCGCACCGAAGCCTACGAGAACCTTGTCACGTTCTACGGCGGGGCAGGCAGGCACATCACAGGTGCCGAAGCGGACGAGTTCCTACCCGCGCTCGCCGCCTACAACTCGCGCGACGAGCAGATAATGACAATCATCGACGACCCCAAGGGTGAACATCTTGTCGCCGACTCCCCGGTAGGGTCGAACGAAGCGATCCTTAACGACCGGATCGCGCGTCTCGAAGCGCAACTCGCGGCACAATCGTCGAAGCCGTCAAGGTCACGTCGCTCCACGAAGGGTGCCAACCAGACCGAACGCGCGCCGGAACCGGTAGCCGCGATGCCACCGTCAGACGAACCGAACATCATCAAGGTCGACTGACCTAAAGTTGACCGACCCGCGCATGGACACGCCCGACATCTCCGACATCTCCGACATCTCCGACATCTCACCCATCCCACCTTTCGACAAGTTCGACGACTACCGCGAATGTGTGATCGAACTGGCCCGCAAGCATCGTGAACTCGGTTCGCTTGTCGCTGTCGAGAAGGAAGGTAGGGTCACGAACTATTACCTGTCCGATGAACGGTCGGTGTCGGGCCGTGACCGTGACGCCGAGTTCCAGACCCTCAACCTGACGACCGACATCATCAGGTTGAAGGCCGACATCGCGGCGCTCGAAACTTTCAAGGGGTTCTACGAGACGTGGCTGACAGCGGACGTGAAGTACAGGTACTCCTGATCTGTTCGCCGCGCGGACGGTAGGATGCTTTCATGCCGACAGCAGGTGGTCCAGCCGACCAGTACATCCAAATATCGGACTTCACTCCCGGTATTCTCGCTACCCGTTCAGGTGGGGTAGGGCCGACCCCTAACCGCCCTGACGAGGAAGCCCAGTCGGCCTACGCGCGCGAGTCGGGCACCTACGGCTGTTACGGGCATCCCGCCGGGGGGCTTCACCCTCTACCTCATATCGAAGCCCGGTTCAGGATGCCGATGTCGCAAGGCGACTTGTTCGCGAATTCGGCAGCCCACCCTTATTCGGCTGGCGGTGGGCTGTTCTACGCGGAAGGGAACGACCCTACAGAAATCGCGTACACCTACGAAGATGTCGAATATATCGTCGCGACTCACATAACCACGAACGTCGAAGGGAGAGTGACGGCAGATTTGGTGTATCCGTGGGGTGGGCTCCCCCTCGACGCCTCGGTCCCGTCGAAATCGGTTCCTGAACCGAACCCTGACATTCTGTCGTTCTCAACACACCGGTCGGCGATAAGGGACATTGTGAATGTCACCGGGGCGTCGACGTACACGACGTACGAGTACCGGACTTATATCCGGTGGCGTCAGTTGCAGATGACGACCCAACCGATGGTCAACACTGGGACTTGGCCACCACCCGGTTCAGCGCGAGCGATGCTTTACCACATTATTTCGCAGAAACAGGACGCCAATTTTCTGTTGAAACAGTATTCGTCGGGGGCGATAGGTCTGAGCGGTCCGGTTGTGTGGCCGAAGATCGCGCCAGCAGGGTTCACGACAATGACTTCCGGCACCTACTGGGATTCGGATACGGCTACCCGGTTGGGTGAACAGGTCACGTTGGGTGGGTTGACGTTCAACATGCCGGGTCGTCTCCCCGGCTACATGGGTGTCATCTGGCAGTCCGCCACCCAATCTTTCAAATGGGGTGCGACACCAAACGTCCCAACGTCTCACCCCACCGGTGTGCCTGTCGTGGCGTTCCCGTCGTTCTTCTACAACTTTCCAAGCGAAACAGTTATGCGTGGCTGGAAAGCGTGTGTTGTTCCCGGTACCGGCGCAACGTCAGGCAACGCGGGTAACAGCAGCCTTTACACCGGCTATCTGGTGCTCACCCATCAGAACCGTTACGTCGTCTGCGGGTACCGGACATACGACCAGCCGGGTAGCGCCGAACCGGGCACGTCGCTCGCGTTCGGGTGGCGGAACGCTATCCAAACATCCGACGGTTGGCGGTACTCCCCGGTGAACCATCTGACCGGCGAAGCAGCAACAGCCCACTCCGACAGGCGGTACTGGCCGATGTCCCCCCCAACAAGGTTCGGTGCCCCCGCTACAGGGTTCGGAGCGGCGGCGTCGATGAACGCGTCGGAACTGTTCCTCATCCGCGACACCGGCGGTGGGGCTATCGTCCGCGGTGATCTCGAATCGCCACAAGTGACCGACTATCCCGGTATCCCATCGACGAACGGCGCGGCGAACATCCCTGCCGTCACACCCCTCGGGATGGTGTACGGGACACGCGACGGCGTGTACGCGTGGGCTGGCGCAGACCAGATGCAGAAACTCTCGAACCAGATCGAAGGCTGGTTCTGGCGTCCGTCGGACAACTCGACACGCTCCAACATGCCGGGTGTCTCTCACGGCAAGTTCGGGTACTCGCCCCCGTTCATCTTCGCGCCGAACAACTGGGTGCTTGACACGCGGTCGGGTGGCTGGTTCCGGCTCACCGACCCTACAGACCCAACGTCCGCGGTGTACAAGGATTACAACGTGTCAGCGACAGGGAAAGTGTACGCGTCACCCGGCCAGTACTCGCCTGCCACCAGCCGTCTCGTCGCCGACAGGTTCAACCCTGAACTCCTAGCGCACAAGTGGCGTTGGGTGTCCCAGACCCTACCTGTAGCGTCGTCAAAGATCGTGCGGTTCTCGGAACTTGTCGTGGTCGCGTCAGGTGTCGGTGTCCTCACGTTCACCCTCAAAGGGCTCGACAACACAACCCAGACCGTCACCATCCCGGTGAACAGCACCGAACCGGTCGAACTGTCCGCCCGTCTCAACATCGAAACGCACGACGCGTACATCACGATCAGCGCGGTTGGTGACGAGACAGGCCCGGCCCCAACAATCCCCGGCGGCGACCCCAACGAACCGTATCTTCTGCCACCCCCATATCAGACCCCGGCACCAATCCTCTACCGCGTGTCGTTGGGTGTGAACAAGCAGCGGTCCGTGAAACAGGTCAACTAGCCAAGTAGTCAACCAGCCAACCAGCAGACCGGCAAACCATCATGCCTCTACCCTCCGAATACAGATATTCGACACCGGTGATCGGCCCGTCAACCCCAACGGAACACGCCACCAACTCGATGTCGATAGAACAAACTTTCGATCGGCTCCCGTTCTATCCCGAATACCTGTCGAACACTTTCGCGGCGTCCGGCACGATCGCGTCAACAACATGGACACAGATCGGCATGTTCGACGGAGCGAACGTCGAGGACCAGTTCTACATGCGGAAAGAACGCGACGACACAGACCTGATCGCGCGTCTCTCCGTCACCGTCACAACGGACCTCAACGGGGCGGTCACACAATTCAGGTACAGGTTCACCGAAGTCGAAACGGGCCGCGTGTTCAACGCTCAGGAACTCGCAGCGTCCGTGTACACGAACCCGGTGAACTCGTACCAGACAAACGTGGGGTACGCGCGACTCAAGCTGGTGCCCCGCGGCTACTACAAAGTGACACTACTTGGGCGCGTCATCCCCTCGGGCACCGCATGGTTCCACTCGAACATCCTTCAATCAGTTCTGATGCAAGAAACAGGCCACATCGCTACAGGTACACGCAAAACACCCTGACCGTGACCCACCCCTCAACCCACCCCTCAACCCAACGCCCGCGACTCTCCCCCAGCTACACTCAACCCTATGGTCACCCAAGCCCAAACACTTACAGCGGCACGGCAGATGCTCGGGGAGCCGAACACCGAAGTCACATGGTCGAACTCGGAGCTACGCGGCTACATCAACGACGCCGTAGCTGACATCGCGCGTCGCACCGAAACAATCCAAAAGACCGCCACCCTTCCGATCGCGGCGGACGTGCGAAAAATCGCGGGCCCCGCCGACGCGCTACGCATCCACACTGTTTCATGGAAAGCGACAGCGAACCCTGAGGTATACCCGCTTGACATCGTGGATCTACACAACATGGACGCCATGTGGTACACGTCGCAGACGACGCGTAAAGGTGTGCCTACCGCTGTCACGTTCTGGGGTTACCCCCCGGCGATCGACATGGTGTTCTACCCGACACCGAACGTCGCAGGTGAAGCACAACTGTCCTACTACGGTCTACCCGCCCGGCTCGCTGACGACGGAACCGCAGCGAACTCTACGCTTGTCGTCCCAGCCGGATACGAAAACCTGATCGTCGAATACGTCTGTTACCTCGCGCAGCGACGCGACGCGAACCAGCGATGGCAGGAACACAAACAGGCGTACGAGGAACAGATCGCGCAGATGCACGACAACACGCGCCGCTGGACAGACCAGCATGGGTATATCGTCCCGAACAGTGGCGGTGGCGTGCTACCCGACTGGCTGACCGGCTAACCGACTGGCTGACCCAACCGCGCGACCCTACGCGCGACCTGACCCTTCACCCAACCCAACCAGTTAGACTGCCCCTATGTCGATACTGGCTTTCAACGCTTCTCCCGGTGGTAGCTCATCCAACGCGGCAGACAGGTATATCAGGGCTCAGGGTGCGGCCACGGCGAACCCGGCGACAACCCAACGCGGCACTCTCCGTTCCCCCGCGGACATGTACATCGGGGGAACGGAGAGAGCCGCGTTGG
>ERZ795045.3464-NODE-3464-length-13795-cov-13.581587_pt1 | contig 13795 bp, 9 predicted proteins | sample MGYA00375129_ERZ795045 | MGnify/ENA primary metagenome ERZ795045 (study PRJEB30174, sample SAMN05720166) | activated sludge metagenome | isolation source: anaerobic digester from wastewater treatment plant | place: Japan | collected 2015-05-15 ... | reverse complement strand
TTTTCAGATAATGCTTTTTCTGAGCGCAATAAACTTAATGCATTAGTATAATTGGGTAGAGACAACGATTCTGAAAGCATTATTTCGCCTGTATGATACATTTTTACACCATTCTTGCGTATTTCAGTGAGCAGGTCTTTTTTCTGTATCTGAACTCTTTTCTTTGGTAACAATGTTGAACAAACAACATAATATGATTCCAGGTATTCCTGTAAAATTCTTCCAAAAAAACGCAACTGGGCATCCTTTTCTCTATCATCATTAATTGCAATACTGTTTTTGGTTATTGTAGCATACCCTTTTTGCTGCATATACTTAATGGCGTCTTTTATGGAAAGCATCACATCTTCCAGCATATTCTCCGGATAAATAAATTCTTTCATAAAAAGATCCCGTATATATACATACTCACTTCTGAAAGAATCTAATGATGTTTCTCCTTTTTTATTCATTATTCTAAGTGCAAGCGATGAAAATGTTAATGGCAGGAAGTAATGGATGATAGAATTTTTATAAAAAATCATCCTTGGCCTGTTTTCTTCCGGCAGGACATACATGTCGGGCATAGTTTCCAGTTTTTTCCCTTCGCCTACTACCTTCAATGACTCCAGAATTTTATCTTCTCTGAACGACTGAATAACATAATCAATTATTTCATCAAAATTATTTCTATCTTTAAGAGTATCTGAAAACTGATACCCTTTATATTCACAGAAATCATATAACGATTCAAAGTTATTCTTCACCATTTCCCGTGAAAAGCTCTTAACTGAAGACATAAGGATAGCGGTAGTTGTCAGGGAAAATGGGGTGATAGTTACAACATCATTGATCCTCCTGACAATATTCATAGCAACTGATTCCGGAACATTGACAGGATTAAGTGTAGTTTTAATTTCTTTCAGAGTAAAAGTTTTATTAAAGTTGATATATACCATACCATATTTACGGTTAAGCAATTTGCTGCTCTGCATCATGCTTACAACAGATTCTTTTTCCTTTTCCTTGCCTTTCAATTCCTGAACATAACTTGACTCTTCAAGAATACGGTCATAATTTATTGAAATTGGCACAAATACAACATCAGTGTTATACCCTTCTTCAATTGCTTCAGTGATATAGCTTAAAAAACCTAATTTGGGGAAAGCCACCTTCCCTGTTCTTGAACGTCCACCTTCAATAAAAAACTCAATGGTATATCCTTCAGAAACTATTGTTTTGATATATTGCTTAAATACTGTAGGATATAATTTCAATCCCCTGAACGTACGACGCATAAAAAATGCACCCGAATGCCTGAAAATTGTACCCATAGGGAAAAACGATAGGTTTACCCCCGCAGCAATGTGTGGAGGTGCCATTTTGTTTTTATAAAATACATACGATAATAACAAATAATCTAAATGGCTCTTATGGCAGGGAGTTAATACTAACGGTCCCTTAGTTGCCGCCTGACGTATTTCTTCAATGGCTTTGGGATCATACCGTATACCATCAAATATCTTTCTGAACATCCAGTCCAGAGCCATTTCAAATACCCGTATATACAATATGGAAAAATTGGCTGCTATCTCTTTAAAATATTTATATGCCTTTTTACGCAATTTTGATTCAGGTATTCTATCTTCCTGAGCTATACGTTTAATCTCATTTTCAACATTGGGGTGATATAATACCCGTTCCATCATTTCCTGCTGTGATTTCAGCACCGGGCCCAATATGGTACGTTTTTCATGATAATAATCTTCAAGCAATTTGTTGCGCAACATAACAGCTAATTGCCGGGTATCATCAACCTTAGCTTTGGCTATCTCATCTTTTAAATTAATTGGCTGTGATATTCGCACAAAAGGAGCAGTTGCACTTTTCATAATTGTCAGCCATGCAAACAGCAATGATTTATCACCTGTTGCCTGTGAACTGATTATTGAATACAATGGCCCCAACGGAGAGCCAGAGCGTTCAGGGTTTCGATTCCAGAATATCATTTCCGGCAATAAATAGATTGGTTCATCTATTCGTTTCTGGACTTCAATTAAATACCGTAGGGAGTCATATTTAACTTCAGTATATCGTTTAAGGAAGTATCGTTTAGATAATAATGAAAAAAGGATGCTCTTATTATCTTTTATTAAAGTTTCAACATAATCGGTATCAAGTACATATTCATACTGCTTTCCCAACACTGTAGACGAAAAAAATTGCCATAAACGCCTGGTAATAAACCCTATATCCTGAAACCAGAAAGGGTTGTATTCCAGTGCAAATACCGGAAGTGGATAGTTATGCCTGCGCAGAAGATTATATAATATTAAAAGTGAAAGGTTTGAACTCTGGAAGGATGCATAGACAACATGCCCTTTTCTGGAACATTCTTCTATCCGTGAGCAACTTTCCTCATCAAAATCAACGGTGTTAAAAAGTACCAGGGCCAGTTTTTCAAGTAATGGATTGAGACGCTCATAAATTATGCCATCATATATACCTGATGTTATGACGCCATCATTTTTTTTCATAACAATCACCCCTTATAAACGAAGGCTATGAATGATCATAGCCATTTTTGTGTTTTAACATTTTAAATGCTTTATAAAATACTAATCTTCTATTAGTTTATCTACAATATCAAACGAAAATCTCTACTTTTTCATCATTTTTTAACCATGTAATAAACTTTTGAGTATTGTAAATAATACGTTTTTCATTGCAAGTACTTTTTTAAGATAATTGGACTGAACCACTATACATAATTATATATATATTTTTACTGTTATGTCCATAACAATTAAAAAATTACCTGAATCTCATCTTATTGTATCCATTAATGAATATGCCACAAATCCAAAGGATAATGATTATATTTTCTTTTTTAAATGTAATATTATAGGTTTTTGCCTAAAATTGTCAGCTCTGATTAAAAAAATGTTTGCAATATATATATCATGTTTACATTATATATTTCCAGAATGAATATCATGTAAATTATAATAGAATATATAACCAGGATGAACAAAGAAATTTTATGTTTAATAGTATAATTTTCATGGTATAATTTTAATTAAAGCCTTGTAAATATACATCGGGATGTAGCGCAGTCCGGTTAGCGCGCTTCGTTCGGGACGAAGAGGCCGGGAGTTCAAATCTCCCCATCCCGAAAGCATTACTATGTATACTGAGGAATTGATGGCTCATTCTAAGATGACTTTATTAAAAGCTAAATACCCTACAATTAAAGAAATACGCAAATCCATTGTAGACGATATTATAACCGAGCTGGCTAAAAATAAAGTACAGGTGAAGCTTGATAACCTTGAATTGTATCTTATAATTGATGAAGCACTAACCAATGCCATGGAACATGGCAATAAATGGGATCAGAATAAATACGTTCATATTGAGGTTGCAAAGGATACCAATCAATTATATGTTACTATTACAGACGAGGGGAAGGGATTTAAATATCCTGATTCACATTCAACTGTCCATTTACAACCTCGTGGCAGAGGTATTTTTATAATCAAACAGTTTGCCAAAGTTTCATGGAATAAAAAAGGCAACAGCATAACCATGGCAGTACCCATTTCATACAACAGCAATCCTGTTTAATGAGCTATCTAACATATTTATATGAAACGATATAACAGTACCCCTAACCGTCTATCATATACTTCAGGCAAATACTCTCCACCTGCAAAACGATATACCAGTAACTATCTCATACCACTTATAATTTTGGTGATAGTTCTTACAATCACTCTATTTATATATAGAAGCTGTAACAATAACTCTAACCACCAAACCACGGCAACACACCATATTGAACAAACAGGTAATTCTGTAAATCATACCAAAACTCATGGGAAAACGGTACACAAAAAACAAAATATTCCCCTTGATACCTCCCCAGAGGATTCATTGCCACCTGAAACCGATTTAAGAATATTAACCGATAAGTAAACGTTGAATTCTTTTAAAAAATCCGGAAAATCCTGTACCACAATGACTTAAAAGAAAAGGCTATGCGGGTACTCATGCCTATTGCCAGAACTATACACAACATCCCTATACTGTAGATGATGGTTACTACCTGCCTGTCTTTAATCATTGCATTAAGATGTTCGGCATAGTTCATTAATGGAGATGTATATGCTGATTTAACAACCAGCGTGGTATAACTGGGTGCACTCCATTTATATACTGCTTTGCCATTCTGGTAATACACATACCGCATACGGGCAGTTATGGTGTAACTGCCAGGTTTTACATTGGTAAGCATTACCCCACTGGTTGGGTGGGTAACGATAAAAGGTGGTACTACTTTTTGTGAAGAAACAACAACTGAATACCCCTGAACCTGCTTTGGCAAAATATTTTTTGGTAATAATGAAAATTTGTAAAATGAAGACGCATAAATTTCTTTAAACGGTATATTAAAAAGCACAATGGGATACTGTATTCTTACCTTTCCCGGGACTTTTTCTGGTAACTCTTCTGGTGGTAAAACACCTTTGGCTAAACGTTCATAATATGCCGCATCAGCTTTTCCAACATCCCCAATAACTATCTCATATGTTGCCATCCGACCTTTCATGTTGGTCATATCAACAGGACGAATGCTGAAAAAATATCTCCCTTTTGGAAGGCTTTCAAGAGTCACTGAATCAGCAGTTGTGAATGTTGATGGTTCAACAATTGCATCTTTGGCAATAGCATAGTAAAATCCTTTAAGTCTGTCCCTTTGTTCAATTGTCCACTGCACTACTGCAACTGGATTATCAACCTGTGTGGCTTCAGGATGTGTTGGAGAGCTCACTGTGGGCATGGGTAGTGGCGTACTGGAAACCAGCAACGGATAATGGATGGTGCGGCTGTAATTGCCAGCTTTATCAATAGCGCGAATATGAAAATAGGTTATACCATCCTTTAAATCTGGAACAACATATTTTCGTATTGGCCCTTCCACGTTCTGTACTGTTGGATCAAATGTGGGAAGGTCATTATAAATAACAGCATATCCAGCTATACCTGATTCATCAACTGGCGGATCCCATTCAATGATGGCATTTGTGTTGCGGGTCCATACATTTTCTGGATGTGTCCGTGAATAAACGTTTGGAGGAAGTACAGAAATATCAGAAAACTTTGCCATAAGGCGCTGGTTGCTATTCCAGAACAACAGAACTTGCTTTTTAATAACAACAGGAAACTGATCATATGACGTTACATTTGCATCAGATATTCGCACTTCTGCAGTCATTGAATTATCAATAAGAGATACTTTCCTACCAAATACTGCAGGATAGCGTTCACGCATATCATGCCACACTACAAGCAATTCATCATCTGAAGAAGCAACGATGCGAGGGTTGTAACAATCAACGTTTATATCAGTTACTATAACCGGTTGCTGCTCCCACTCCTTTCCCCTGTTATACCCCTTTAAAAGCCGTACATCCCATTGCCTCTTTTCATTATTCTGATACACACAGTAAATAACATCATTGTGCAACAGTATTGAAGGAGATGAATCATTAGCCGGGCTTGTGGTAATCCTCCGTGGATTGGAAAAACTTTTTCCGGCATTATTCGAATAAACAAAGAACAGGTCATCAGATAATACCCCTCCGGACAATATCTTTGCCTGAAATACTAAATATATTGAATCACCTTCAAAAACTATAGCAGGGAAGAATATACCTCTATATTCCGTTGCAATATCTGCTATTGTATCTATCCTTGTAAATTGCAGTTCATCGGGGGAAAATGCATGATACAGAATAAGACGACCACCTACTGAACCATGATAAAAAAGGTGCAGCCCGCCCGTGGAATCATAAAACACCTGTGACAACATGGATTCATCCGTCTGAAGCAATAGGGCTACAGGTTTTGTCCATGTGGCACCCAGATCATTGGAAGTTGTCAGGAAAATGTTACTTTTACTATCAACAAGGTTATGCCAGGTACAGGCAATGTGACCGTTATTTGATATGGCAACATGAGGGCGTACAGCTACAGCAGGGTCAATATCTGATAATTTATATGGTGGTAGAAAATCCTTCCCTCCATTAAGTGAAAGTATAATATAAATACCATGCTCATTTTTTTCCGTGCCCTCAAATACAACTGCAACGACATTGCCCTTTGACACTGCAAAGGGGGACTTTACTTTCAGTGTATATGGTGTTATGACAGCACTCCGCTCCCATCCCACTGGATAGGTTACCACCTCTTCGTAAAAGAGATGGTAACCTGCATAGATACTTACACTAACAATAATAGCCCAGACAATATACCGCAGCCACGGGAATCGAAATGCAAATTCAAAAATATATATAGAAAGTCTGTTCATACTCCTATTATCGGAAGTTTATCCAGCATATTCTCCACGGCTTCGTAATTTTTCCTTTTCCTCTTCTTCCAGTACATTAAAAGCAATTTTGCCAACTTTTGTCTTTGGCAATTCATCTCTGAACTCAATTTCCCGTGGGCAACTCCATTTTATCAGATGTTCCCTGCAATGTCCAATTAATTCTTCTGCCAATGCACTACCCGCTTTATCCTTATATTCCGGTTTCAAAACTATAAATGCTTTTACCCTTTCTACCTGTGCTTTATCCGGTACACCTATTACACAGGCCTGGTCTACTGCTGGATGTTTACGCAATACGTCTTCAACCTGTGATGGGTATACATTAAATCCCGATGACTTGATCATTCTTTTTAACCGTAATTTGAAATAGAAAAATCCATCCTCATCCATTGTCCCTATATCACCGGTATGTAACCATACCAAACCATCATCATGCTTGCGCAGCGTTTTTGCAGTTTCTTCTGGCTGATTAAGGTAACCCAGCATTACAGCAGGCCCAGCAACACATATTTCACCTTCCTCACCACATGGAGCTTCCTCAGTTGTGCCCTGTTTAACAATCTTTGCCATCATATCAGGGAAAGGAATGCCAATACTACCTTCACGATATTCATTCATTGGCATTGCCATAATTGCTGTTACAGCTTCGGTTAGACCATACCCTTCACGCAATTTTACATTACCACCCTGCCGTGCTACTACCCTTTCAAATTCTTCCTTTACAACACGAGGCAGGGTATCTGCACCACTGAAAGCCGCCTTAATACATGATAAATCTGCAGAACCAAACACCTTGCTTTTACTCAATGCCTCAAACAACGTTGGGACACCAATAAGGAAATTGGGTTTCTTTTGTTTAATAAGTTTTGCAACAATAACCGGATCAAATTGTGGTACCAGAATACTTTTTCCACCACCCATAAAAAATGCATTGGTACAAACACCCAGCCCAAATCCGTGGAATATAGGCAATATTGCCAGTATTGAATCATCTTCAGACATTTTTCCCCATGAAGCAACCTGCATGCCTTCACTGATAAAATTCATATTTGAAAGCATAATTCCTTTGGGCATACCTGTAGTGCCACCACTGTATAAAATAACTGCCATGTCATCAGTTTTCATGCTGGATTTGGGAACTTTACTTGACTTTTTCATCATGTCAGACCACCAAACCACACGCGGATCTTTGGGCACTTTTGGGATCTTCCTCCCTTTCGTTAAATAAAACCCCAATGCTTTAAGCCCTGGCAAAAAATCTGAAATTTTAGTAAGTATTAAGGTTTTACATGGGGTTTTATCCATAACTTCCTTAAAAGCACCATAAAAGGCATCAATGGTAAGGGCAAATGTACTGTTGCTTATAGTAAGATAAAATTCGATTTCCCTGGGAGGCGATAGTGGATGTATCATACTGGCCACAGCCCCAATCTTATTGACAGCATAAAAGCAAATTATCCCTTGAGGCGTTGTCGGCATTGAGATAGTTATGGTATCACCCTCTTTAAGCCCTAATGCATATAACCCTTCAGCACACCTATCAATGAGTTGTGCAAACTCTTTGTACGTGGCTGTATACCCCATAAAGTCCCAGGCAATAGCATTGGGTTTACGCTCCACTGTACGCATCAGCGCTTCATACATGGTTACCTTAGGGTAATCCAGTGAATGTGGCACATCTCCATAGTATTTAAGCCATGGCTTTGTTTGGTACATATAAGGCCTCCAAAAATATATTATTTTTTACTTTTAATAATTTCCATAAAGGCTTCTATGCGTGTTAATACCTGCGCTTCACTGAAATTGCGCTCATCCACCATATCAGCTTCAATAATAAGCGATGGGATCCCTCGCTCCTTTTGCACAATACGCTGAATATCATACTGCCCCAACGAATAAGGCTTACAACTGCGATTTGAATGCATCACAAGGCCATCAACATCATATTTGTCTATCATGCCAATAACAGCTTTTGCCATCTGTTCCACCGAAATATTCAGGTAGATAGCGGTATATCCCTCCACCATACTCTTTAAAAAGTCATTTTCATCAAGGTAATCCAGTTGCCTGCACCATGCAGTAGTATAGGTATCAGCCACAAGACATGCATTATGTGCAGCAAATGTATCCGAAAGCCACTTTGTTTTATACCATACAGGAAGATTATCCCACAGCAAGCGGTACTGTTCATTGGGAATTGCACTGATACCATTTGCAATACGCTCCTTCATTTCGTTGAGCAATTCAGTGTAATAATCCACAACAATCTGGGTACCGCGCAATGTCACAATAAGTGCTAAATGGAAAAATGCATCAAAAGCACTCATTGGTGCGGGCTTATGCATTGCAGTATCAAGCACTGCCTGCCACAATCGTTGACCTGCAACCGAAAGTTTGCCAACCTCAGTTGCTTTATCATAATCAAATTTTTTGCCGCAGTGTTCCTCTAAAAACGCAATGTATTCAAGTATCTGTGCACCCACATAATCCTTTGCTTCCTGAGTCATCTCACTGTGACAGAACGGCGTATCAAAGATAAACAATGGTACATTGAAATACCGTGCCTGCACCTCATACCATTTGAGCACAGTGCCACAGATATTATTGCAGCAAACAAGGAAGTCAGGCTTTGGCAATCCACCAATAGGCCCACCGTTGATAGGCGCAGCAGCAATGTCCGAACGAGCATACGAGCACAGGTCACGGCAGTAGCCCATTTCCTCTGCTTTTTCACATAGCTGCACACCCATCTTTGATGCACCAACCATCGCGCCATGATTTTCCGGATACACCGGAATTACATCCATTACTAAAAGAGGCTCTACCGGCCCTCCACTGGTGATCCACGCTACCTTTTTATTGTTTTGAGCAGCAGTTTTTGCCTCAATATAGTAATTGGTCATTATCTCTTTCATCCGTTTAACGGATTTTATTCTGTTGTCCTTTTTTTCCTGTGGTTCTGCCATAGGTTCACCTCGCAAAAGTTAAATCATATCAATAAATGCTTCAAGTCGCGTTTTCATCTGCCCTTCCGATGGAAGTTGCTGTTCCAGTTCCAGCAATATGGAAGGGACACCAACCTCATCCAGAGCCTCTTTCAGGTAAGGATAGTCAAACGAATGAGGATCGCAAAACTTGAGATACAAAAATATCGCACCCTGCACATTATGCTTTTTAATCATTGCTTTGATGGTTTCAGCACGGGTGTAATAATCACGGTGTTTTGCCGGGCAGATATTTCTTTCATAGTACCTGTCGGCTATTGCCTGCAACGGTTCCTTATCAGTTGCTATCGCCCCCTCAAAATACCGCGAACCAGTACACAAATCATCCCATACCACAACACCACCCGAAGCTTCAATATAATCGTAAATATCAGGATGATTGCAAATACCACCAATAAGCATTATGCGTTTTCGTTTTTCAGTTTGCGGCGATAGCTCAATGGATGGGATTAATTCCTTTAAATTGACCACCAGCTGATCACGGTCCAGTACCATTGCTGCTTTGATGACTGCATTCATCTGGCTGCCAGTTAAAGCACTTTTGTTATCACTTTTAAGCTGCCAGATAGTTTTTAACAGCGAGCGGATTTCATTATAAGTAGCAATAGTTTTTTGCAGCTTATCGTCAGATAGTGATATTCCAAAGCTTTGTTCCAGTTCCTTAGTAAAGCGCACCAGTACATCGCGCATATATTTTCGTGCACTATCAGTATTGAGCTTAACAGCCCATACCACATCAAAATGATGCTTCATGCCAGCATTCAGGCGCCATATATCGGAAAGCCGCTGAATTGAATCACAGGTGTGCGGAAACACGGCACCATCCACAAATGATAGCCTGCCCTGCAGTGCATCCTCCAGTGCACCCCGTACCAGCGAACAGCTGTATGCCTGCAGATGTGCATCCGCCTTAGAGATTGTCTCCACCTGACCAAATATTCTGAATGGGTGAATACCTGCGGCATAGATGATCTCTTCCGGTGTGTACGAACACATATATGCAAGCACACTCTTGCCTGTTGCCTTTTTTAAATTAGCAACATACTCATACGGATCAGTAATCTCAAATTTTTTCAGTATATCCATTCTATACTCCTACAAAAAGTAGTTGACAATGTACGATAATATCGTACATTGTACGATATTATATTCAATATAAATTTGAATATGTAAACTGTCAATAACTTTTTGTTATATAGTATGACAATTATGAAGACAAAAAAAATTAAACGCATTCAATCAATTGAGCGTGCACACGCTATTTTATCTCTGTTCATTAATGATAAAAAACCGCTGGGCATAAGCGATTTTGCCCGACAATTAACATTACCCAAAACCACCATACAGGGAATAGTTCAAACACTGTGTCATTTAGGATATCTGGAAAAAGATCACGAAACAGGCAAATACCGTCTTGGTCCGTATGTATTCCAGTTAGGAATGAAATATGCCACCAACCTTGACCTGGTGAGCATTGCCAGGGTATGGGCCGAACGTCTATGCTTTCAATTCAGGCAACCGGTCAATATTGGCATGCTTGTGGGAGATAAAGTAGTCATAGTACTCCGCGTTGAGCCTGAAAACAGGTTTATGTCATATCCTCAAGCCGGTTCAGTTATACCCACACATACCACCTGTATAGGCAAGTTACTGTGTGCCTATATGGAAAAAGAGCGATTAGAAGAAATTCTAAAAGATTATGCTTTCCAGATGCTGACACCAAATTCAATAACATCAAAAGAAGACTTTATGAAAGAAATAAAAAAGGTGCGCCAGGCTGGAATTAGTTTTGATAATCAGGAGTCAGTGATGGGATTGGCTGGAATTGGTGGGCCTATCTTTAATTATAGTGGTATTATTGCAGCATTTGCCATTACCGGTAATGCTGATTTTATACTCAAACACAAACAGGACATTATCCATGCTGTACGAGATACCTCACTTCAATTGTCAGTGCAGTTAGGGTATAATCCTGACAGCAAAATACTCTAAAAAATATAACAAAAATACTTGACGATATAATGAATTTTATGTATATTATTGTTAGCACTCATAATAAAAGAGTGCTAATGCAGCCTATAACAAAACTTTTAGCCCCTCTGGGGCTTTTTTTTAAAACCCTCCTCCATACAATGCTTCTCTGTATGTAACGATGTCAATTGCATAGCTTTTTATTCTTACATCGCGTTTATTTATATGTTCTATAATAGATGGATCTGCTTTTATAATAGCCTGTTTTAAAGTATCACAAAACCGCCTGGTATCAGGTAACAGTGTATCTGAATAGTAGTAATAGAACTTCCATTTCTTTTTCGACTTTGCCAGATCAGCCATGTATTCAATCATGTACACTGACTGCAATAAACGCTCATAAATAAAAATAACATCATCAGGGCTGGTTTTGTATTGCTGAGCAATATACATATTGAATGTATCAATTTTTTTGGCATCAGCGGGCTGAGTGCTCCAGAATGTTATATACACTAACTCCCTGATATCATCATACCCTAATGAAGCCTGGATTATGTCGGTAGCGGAATTCAAAATTAACCGTTGGTTATCATTGAATATATAATCAATGGTTGATGCATATGCTGGAGTTACTACAATAAAAAAAAGAAATACAATGGCTATCTTTTTCATTCTGAGATTCCCTCACCTTGCAGTTTTATAGTATATAGAAAACAATCACTACACAATGTTTCGTTATAACTCTTTTTATTCAACAATTTTATTTTATAGTTTAGTGAGTATACTCCTAAAACAATTTTAAGACTTTTTCAATCTGATCGTTTAATCTAAATTCATTTGCTTCTTCAATAGTTTTAAAAAGAAATAAGCCACGCTTGCATCGTGGTGGATTAATTGTAAAAGCCATTGCAAAAAGCGATGGAAAAGATCAACACTCATTCAAGATCCTCACCATAAATAGGCATGTCTTTGTGTATTGTATGTTTAACTTTTTTCCCTATAATAGCATCACTATGTAGCGGCGATAGGCCCACGCCCGGTCGTTTGACGATGATATCACTGTAGTTAAGGCTTGTCCCTGCAGGTATATCCCGTGCTGCAAAAATGCTTCGCCGTGCCGAACGGGCAACGGCTGCTTCACCTTCTTTATAATCGATTGATCCATCACCAAGCATTGCCAGAGCCATATTAATATCTTCAATGTAGGCTGTAAACTCTTCTGGTGTAAGAGATACATCCTTATCTGCACAATCATGGTTGTGCGATAATTTAAAATGCTTTTCAAATACCCGTGCACCCATTGCAACAGCCATCATGGAAGCACGATTATCCTTTGTATGATCTGAAAATCCAACTGGTAGACCATATAATTTTTGTAACCTTTTGATTCGCAACAGATTAATTGCATCATGTGGTACTGGATACAGTGATACACAGTGCAACAGCACAACATTGCACTGTTCTTTTTGCAAAAGGTGTATTGCATGAGCAATCTCATGTTGCAATGAAATGCCTGTAGAAACAATCACAGGTTTATGAGTGGCTACAATGTTCTGTAACAATGGCACATTGGTAATCTCTGACGAAGCTATTTTGTACAATGGAACATTAAGGTTTTCCATCATTGCAAAAGAATCATCATCAAAACATGATGCAAAAAAAACAACACCATGATCATAAGCAACGTGCTGGAGCGTCCTGTAATCGTTAAATGAAAGTTCAAACTTTTTAAAAAACTGTATGCTGCAATCATCATACTTCGGTTTTTCATGGTTAAGAAGCGATTTTGTATACACTGAATAAAATTTTTCTGCATTAAAAACTTGAAACTTAACTAAATCAGCACCTGCTTGTGCTGCTTTTTGAATTAAAGCAATGGCTTCATCCAATTTGCCATTGTGGTTAAGCCCAATTTCTGCAATAAATACTGGTTCGTTATTTTGCAGCTTATTCAGATAATTTTTTTCAAATAAATCCATATACTATTCCCTTGCAATAGTATCATATTCTTAACTATATTCATAATTCCTGATCTCCTGACATTGCTTTTTTACAAATGATAAAAACGTAATAAACGCTACACAGTGTTTCAAAGAAGCCATACCTTTGCAAGATATTTTTATATATCACTCATTTTCTTCCTCAAAATTTAATTGACAAATTATTAATGAAAACAGTAAGATAAGCGCTCAACGGTATTAAAATTCTAAAGACTTCACTGTAAAGCCTTAAACACATTTTACCATACTATTTTCAGCTATTATGTAGCTTTAATGTACAGTAACTATCGCACATAAAAATAATGGAGGGGTTGTATTATGGGTAAAAAGTTCCTTATTGCCATTGATTTAGGTACTACTGGTAACCGCGTATTCTGTTTTGACGAACATGGACTGCCAATTTCAAGCAGCTATGCTGAATTTACACAGCATTTTCCAAAACCTGG
>ERZ795045.3462-NODE-3462-length-13798-cov-24.457396_pt1 | contig 13798 bp, 10 predicted proteins | sample MGYA00375129_ERZ795045 | MGnify/ENA primary metagenome ERZ795045 (study PRJEB30174, sample SAMN05720166) | activated sludge metagenome | isolation source: anaerobic digester from wastewater treatment plant | place: Japan | collected 2015-05-15 ... | reverse complement strand
TCAGCTGAACTACTTTTATTTACTATTCCTGTTAAATCATCTTTAACATAATCAATAATTCCACCTTTATTATTACCTATCACTGGTATTCCCTTAGCTAAAAATTCAATTCCTACATAGCCATAAGCTTCTTCCCATACAGATGGAATTATTCCTACATCTATTTTATTTAAAATTTTATCTAGTTCACTCACATCATATAGGCCGTGATATAAAACATTATTAAAACTTAAAATCTCATCTTTAATATCTTCTGATATCCCGCCAAATATATGTAATTTAAAAAATTTATTCAATCCTTTTTTGTTTAAAGTTTTTATAGCTTCTAACATTAGTTTACTTCCTTTAGCAACTGAAATACAACCATTAAGTACAGCAAAATTAATAGGAAAATTTATATTTTCTATAAATTTTGGTTTTATTAAATTTATATGATCTACGGTAAGATGCAATGTAATTATTCCACTTTCTCTATTTAGCATTTTTTTGTAAATTTCTTCTACTTTATATGATTGAGCAATAAGTAAATCAATCCTATTAAGCCTCTCTATGTTAATATCTCTTCTTTTTTGAAAATCATTTGCTAGTTTCTTCTGATTTGATTTTTCTATGTTATTTTTTTTTGATAAATAATCTTTTTTTTCTTTGCCTTTAAATTTTTTAATAAAACTATATAGAAATTTTGTAATTTTATAAAGGTGAAATTTTTTTAACTCATATATAATAGTCTGTTTTACAAAATCTTTTCTATCTGGTGATGTCTGACAACACTTAATACAAGTTTCACCAACATTTTTAATTGTACAAATATTTTCTGTGTAATCAAAAAGTTTTAAGGTAGGACATAATAAAAAATAATCCTGAAGAGTCATAATAACAGGAATATTCTCTTCTTTTATGATTTCTATCAGTGATGATGGTAAGCCACCTAATTCTTGAATGTGAATAATATCCGGTTGTATCTCATTTAATATCTTTAGTAAAAACCCTTCACTTAATGATTCATTAAGATCTAAATCAGGCTTCAGGGATCCTTTATCTCCTCCATGAGTTATAGGAGAATTAATAATTTCATATATAGTAAATTTATCTCTACGCCATTTAATTAATTTTGGTTTCTTGAAAAATGGGTATTGTCTTCCTGAACAAAAATAATAAACTTCATATCCATTTTTACACTGAATATTTATTAATTCCTCAGTATATTCAATTAGTCCGCCCCCTCGCAATGGACTAAATTCCCATCCAATATGTAAAACTTTCATATTCTTTTGATTTTTATTAAACATCTTTTAATATACCCCTTTATAAATTCTTTTAAAATAACTTTTTGAGAAAAAAGATTATACTTGTCTACTAAATTTGTTTTCTCTTTTTTTGTAAACTCCATCGGACGAAATAATAGTATAGGATCATTAGAATAATATGTTAGAAATAAATTATATCTTAAAAATAAAAGAGGTGTCTTACCCGCATATTTAAGATTCGATTTTAAATGAGTGGGTAAATTTGGAGATAAATTTGCAAAAGATTCAGTAATAAGAGCAATTCCTCCAATTTTCAACCATTCTGAAATATCTCTTATGGATTCTTCGGGATTTGGTAAATGTTCTAAAACCTCTAATGAAACTACCACATCAAAATAATTTTTAGGGATATCTTTGTATACTGTTATTAATTTTGTGTCTATCTGGTATTTTTTAAATCTTTTCATCGCAAAATCAAAAGTTTTACTTCCCGGGACATCAAAATAAAAAAAATTGGCGTATTTTTTATAAAAATTATAAAGATAAATAGTATCGCTTCCAATTCCATCTCCTAACATTAGAATATTTATTTTTCTTCCACTGTTTTTTTTTAAATATTCATTTATTCTTTGCTTTATTCTTTTTAAAACTTCTTGTTTACCAGGCCTACAAAACTCTACTGATGTTTCAAAGATAAAACCGGCTGTGTCTCTATAAAAACTTTCCATTTTTGAATTATAAACATAAGGTGTTATTCCATATTTAACGGCGTCTTCTTTAACATTATAACCCGGGTTTAAAGCCTCTAGCCAAACCTTTTTCTTAATAATTTCTTTATCTTTTTTTAATAATTCGCTTATCTCTTCCACTAACTCATCATAATAAATTGGGGGATAATTAGAGTTTTTCATATTAAATTTTTAGATTTTCTTTTAATAAATATTTTATTGTTAAAATCAATACAAAAAAACTTATTATAATAATACTAGTAGCTGTACCCACGAAAGAAAAGAAATAAGTCATTAAAAATGTAAGAAACAATCCTATTGTTCCCATAATAATATGAATTCTTGAGTAGATATTGTCTCTACCAGAAATTAACAAAAAATTAACCCTAAAAGCATTTGCATTAATAAAAAATATAGCCAGCAAAAGTAATCTAAAGGCTAAAATTACTTCGGGATAAGGTTCGCCAGCAATAATCTTTATAAGCAAGGGGGAAAGAAAATAAATTATAGGAAGCCAAATTAAATATACTAAGATAGTAAATTTTTGAAATCTCTTCATAAGATTTATTGCTTTTTGTTTATTTTCTGTATAAATTTTACTTATCCTCGGATACAAAGATTGAGTAATGGAACCTAGGGGGAATGTTTGAATCACGTTCATAAGTTTTTCGGCAATCGCATAATAACCAGTAATTGTATTATTAGTAAATAAACCAACTGCAAATGTTCGAGAATAAGTATAACCAGATATTGCCACTTGAGCAATAAATATATGCCAGCCTTCTTTTAATTGATTTTTAATGCTTTCAAGTTTTGGTAAAATGAATTTTATTTTAAAATTTTTAAAAACAATTATTAAGCTAATAATTCCAGCAATTATTAAACCTAAGGAATTTATTATAGCAACATTAAGATAATCAGACTCTTTGTGAACAAAGACAAAAATTAAAACAGTAAAAATACCTCTTGCAATAACATTTAAAATTGTAATCCATTTCATATTCTCCATTCCCTGGAAAAACCACACCGGAAAGAGAATATTACCCAAAACCGTACCAAAAGTAAAAAGATAAATAATCCAGTCGTTTTTAAATTTTGGAATAAAAAGTAAAATTAATCCCAAAATAAAAAAACTTAATATTCCTAATAAAAATTTTATTATCATTACTGATGAAAATATCTCTGAAACTTTTTCTTCGTTTTCTCTGTTTATAGAAATCTCTCGTGTTGCTGATAAATTAAATCCATAATCTGTTAAAATTACAAAATAACCAATAAACGCCTGAGCAAAAGAAATTAAACCATATTTTTCCGGACCCAAAACTCTTACTAGATAAGGAAGCGTAATTAAAGGCAAAAGATAATTTAAAGCCTGTAAAACTGAAAGCGAAAGAAAATTTTCAGTTAATCTTTTTCTAGTATCTGATCCAGTAAAAACATTTTTCCAATAATAAAAATCAAAAAACTCGTTTCTCATATAAATTAAATAATAAAATTAAAATAAAACAATTTTGTTAATTAACTTTTTTAAACCATTCAACTGTTTTAATTAAACCTTCATCTAAATTATATTTTGGCTTCCAAGAGAGTTCTTTTTGAGCTTTTTTATAATCAAGACAACTTCTTTTTTGCTCTCCTTTTTTTTCTAAACAATGCACTGCTTTTAAATTAGAATTAGTTATTTTTTTTAATTTTTGAAAAATAGTATTTATATCTGTTTCTTTTCCTGTGCCAATATTATATACGCCAACTTTATTTTTTTTCATTGCTAAAATATTTGCTTCAATAATATCTTCTATAAAAACAAAATCTCTCGTTTGTTTGCCGCTACCATTAATTATCGGATTCTCCCCTGAAAACAATTTGTCTATAAAAATTGAAACTACTCCTGATTCTCCTTTAGAATTTTGACGCGGGCCATAAACATTAGCATATCTTAAAGCGACATAAGGAATATTAAAAACTTTCCAATAATAATTTAAATATTTTTCAATAGTAAGTTTACAGACTCCATAAGGAGATAAGGGAAATTCAGGATATGTTTCAGGTGTTGGTATAATTTTAGCATCACCATAAATGGCTCCTCCTGTAGAAGAAAAAATTATTTTGGGTTTTTTGGTATTCTTTAAAGATTCTTGATAAAAATTTTTAATTACATTTAAAGAGCCTAAAATATTTATTTTAGCGTCTTTAATAGGATCTTCAACTGATTTGCGAACATCAATTTGAGCAGCTAAATGGAATAAAATTTCTGGTTTTTCTTTTTTTAAGATATTAGAAATTTTTGGGCTTTGAATATCAATTTTATAAAACTTTGCTTTTGGGTTAATATTTTCTTTCTTTCCAGTAGATAAATTATCAATAAGAATTACTTTATCTCCATTTTTTATTAATCTATCAGCAAGATGACTTCCTATAAAACCAGCTCCACCTGTTATTAAAATTCGCATTTTTTTAATTTTTTAAGTTTTTATTATAATTTTATGATAAAATATTAAATTAAAAGCGTCAATAATAAAAAAATTAAGGAAAAAGCGATGGCGAGGGGAATTTCCCTCGCCATCGCTTTTAAAAAATTATTTTTTGTTTGAGAAATTTTCTAAAAATCTGTTAAGCAGCCAAGAGCTTGATTCGATTTTTCCATCTTTTCCAATATTAAAAATCATTTTACAATTTATTTTTCTACAAACCTCAACTTCTGGAATGTTTTTTCTTGTCCTGTCTCCGCCATTAGCAAAAATATCCGGCTTTATTTTCTCTAATTCTTTGCTTACACTCATATCTTCAGTATTTTCGGGATGGCTCGTTAAAACAACCTCATCAACCCATCTTATTGCCTCTAAAATCGCTTTTCTCTGTTCTTGAGGCATAAAAACATACCCTTTCTTTTTCTTAAGCCAATTATCATTATTTAAAATCACTACTAATTTATCTCCTAATTCTTTTGCTTCTTTTATCATTTGAAGATGCCCAATATGCAATGGATCAAAACCACCACTTACAGCAACAACAATTTCTTTTCTTTTTTTCTTATCTTTAAAATTTTTATTATTTTTTTTATTTTCAACACTACTTTCTTTCATAAAAATAAAACCTATTATTTTTCAAAAATAATAGGTTTTTTAATAATAATTTTGAAAATATTTTCCAAAAAGTCTCCGCCGGCATAACCAACAATCAAAGCCAAAGCTGGAGAAAAAGTTTGTATTCCAAAAATAGAAATATTTAATTCTTTTATCACCCAAGCGCAAATAAGCCCTATAAGGCCAGAAATAAAAGATAATAAAGTAAAATACCACCATTTTAAAGAGACATCTTTGTAAGAAAGCAGGTATTTTAGAATGCCAACTGCTCCCCTAATTACTCCGCCGACAAAACCGGCAAGAAAAAATATAAGCATAGTTTCCATATTTTTATAATTTTAATTTATTATTAATAATTTAATAATATTTATTTATATTTATTTTCAATTATTTGATTTATTTTTTCTCTTGTTTTTTCGCCAACATAACCAGTGCCTTTTTCTAAATTAAAAGGCAATAAAATCTCATTTGAATACTTTTCTTGAAAATTAATTACCGCTTTATAAGTTAAAGAAAGAAAATTTCCAGTGATTAAGCCTTCGGGATAAACTCCTTCGTTTTTTAAAAATTCCTGCAAACAAGAAACTTCATTATTGTTTAAGAGCCCAAAATAAAGATTATTATTTATTTTTTGACAAGAAATTTTGTTTTGATTTTGCTGATTATTTTCATTTGATATTGTTTCTCCAGAATTTTTTTTCGCTATTTCTGCTTTTAATCTTTCAATTTCCTTTTTTAATAATTCAATCTGATTTAACATATCTTTAATCTGATCCTCTCCTTTTAAATCTATGCTCATTTTAATAGAAAAAGAAAAATTATCTCCTTTCTCCTCAACAAAAGGAAGAATATATAAAGATTTGTATTTTGCATTAAATCCGCTTACTGTAATTTCATCTTTTTGATACTCATCTAATATTAGATGATTTACAGAACATTTATTTAAATTATCGCATAAAACATAAGGGACATTAAATTTAACATTATCTTTCCCGTCAAATTCAAAGGTAAGTGTCCCGCCTCCGCCAAAAATTTTATACCAGCTTGACTGCCATCCTTTTAAAGTATTTTTAACAGATAAAGAAGTTTCAAATCCTAAGGGCAAGTAATTGCTTACTGGATTTATTCTTAAATCTTTTAAATTTTTATTTTTATAGCAATATTTTTCGCCCAGAGAACAATCATTTAATAAAACAGTTATTGCCCAATCAGCAAAAATTTGAGAAAAGTTTTCCTTGTATTCGTTTTTTGAAAGAGCTTCATTTATAGAATCAATGCCAACTTTTTCTGATTTTAAAGAATCTTTTAAAATTTTAACGCCGTAGTGGTCAACTAAATATTGAGTAAATAAATTTACAACAGCGTAATTTGAAGGAGAATCTTCCCATTCAGTTAAAGAAACAGATGGATTTTTTAAAAAGGTGTTTACCCTTCTTTCTAAATTGCTCTCAGGATAATTATCGTCATATCCTAATAAAGTTATTGCGTATTCTGCTCTTGCCTCGTTTAGCCAAATATCTTCTTCTATGTTTCTTTTTAAATTCTTTTGATTCAAAGTAATTAAATGAGCAAATTCATGAGCCAGAAAAGTTTTAGCTGACGCATTATTAATATAATCGCTGTTTAAATAAATCATTTCTCTTTCGTTTGACAAGGGATATTCAAATTTAGAATAAAGATCGCCTAATCTTGAATAAGCGCCTGCTCCTTTTTTCATCGGATGAATTAAAATAGTAATTTTTTTATCATTATCAATTCCTGGATTAGGCTCACTGCCTAATTTTGAAGTTAAAATTGGATAAATTTTTTCTTTAAATTCTCTATCTATATCAGATAAACTTTTTTTAAATGTTTTTTGATCTGAAGTGTCAAAATCGTCCCATAAATTTTTATCAACAAAAAAATAAAGATTGTCTGTTGACTTTATTAAAATTGCCTTAATTTCTTCTCTTTTATCAATATCGTAAGATTTATCAATATTAAAAACAATCTCATCATTTACATTTATTGCAAAAGCAAAAACAGGAAAAAGAAAAATTGAGATTATAAAAAAAGTTTTAATTTTTACTTTATTTAGGGAAAACATATTTTTATTTTATCATAACATAAATTATTGTTCCAATTGAATTACAGACCATCCGTATTTTGAAAAAGCATCAATCATCTCTTGTATTTTTAAAGAATTTAAAGAATTTAGATTAAAAGTTTTTTCGTATTTTTCCTCAAATATTTTCTGATTTTCCAGTGTTTTTAAAAACATATCGCTATTTTTTTGATTATAATACAAAACAAGATAAAAATTAAAGATATTGCGAGCAGCATTTAATTCATCTCCTAAAAAATTAACTTTTTTGGGTTCGTCAAAAACACTGATTAAAACATTCATCACATTATCAAATGCTTTTTCTTTTTCGTTTAAAGAAACAAGAATTGCGTAAAAAATTTTATTTTGAGTAATTTTATTATCAGAATTTATAAGCCGCTGAGCAATTTCTAATGATTTTTCTTTTTTGTTTTGTTTATAATAATCTAATCCTAAAGCATAAAGAAAATCTTGACGGGAAGGAGATAGTTCAACTGCTTTTTCCCAATATTTTTCAGCAGACAATATATCGTTTAAATTATCATAACTTGTAGCAATTAAAGCATAATATTTAGCATTCCAGTTTTCTTTTTTTGTTGATTCTTCTAAAAGTAAGGTTAATTTTTTAATCAACGGATCTATTGAAACTGTGTTCTGAGATTTTTTTAATTTAATAAGCTGAGATAAAAGATTGCTTCTGATATCTATTTGGGCAAAAGTATATGGCTTTGTAATATTATCTAATCTTTGAGAAATATTATTTATATCCCCATCTTTAATTAATGAAACAAAATTTGACATTTGATAAAAAGAAATAAAAGTAAAATAAAAAACAATAAAAGAAAAAAGAAAAAATAAAATAATTATAATTTTTGATAAAATTAAAAATTCCTTTTTTTCTAATTTTTCTTCTGTAATTTCTTCTTTATTTTTATTTTGAATACATAAAGCAAGAAAAGCAAAAAACGGAATATATGTTACAACAGTGTCAAAAGCAAATAAATTTTGACAAAAGTATGAAACAGCAAAAAACAATAATGCTGCGCCTCTTCTAAAATTTTTATCTTTTAAAATTGATCTAATCGCAAAAAACCAAACAGATAAATAAACCAACAGCCCCAATATACCCTGACAAACTAAAACATCTAAAAGTTTATTATGCGCCCTGTCATACCAAGAAGTATCAGATTGTAAAAATCTCGGTTCATAAAATTTTTGAAAAACATATAAAAAGTGTTCTTGCCCCCAGCCAAACAATGATCTTAAAACTCCAACCCATAAAGGATTTACTGCTTTTTTTATTATTCTATAGTTATTTAATCTTGTTTGAATAGGAGTGCTTTCCCATTTTAAAGAAACAATTTCATCAACTCCTGGAATTTTTTTCCAAAAAGAAGAATGAAAAGTTAAAAGAAAGAAAATTAAAAACAAAATGCCTAAAACTATTATAATAAAAGATATTATTTTTAAATTTTTCGGAACATCTTTTTTAAAAATTAAATAAATTAAAACAGAAAAAACGCCTAAAGACAACCCTAAAATCGCTCCCATTGTATGACTGATAAAAATTCCTGAAACAGCGAAGATAATTAAAAGAAATGAAACAAAATAAATTAAAATTTTAAGAAAAGAGTTTAGTTTTGAAATTAAATTTTTTTCTAATACTAAAATCATTAAAACAGAAAAAATCGCAAAAAGATAATAAGCAGAGAGAAAAGTGGTATTTCCAGTAAATGAAGCATTTTTTGTCCCCATTTCTATTAAAAACAAAGAACCCCATAAAGTATTTTTCTTATTAATAAAAAAATATATTTGGTCTGAAAAAAGAATAATAAAAGAAAAAAGATTTAAAATAAAAAATATTGTCCAATCTCTTTTTGAAAATAAAAGAACCAAGGCAATAAGAAAAATAAAATAAAAAACCCAACTTGAAAAACCCTCTCCTCTTTCAAGATCTCCCCAAAACGCTTTAAACGAACTTGGCGCAAAAATAACCCCAATCCCCATAAGAAAAATAAAAACCAATAAACTTATAAAAATAGGATTTTTAAAATAAATTTTTGCTCTGTTTATTAATTTTTGAATTTCTTTTGGGAAAAAAAGTAACAAAAGAGAAAATAAACAAAAAATAAAAATCAAAAACCTGATAAAAAAAACTTTTGAAAAAATAAAAGGAAAAAGAACTCCTGAAAAATAAACAAGAGGCGTAAAAGACAAAAGAAACAAAGGAATTTTAAAAAGAGTAAAATTTTTCATTTTTATTTTTTGTTTATTTTAATATAATAATTATTACAAGTAATGTCAAAAATATTTTTAAAATAAAAAGAACCTCAGCAAAATGCCGAGGTTCTTTTTATTTGCCTACAAGGAAAGGCTTATTTGAATGATTGAATTGTTGCAGATTCTGTTTCCCATACATCAGCGTCAAAGTAACTATAATTATTCCAGTTAGTTTTATTAGTGCTCCATTTTATCTTATTCATTCTAACTGTTGCGCTACCATTAAGATCACTATCACCTGCTACAGCATTAACTTTTAAGATAAAGTATCTTGAACCGCCATCAGGTATCTTATAATAACTACCTTCTTTTGAAGCATCTGTTTTGCTAATAGTTGCTGATAAACTTACCTTATCTTTATCTATACTTTTTGGATTAAATTCATAAACAAATCCATCTGTTGTTGTGGCAACACCTGTTTCATTAACATTTACTGGAATATAGACATCATTGTCAAAAGCAGTTACAGTGAATTTAATATAGAATGTTGCTTGACCTTTATCACCAGTGCTTTTTGGTAATGTTTCTTCTACTTTTATTCCATCTTCATTAGCTAATACTCCAATACCTGAAGCAAAAGCATAAATCTTGCCTCCTGTAACTGTTCCTGAAATTCCGCTAGTAGATATAATATCACCACTATTATTTTCAACAGTTAAATCATTTTTTCCATCAATAGTAAGTTTAATATAAGATCCTTCGTTTTCAGTTTTTATTGCTTTGAAATCAGCTTTTATTGTAAATGTTTCTTTGCTGTCTTCAGGAATAGTTAAATCTATACTATCAAATGTAACACTTGTAGCTTCACTAGAAACGGTTTTTGTTTTTACTAAAGTATTTCCTTTATAAAGCTTTAATCTTGAAACAAGATTTGAAGCATCAGAAGCCCCATCAGTTTTAGCATCTGTTTCAATATTTACTTTTAAATCAGTTAACAAAGATTCATTATTCTTTGACTGAATTTTAAATCTTAAAACCTCAACATTATCAGTACTGGTTTTGTCATCAACATCCACTACTCTGTCTCCATTTTCACTTGTTTCGTATGAAAGCTTAACAGCTGCATTTGTTGATTCTTGAACAGTGAATGTTTCCTCAGCTTTAGTTTTAGTGTCATTGTAAACATTTAAGCCAGCAGCATCAGTAAATCTTATTCCGTTTTCTGGAATCCAAACTTTCCATACAGTATTTTCATTCTTTGAATCAATATCGTCATTGGCTGTTACAGCAACATAAAGCTCAGCTTCATCTCCTTCTCTTATAATTTCATTTAATCCTGTAAATGTCATACTATAACCTTTATTACTAAGACCTACACTGGAAGCGCTGTATTCAGACCAATTATCTTGATCAGCATCTTTTTCAGCAATTTTTTCATCGCCTAAGTATAAAGAAACTTTTTTAAAATAACTCCATGGTCTGTAAGAACCAGTGGCACTAGTTTTTGAAAAGTAAACTTTTACACGATTTAATTTAAGATCAGAACCATCTGCTTTAAAGCTTACGCCTAAAACTTTATGATTTGAGTCTCCTTCTTCTACTTCTTCATCAGAAGGATCTCCTAATGTTTCCCAATTCATAATATTTCCTTCACCACCTGATAATCCTTCTTCCTCTTCTTCCTCTTCTTCCTCTTCCTCTTCTTCACCTGTTACTGGAGGATAATAAGTTGTTTCTGGTGTTGGTGTTGGTGTATATGTTGGTGTTGTTGGAACAACTGATGCAGAAGATAAAATGCTATTTAATTTAGCGATTGTTGCATTACCAACATAACCTGTTCCTTTTGTTAATCCCAATGGAGTTAATATTTCTGAAGCATATTTCTCTTGGAATTTAATAACTGCTGCTTTTGTAATAGGCCCAAAATAATCAGTTTCCTGACCAGGTGAACCTGCGCCTGTAGCAGCAAGTTGTGTTGCTGGATCTTGATTTAAAAGCGCTTGTAAACATTTTACATCAGCGCCACGAGACCCGATTGTTAAATTTCTTGTAAATGTAATACCAGAACATACTGCTGGGATTGATGTTGTTCCAGTAGTAGTTGTTGTGGTAGTTCCCAATTGAGATGTCAATTGAGCAATCATTGCTTGCAATTGCGCTATTTGTGCTTGAAGCTCTTCAGCTGTTTGTGCATTTGCAGAGCCTACAGCGACTAATGAAATAGCCAATGCTGTTGCAATTGTAATAAATTTTTTCATATTTGTTTAATTTTATATTTTTGTTTTAATTTTTTATTGACCTTTTTATAAGGTTATTATTTCTCTTCGTTATCGACCACCTTCTCGTTTTTTAGATATAAAGAATTCTTTTTACTTTACAAACATCTAAAAAACGGAAAGGCAACGATGTCCATTTTTAAAATTATTAATTTTCTGTATTTTCCTGATTTTGATTTTCCTGATTTTCTTGATTATTTAAATCTTGGTTAATTAATAAAATTTTCTCTAATGCGTCTGAAAAATTTCCATTACTGATATCTGATTTTATTTGCTCTAATGCTTTTATCTGTTCAGGCAATAATTTTTTTTGCTCCAATTCATTTACTTGCGCCTTTATCAACTCAACCAAAGCGCTATCCAAATCAATATTTTCTTCTATTTCTATTCCTAATGATTTTATTTCTTTTTCTTTATTTTCTATATTTTTTACATCTTTAACAATTTTTTTAATTTCTTCTGGGTTTGATTTTATTTCATCTTTTACAATTACTGAAGCAATTTTGCTTACGCTTGCCTGATATTCATTTATTGCTACTGGCAAATTTTTAACAGAATTGTTTTTAGCAACTTTTTCTAAATCTTCTAATCTGTTATTTACAATCTTAACATTTAAAGATTTTTCGTCAACAAATACTTTCTGGGTTTGCTCTGCTGTCTTTTTAACCGGATAAAGCAAATCTCCAGGCACTGAATTTTGAGCAAAACCAAAAACACCAAATAAAATCACTATTAAAGTTAAAGATGAAAAAACTAATTTATGATTTATAAAAAGATTCAAAATTCTAAAAAACTCATTCCAGGTCATTTTTTCTTTTCTATATTCTTCGCCTAAAATTCTTTGCTTAGACAAAATCACCCAATCTTTATCGGGTTCAATCTTATTAAGTGTCTTAATTTTTTTGATGAGTTCTTTATCAGTCATTTTAATTATTTTCGCGTTTCTAATATTTATGACGAAAAAACAGGGATTTTATTACATATTTTTATTTTTATGAAATTTCTATTTTATTATCATTCTCTATTATCTCTTTTAATTCTTTTAAAGCGCGAGAAAGCATAACTCTTACTGCTCCCTCTGATTGATTGTTTATTTTAGATATTTCTTTAATTGACAGATCATTAAGATAGTGCCAAATAATTATATTTTGATAATTTTCATTTTCCAAACGAAATAATGCAGATTTTATTGTTTCTATATCAGATTTATTCTCAGATATTTCTTTTAAATTATTAGATGGGTCAATAATAGAAACAGAATCAAGGGGTAAAAATTGTGTCCTACTTTTTTGCCTATAATAATCAGTTATAAGGTTTCGGGCAACCTGATATAAAAAAGCAGAAACATTTTCAATTTTGTTGTTTTTATATGATTCCCAGACTTTTAAAAAAGTTTCTGAAGTTATGTCTTCGGCAATTTCTTTTGAATTTACTTTAAGAAAAACAAAGCGATAAATCTGATTTATATATTTATCGTAAATTTTACTAAATTCTTTTTTTAAATTACTCATTTTTTAATTCTAAATTTAACACTGGAATATTAGGACAAAGGTAGGAAATATTACTTTTTTATGTCCTATCTAATTGTCCCATCTTAAAAATAAATGTCCTACCTATTTTTTAATCTATAATATGTAGTATTTTTTTCTCCAATTCTTTCAATTATTCCCTGATTTAACATTTTTTGAAAATCTCTTCTTATTGTTCTTTTTGAAACATCAGGAAACAATTTATTAATCTCTCCAACCTGAATTTTTTCAACTTTTTTTAAGATTTTAATAATTTTTTCCTTTCTTGTTTCTTTTTCTATAAAATTATTATCTATTTGGATGTTTTTTTCTTCTATTAAGTTATTTTTTGGAATATTTTGAATTTCATTTGTTTTCTCTTCTATCTCTATTTTTTTAATCTCTTCATACAATTCTTTTTTAATTTTATCATATTCTTCCTGAATTTCTAATATTTCAAAATAATTTATCCAATTTTGCCATTTTGATATTTCAAAATAATTATGAATAACATCTAAACTTTCCTCTAAATTAAAAATTGTTTCTTTTTTTCTTTCTTTTAAGTTAGATGCGTATTTTCCCGGATTTAAACTATTTAAACTCTCCCAATTTATAGAAAAAGTTAAAATATCGTTTGCAATTTCTCTTATTTT
>ERZ795045.3461-NODE-3461-length-13800-cov-3.540051_pt1 | contig 13800 bp, 20 predicted proteins | sample MGYA00375129_ERZ795045 | MGnify/ENA primary metagenome ERZ795045 (study PRJEB30174, sample SAMN05720166) | activated sludge metagenome | isolation source: anaerobic digester from wastewater treatment plant | place: Japan | collected 2015-05-15 ... | reverse complement strand
GTCTGACACTAGACTTGATGTTCTACTTAAGTTTGGTATCAACAAGGAAAGTCCGGTAGCATCTTTCGTTACTGACTATCTCCGTGGTAAGAATGCTATTGGCGAACCTTTCGAGGCCCGCAAAGCAGCAGTCGAACGTATGATCCCATTGTTCTTACAGGATGCTACGGACCTTATCAAAGACCAAGGAGCTAAAGGTGTTCCAATGTCTTTACCGGGATTGTTCGGTATTGGTATGAATACTTACGATGTCGATCTAGGTTATGATGCCTTTGGTCGTGACATTAAATCTCTTCTCAAAGAAGGTAAAGAGGAGTCTGATCCAGTCATACTGGAAGTACAGCGTCTCAATACCGACGAAGAGACGTCAGTTCTGGCAGCCGCCCCTAAGAGCTTTAAGCTCGATGGAGTTAAGCACGAACTGACTGATGAGCAGCACAATGAGTGGCAACAGGTAATGGGTAAATACACCCATGAGTATCTTGCCGAAGATATGAAGTCTCAGGATTACATTAATGGTTCTGACGCTGATAAGATCGAGATCATTAAAGAAGCTCATCGTGATGCCTATGAAGACACTAAGGCTGATATGATTGATCGACTTGGCCTAAACAATGAGGGTGAATGATGAGTACGATGGAGGAGAGAATTGCTGTGTTAGAAGCTAAGGTAGAACACCTCTATGCAGGATTTACTAAACACGCGGAAAACACACGAGCCGAAGCTCAATCACTCGAAGCTAAACTAGACGACCTCCTAGCTCTTAAGAATAAGGGCATGGGGGCCGTCTGGCTAGTCACTGCCTTAGTAGGTAGTGGTATCATCGGAGTCATCAGTACCCTAATACAGTGGATAAAGAATTAATGGACTACTTAGACCAATCCCTTGACTGGCTCCTTGAAGAAGAAGGGGGTTGGTCTAATCATCCATCCGATAGAGGTGGCGCTACAATGTACGGGATAACTCAATCGACTTACAACGCATGGCGTAAGAAGAAGGGACGTCCCGCTCAATCCGTAAGGCTTGTATCCAAAGAAGAAGCGAAAGAACTCTACAACGAAGAGTATTGGAAAGCAGCTTCATGCGATAAACTCCCGTGGCCTATTAACTATCTGACGTTTGATGCTGCTGTCAACTCTGGGGTGAAGCGAGCGAAGCAGTGGTTGCAGACTGGTTTACATTGTCAGCCGGACGGCATTGTGGGCCAAGCCACCATTCAGGCGGCAGAACAGGCCGTGGCGACGGGTAATACATCTGCGCTATTAGGTATTGTAGATGCTCGAACTGTTTTCTTAGCTCGGCTAGTTCAGTCTCAACCTTCGCAAGCCGCATTTCTGTTGGGCTGGTGGAGACGGACGGAGCGGCTACTTGTTCGTTCGTTGACGTCGGAAGGAGTGTCATAATGGGTATTCCTATAATTGGTGATGCGATTAACGCAGTTAAAGACCTTCTCTCGGAGGTCGTAGTAGATAAAGATAAGCGAGACCAAGTAAACCTCGAACTGACAAGGATACAAGACCAAGCTCAAGCGCGGCTTGATGCACAGATACAGGCTCAGATTGAGGTGAATAAGGTAGAGGCGCAGTCTGACTCCGTCTTTGTCGCTGGTTGGCGACCGGCAATTGGGTGGGTGGGTGCTGCTGCTCTAGCCTACTCATTTATTATTGGTCCTTTTCTAGGCATCTGGTTCAAAGTACCAGACCTACAGTATGATTCTTTGTTACAGATCGTTCTAGCTATGCTAGGCGTTAGCGGTATGAAGACGTATGAACGGGTGAAAGGTGTCAGTCCTTACACCAATAAGACACAACCTGTCACCAAGGTTGATACGCCTGCTCCTGTCGTAGAAGAAAAACCAAAGCCTAGGCCGCCAGCACGAGCGCCTTGGCAAAAGATATAAAAAAAAGCCCCCTTGGATTTCTCCTTGGGGGCTTTTTTGTTAGTCCGCTAAGACTTACGGCACTTCACAATTGTTACCAGTACATGCTAACTCTTGTGAACCTGTTGTGTTATCCTCGGCTTCATAGAAACGCATATCGTTCCAATCTACCTCAGGTAACGGATGTTCTTTTATCCACGCTTCGTACGCTTCTTTGCTAACCTCTTGGTAAGGGGCTTGCTTATAACTACCTCCGTCATACGGGAGGAAGGAGACTCCAGAAAGACTATCGAAATTGCGATACACCCAAGCTCCAACATCCAGCCACTCATGATCTTGGACGTTGATAGTAGCAGAGGGTTTATGTTCGCACCAATTGTCTTGGAGGTGTTTCCAAAGTTCAAGCGCACTAATCGCATCGAGTGTCTCCCTAGTTACGGAGTCTTTGGGGGAAGCGACGGGAAAGAAGAAAACAGACGTCGTAGCCTCAGCCATAACATCCGGCTCCCAATATACTCCAGCATCTTTGAGAAAGACAGTAAGAGGGTCCTTATTGTCCGACCGAACAGCTCGGATGTAATAAGGGCTATGCCGAGCATGGAGACCAGAAGCACTATTAACAAGCTGGCTGACAGTGCCACTAGGTTTAACACAGGTAGTAGCAGCAGACGGGTTAATTCCCAACTTAGCTGCCCACTCGGCATTTGTTTGAATGACGATTTCCCGTAGGTTCGCAAGTGTTTCAGCACTGCTAACCAAGCTGAGGTTGTCGCAAACACCTGTGAGGCTAACGCCCAATAGTCTTTCTTCATTACACGTATCACGCCATATTTTCCTTAGGTATCTAAAGTCTGTAAAAGTCGATTGGATAGTACCAAGGATTGCAGCGACTCTAGCTTTGCGCGCAAGGCTATCGAAATCGTCATTTGATCTGACAACAATCTCAGTAAGGTTACAGAATTGGAAGGGCCGAAGGATGATTTCAGAACAGGGGTTAGTGCCGAAATCATAAGAATTGTCTCGTCGTCCGCTGCGTCCAGCAATTGCTTGACACGCATAGCGTGAGAAAAACCCTGGCTCACCTGATTTACTATCATACAAATCCTTCCACTTATCCATAAAGAAACCGATATCGGGCCGTCGGTTCTCGTAGACTGCCGAGTTATTCGCAAGCCTACGATGACCCGTACTCTCCCACCATGCCCCGTGCTTCGCTTTATTCATCCGGTCATCGGTACAGTCAAACAACGAGATCATCGCAGAACGACGGACACCACCAACAACAACAATATCAGCGATCTTACACATGAGATCATGGCACTCAAGAGAGGTCAGCCTGCGTCCTGCGGCCCCTTTAAAGAGGCTACAAGCGAACTCAAAAAGGTCGACCAAAGGTTCGGGTCCAGAAGCACGGCCTCCAAAAGTTCTAAGTCTTGCGCCTTTATTCCGCACTCGACTAACATCCCATCTTGGGAGTTGACCTGCAATAAGTAAGGATACAAGCTCTCTAAAGCTTTTTGCCCATCCTTCTTTACTATCTGCAACAGTAATGATCGTATCGGTGGGTTCAAATTGCTCGCTAATTCGGGGGAGTTGATCAATGTATTTACTTTCTACAGAATAGCCTACCCCTGTCCCATTTAGAAGTATCAGCATTGCTTCATCGAAACTACGCGGGCTGTCTACAGGAAGGTAGGCACAATTATAACTACATACGTCATTTTTATCTAGGGCCGGACCAGCAGTCATAAGCGATCTCATGCTAGGCATTACTTCTAGATTATGGATAGCTGCGTACAGCTCTAGAGAGGTAGCATCATCTAACGCTACTCTTTTCCGATAATACTCAATCAACCGCTGAACTGTTTCAAACCAATATTCTCTCCGTTCATCCCCTTCTCGCCACCTAGAGTAACGTGAATAAAAAATGAACTTTTCATAGAGGGATGGAAACGGATCAGGTAGTTCTGGGTACTGGATCAAATTGATTGTCCTCCAAGGTTTTAATTCGGTGACAATTGGCACAGAGTATCTGACACTTCCGTATCTCAGCAAAGAGAGATTTTAGTGTTGCCGCAGCCAATCTATGGGAGATATTAAACTTCTTCGTTGTAGGGTTTAAGTGATCGAAATCTAAGGCAACCCCGTGCTGGTTATACCCGCACTTATCGCACCCTCTATACTCTTTATAAAGATTAAGTAAGTGCCTTCGTCGTAAGTATCTCGCTTTCCCTGTTGTGTAGTATTTGTCTTTTCGTTCTTGGGCTAGTCGCTCTTTGTGTAGCTCTCTCCATGCCCTGCCATACTCTGGTGTACCGTAAGGTACGCCTGTTACTGAGCCTTTACCTCTCAACATTAGTTGATGACGGCAACCCCAGCCTCCTTTGCTTCCTCCGGTACATTAGCGGGTTGCAAAGGCCACTCATAAGCAAGTGGGGTAGAAAGGACGGCTTTATCACCACACCTAATAACCATAACTTGATGAGTGACTAGTCCGCTTTCTTTGTCTTGTACTAGATCAGTTGTAATATCAATACGATTGAAGAAAGTACAGAAAGCGCTAAGGACTTCCTCATCTTCTCCCGTCGCAATAAACTCTATAAGCTTACTATCAAATTTCTTACCCAATGGTTTCTCCCATTTGTTATTATTGTTATACAGGAAGAGATCAGTCTTTATTCGTAGATGATCTGATACTCGGGGTAATGCTTCTTCATAGCTACAGCAACTGCATGTTCTCCACGGGCACCCGGAGACTGTTCCCAGCCCGGAAGCATGTAGATTGCATCCGACTGAATTACCTTGTCGATATCCCACAGATAGACTTCACGAAAGTTAAAGCCTTGAGTAGCGGCGAGAGCAGCATCACCTGTGACCATACTCTCTTCGGAAAGAGTCTCACTCTCCTTCTCTGCTGGATTAAATACCGTCCAACCTTTACGACGAAGGACATAGGCTGCAGTGTTGAATGCCGGAAAGTTGAAATTCTCGTAACCAGACATCGGGCCTGCGATATAAATCTTAGCCATACACATCTCCATTCTCTTCTATTTTCTTGTCCTCATAAGGTGCTACCATTCGACGATATAGTTCTAACTTACAGCACTCAAGAGCACCAATGGCGTCGTTAAATGTCTGATACGACTTGCCCCTAACATCAAAGAAATCATTAATGTGTCGAGTAAAAATAAAGTTCAGCTCGCCTGCATTCGCAGGAAGAGCGCCTTCTTCAAGTAGCTCATATCGTTGATGCTGTTTAATGTATGGCAATCTCTCGCTCCTTCAACAAAAGTTCTAACCTCGCGAGGCTATTCCACGCTGCGTGGGCAGCATGTAGAAGTCCACTATCAGGGTCCAGAATTTCTCCTTGTCCTTCATAGGCAAGGTGTCGTACCATTGCATCAGAGTAGCGGTTAAATCCGTCGGGGACAGACTCCCATCCTTTCCAAGCGTATTTACTAGCTCCGAAAGCGGAGACTGAGGCAACAGCGCCAATTGCCCTAGGGAAGTAAGAAACTGCCCCCCGATATATTGGAGCCTTTCCTCCGTCATACTTGATCGCACCTGAGCTAATTTGTGACGGATCGTCATTCGTATATTCCTCAACCTTATTGTTCATCGTGAAACTCCTCGGCCTCTTGGCCCAGCCAGAAGTAGTATAATTGTTTATCGGCCATAGGTCATTATCTCCTCTAGGAAATCACGCTTTTCTGCAATCTCATCAGTCAGTGCGTCGATTAAATCTGCTGTTGAAATATCGAGGAGTTCCGCCAACTCGTACCCCTCGAAACGATCTATCAATTTATTACGGAACTCCTCGTCCATTCTTATTTCACCTTCGTTCGTACGCCTTCGGACCAACTGCCGCACGATTGACACTGGACCCGTTGGATGCGATAATGCTTTGTCCGTCGATAACCGCGACTTTGTACGTGGTTGGAACCGCAAGCACCGCACTCTTTCTTAGTTGCTCCCATGTGTGGATGGTTCTTGATAAATGGTCGGACACGTTGGTAGAGCTTCTCAAGAAGTCGGACATCTTGGATACAGTACCGACGCATCTTCGCTTTCGCCGTCTCTTTGCCATTCATTACATCCTTCCAAAGGTTGAACCCTTCGTGTTTTACTTTACCACCTACCGAGAGAAGAGGGCCAATATAGGCCAGACGGTTCATTACGAACCCCATCTTCTTCACAGTCTTCAAGACATCAATAGATGTAACAGGAGGGGGTGGCGTCAAACCGGCTAGAAGGATTTCGCCCAAAATCTTCGGTAGATCATAACGATCACCATTATAGGTAACGACAGCATCCGCTTCGTTCAGAAGATCAAGAGCAGCTTGAGCCATCCCCTCTCTACCATCTTCCCACTCGGAGAAGAATAGAAAGTCTTTAGAGCCTGACCACTTAGCGCAGAAACAGAGCATACCTCCGTGGTCAATTAATTGATCGGGCGAGATGTTCTCATCCCACATCCTCCAGACATAAGCAGTCGCAGGCTTCCACTCAATATCCAGCAGGAGGATTTTCTCATCATGTTTGTTCGTCATTATCTTTATTTTCTCCGAACGTGTGTACACAGTAGCTTGCTATCTGCTGCTCCATGCGGTTGATACTACGAGGGGACCTACCCTCAAACCACTCCTCGTCCTCAAGCTCTTCAAAGACAGCAGCGACGATCTCAAGGATCGTTTTCTCTTGCATTGTCCACCACTCCTTATCTCGACCAAAGCCGATAGGTTCTGTTAAGGTTTCTAGGATAGGAATACGATCTTCACTATCGCTACGACCAAGACCATCCCCTTGTCCTACAACTAAGTCTGGTTCGTAATCCCAATCATCGTAGTCATCCATACCACCATTCCTCAGGAATGGTTTCCCCCTCTGCCCAAGGAAATCCGTGCTTCTCGGCCCATTGCCAATACATTAATGAATTGGGTGATTTAGTGAGTCGATTGTTAGCTCGCTGGAAAAGCATTCTAATGTCGAGCTTCGGATTTTGTTTCTTAACCGCGAGCATCTTTGCTCTAGCTCGTGCGTCGAAGTACCCTTTACATTCAACAAAAATGTCTCCCGGTAGCCGGAGATCGGGGATATACCGGGAAGATGTAGTGTAAGTGATAACGGGAGTTTGTGGTTCATAATCCACGAACCCTCGTTGGTTATCAGCGATGTTCTCATATATTCGCTTCTCATACCCTGATCGAAACTTGTGCTTAGCTATCTTCGGCATCAGTTACCATCCCCATTTCCTTCGCCACTTCCGGGACATCCGGCTCACGAACAACTTTTGTAAGAAACCTTGGGCCGGTCGAATACAGAAAAGTACGAAGACCGGGATGACAACGATACTTATGGCGGCAATAAGAGCAGCCAATACCCAGCTTGAGATTACCAGACTTCCCATCAGGGACCGGCTCATAACATAATTCAGGAGGCGTTTCACTGGTAATAACTTCCTTGAGGTGAGAGATACGCTCGGCTGGCGGATAGTGCTTAATGACCATATCGCTTAGGGGTGATATGCAAATGTCACCGTGCACTTTATCGTTGGCCAGCCAAGCAGCAGGCTTACCCGGTGTTAGAACCGAAGCATAGCCTGCAAGCTGGGCGACATAACCAAAGGGGTCTTCTTCGGTTACTCGTTGTTCGGCAAACTTTTTGTATCCGAAAGGAGACGCTGACTTGACGTCCACAACTGTTCCATCAATGATCGCGTCAATGTGGCCCTTGACACCGTCGACTTCAACTTGTTCTTGGTGATTGGTGACTTCATGTCCAGCCTCCTTAGCTAGGAACAATAACAGTTGTTCAAGGATGTCCCCGTACAGGAATTTGTACAGCGTTTTCGGCGACATCTTTTCTGTGAGGGCGGGGTCTGGGTGTGCATCGAACCAGACTTGTCGGTCTGGGCGACCCATAGAGGAAAACCGAAGGGCGTAATCAACATTAGGCCGGGCTTTGAACCTGTCCCGCAGGACTTGTTTGAGATTTTCTGCGAACTCATTGAGGTTATCCTCATTAATTATGTGATCTTCTTTCTCGTTAAAAAGGGCGAAGATATCTTTAGGGAGGTCTTTTAGATCAGGCACGGTCATTGTCCTCCGGGTACACGATCTCAATATCGAGAATTTCTGGTTCGGTAGGTTCACGATGCGTAACGTAACAATAAGGAACATCGGGCACATTGTGTGCACGAGGAAACTTTTCAAGGACACGAGCGGCTTTGTTAATCGCCTCTCCCTCACTACTTGCTATGACGTTAAGTTCGATCCTCTCCCTTGCCGTACGGACGACGGTAGCTACGAGCGGGAAAAGTGCTGCCAAGGTTATCTCCTTGTGTTATGGTTGTGTGTGGGCGTTTTGTCCTCTAACCTACGGTTGTATCCCGTCTGCCGAACAGACCATTCTTACTGTGGGTAGCCCACTCATCCACAGATCAGCCGGGTATGGGCACTCAGAGGATATCTGAACCAATACCACCCGGTCTACCTGTGAAACTTGGCGGCCCGTTTCCTCGGCATCTTTAAGGACAATGGACGTCCACCGGGCGATACACACATCCAGCACGGGCCAACACTGGAGCGGACTATGGCCCCCACAGCACACCTTTAGGGTGATATGTGGGGTAAGTTATTAAGTCACAGCAAAGCTATAGACATTAGAACGGAACCTCATCATCAAGGTCTTCGTCCAATTCAGCCAACGGCTTAGCCTTAGCTTTGGTCTTGGCCTTAGGAGTATCCTCATCATCCATACCGGCAAATTCATCCTTGTGAAACTCGACATGATCGAGAACTCGGATAGCCTTAACCCAGATGGACTTCTTCTTCCCTCGTCCCCAATCTGCAATCGTTAGCTTCACAGCGACACGAGAACCGTTACCAATGAGACTGCCGTCCCACGGCTTACCATCTTTGTCTTCGATGATAATGGGATCGTTAGCTTCGCCTTTACTGTCTAGCTCAGGCTTCTTCAAGCGCAGGAAGTCGCCAGAGATCGGCTCCTTAGCTTCCTTAAGTCGGTCCAGTAGTCCGTGCTTCTTAAGAAAGTCCGTAGTATCTGGAACGAAATCAACCGTCCATTCTCGGCCATCCTTCTTATAGTTAAGAACGGGCTCACCTACAATCTTCGCCCAAAAGACATAGCCTTTGACGAACTCAGTTGCAAAATCTGGCATACTTTTATGCTCTCTTTCTTTCTATAACATTTTCTAATTAACAAGAGGAGGTGTTCGAGTTCCTTTATATGTGTGTGAACTACGTCTCTTTACCCCTACCCTATAACTTATTATACCATGATTTAAGACTGGTGTCAAGTCTTAAATTTCAAAGGAACTTCTATCCCAAAAAAAGTTCTGTAGGTTACGTTATCAGTGGGTTTCCGCCCATGTCCTGCCTTGCTTGGCTTCTCCATCAAGAGGGACGTTGAGTTGAAGCAATTCGCCAGCTCGTCTAATAGCCTCGACGCTGAGGAGAGCGTGGCGTTCTGCATCGTTAGGGTCGACGTCATATTGCCATTCGTCATGGATATCTCCAACCTTGAGGCTATCGAGTCCTTCTCGGCGAATATCTTGCTCAAGGAGGATCGCAGCGAGGCCCATGACTCTAGCTCCGCCTCCTTGTAATTTGTAATTGAGGGCTGCATGAGGGTTTGGACATATAACTTTAGAACCATCTATCAACTCCACTCTTCCATTTTGCTGTTCCTTAATAGCAGCGTCCATTACATCTTTAAGACCCAAAAGTTTAAGGAACATGGTCCTAATACGACCGCCCTCACTAATAGATACGCCCAGCATTTTAGCCACCTTCTTATCCTGTGCCCCATACTGAATAGCATAGATAAGTGTCTTAGCTTCGGATCGTGTAATTCCTACTAGATCAGCATTGAACTGATGAGGATCGCCCTCGACTACCTGTTTGGTGAAATCAGCTCGGTTAATATAGTGTGCGAGCATCCGCAATTCGAGGCCGCTTGCGTCAGTACCGACGAGAACTCGTCCCGGCCTAGCGGTCCATAAGTCTCTAGCCTCATACGTAAAGTATCCCTGCTCCCCCCTGACTGGATGCTTATCCCTGTCAAGGCGAACGCCCGGTATATTTGCTGTATTAGGCTTTTGATGTCGTAGTCGCAATGTGTCGGCCACGAAAAGTGTACCGTGAATACATGAGTCAGTTTCATTCCATGCCTCCAGCCAGTTGTTTACCATGTTGGCTCGACCGTTGATGCTCATCCATTTAGCGATAAGCTCTACTTCTGGGACTGGTCGATCAACCAAGAACTTTTCGAGTGAGGGCGATAGCTTACCCTTGTCGAACGGTTTGGGATTTCCTTTTTCGGTGAATTCTTGAGGTTTCCATCCAAGCCGGAGTAATTTGTCAATACGCTGTTTAGGAGATCCAACATTGAATGCAATATCTTCAAACGCTCGATATCTTCCGGTGTCTGATACGTACTCAATACTGTACCTGTTTTCATCCTTACTAAAGATCGCTGTAGGTCGGCCATCTTTAGTAAATAGCTGTCTTTCAGCGATGAATATTCTCTCTGGTGGGAAAGCTCGCCTGATTTCATTCTCTAGTTCCTCTTCTCGTGAACGGAGCATACGATAGAAATCGATAGCCCTCATACCATCGAAGTAGAAACCATTACGCTGCTGACGATCTAACAGCACAGTCAACCTGTGTTGTATCCAGATGCTACGCTCAGTGAATTTTATCTTAGCTAGAACTCTCATCAGTTTGATAAACAGTTCTGTAGTGATCTCAACATCTCGGTGACAGTATGTAACCATCTCATCCGTTAAACGAGAGAAATCATTGAACTCGATCTTCTCTCGACCAAGGACTAGTCCCCACGCCCCAAGACTATGACCACCAGACAGGCTAGGACTATAGAGAGTAGAGAGAACAAGAGTGTCGATGCAGTTGCTGACGGAGAGAGTAACCCCAGCAAGACGGACCAAGGTAGGAGCATCAAACTTGAGAATGTTATGGCCCACATAAAGCGAACCACGGGTATGTGTAAAGAAGTCACGGACTTCATCAATTGTCTTAGCTTCACCAGTTTCTCCTGTCTTAACGTTACGCCAGCACATGCACCAAATAACTGTGGCATTCAGGCTGTCCGTTTCAATATCGACTACATACGTATCTGGGGCATGAGTTTCCCAATCAAGATACATTTAGTTCTCCTTATTATTTTATTTTATATGGAGATTACTTAGACGTCAGTGCATCCCTTCAAATTCATGGCCAGCAGTGGACCCACCGCCCATTTCATATTCTTGGACCAACTCTTTCGAGAGTTCTTCAAGACGTCCTGTGACTTCGTTATAGTATAGATAGCAAGCCGGACCAGTACGACCAAACTTCCTATTCTTCTCTACAGAGACACGGGTTACATTGCGACGCCACTCATTGAGTTCCTTCTTGTCACGTTCCAAACGGATCACGATATTGGCTACCTGTTCAGGGCCAGCAGAACCACGGACCTCGCCCTTCCTATTGATGTGAATAACACAGCAACAATGGATATCAAGGTTCATCGTCAGCGTCTTGATCTTGGTACTGATCTCATCTAGTTGCTTACGTTCGTCGCCCGACTGATCAGATACGATAATCGAAAGGTGGTCAACCATAATATACCGGCAACCCAAGGCAGCCATGTGACGAATTTTAGCGAGAACAACGTCGATATCATTGCTCCCAAAGTGGTCCCATATAACGACACGATCAGTATCGAGGATGGCTTTATATGCTTCACGGAGTTCCTCCTCAGTTCTTTCCACATCGGGGAAATGGTAAGGCTTGTTGTTGTGCACCGACATCAAACCAAGAGCAAGGTCACGTTTAGGTTCTTCAAGGTGGAGGAAACCTACTCCAGCCTTTTCTTCGATTAGATCAGGGTTAGTCAGAAGTGAGTATTCAACCTCTTTACAGATTGACGTCTTACCTACACCAGTATCAGCAGTAAGGAGAACAAGCTCGCTAGTACGCATACCATAAGTCTTGTAGTTAAGGCCATCCCACGGATAGGGGACTGACTTAGGTTCCTTATACTTGATGATCTCTTCGATAAGCGACGGATCATTACCAAGCTGGAGGCCATCAGGCATGAAGGCTGGGGCGCGAAACCACTCATTGACATACTCCTTAGTCTTGCCACCCATCAGATACTCGTTAGCATCCTTGCCCTCAGCGAGCTTGAGGATACGCACCTTACCGGGAGTAAAGAGTTGAGCTACGTCTTTAGCAGCCTTCTGCCCCGGCTCATCAGAGTCGAAGTTAATAATGATCTGCTCAAACGAGTTAATGTACTCAAAATTATCGACGACTTCACGCTTAGCGGAACTCGCAGACATGACACCCACATTGGGGTATCGACTACCAGTGAGCTGAAAAGCTGCAAGGGTATCATAGTAACCTTCCGTGATAGTAATAGAACGTCCGCCTTCGGGAAAGAAATCCTGACCAAACAGACGTGCAGCTTTTAAGTCTCCTTCACAGCGGAATTGCTTATCCACACGACGGACCTGATTAGCAACATGCTCCCCCTTCTGATCGAAACGAGGGAACACAGCCTCCGTATCGTCTTCTGGGTTCGTGTTAATCGTCACAAGATATTTGTTGATTGTGGTCGAGTCCAATCCACGCTCGCGAAGAGCGGGCATTTTACGGGACGGCAGGGGCGTGAGACGCCTATCGACCTTAGTGGAAGTTTCCTGTTCTACACTGCGGGCATGGCCCTGCATGGTTCTCTCCTTCTTATTGTTATTATTATATTGAAGATCGTAACCACAGCCCTCAGAAAAGCAGTGTTCGTGATCGTCGTAGATAGCTAGGTTATCTTTAGAGCCACACCTAGGGCAGGCTGAGTGTCTTAGTAGCTTGGACATTAGTTGCGTTCTCCGCAATCTCTCGTTTTAGTTGAAACATCCGCCGAGCAAGTCGTGCCCTAAGCGCAAAGTTCTGTTGGTAACGTGGCATACCGAATAGCGTTTTGCTTATGTCAAGAACTTGTTCTTTCGTCATGGCTTGAGTCCTACTTCTTTGAGGATAGTATCCAAGAGAATAGGACGAAAGTTGGTGCGCTCAACACAAGCACAATAATAGCGAGGATCGGCGCTTCCATCGTATCCTATCTCCTCTACTCTGTTGGCATGAAGATGCCCATGAATGTTAACCTTCCATCGTCCCATTGAACCGGGATGGATGGGAATGTGCGACATGATAAATCCAGATCGCTGCACATACCCACGAACGTCATCGAATAGATCGATGTACTTCTGCATCTTCTTTGGGTCGTGATTGCCGGGTACTAGGCACTTTCTTCCCTTCAAACGAGAGACGGCAGAACGCATTAGTGCAGCCGAAAATGCAATGTCTCCGAGTAGATATACACGGTCTCCTTCGTCCACAAGTTCGTTGTACCATGCGATCATATCCTCTGTCATCTGCTCGACATCATCCCACGGACGGAGCTTAGTACCACGATCATCCACGGTAAACTTAACAATGTTCTTGTGGTAGAAATGAGGATCAGAATAGACCCACGTTTTTCCGTTCATTCTAGTGACCTTTCGTAAACTTCAAGAGCTTTCTGCGTACGCAGGCTCCTCTTCTTCGGGTGCTGCCAGATGACCATTGCCACGTGTAGCGACAGGAGGCTCCTTAGTCTCGGTATCGTTAGCTGCCGGAGAAGCATCAACAGGGGCAGCCTTTGCAACCGCCTTAGCGACAGGACTATCACTCAACCTGTAGTGATCGAGAAGATATACACTGTCTCCCTTCCATGGTATATCGTCAGCGAGATTATCAAAGTAATCTTCATCGTCGTCCCACTGAGTTTTAAACGTCTCATAAAGCGAGACGGCAATCCTACCCACAAGGGTAATCTGTCCGTCGTGGTCTGTCCAC
>ERZ795045.3460-NODE-3460-length-13800-cov-27.609967_pt1 | contig 13800 bp, 7 predicted proteins | sample MGYA00375129_ERZ795045 | MGnify/ENA primary metagenome ERZ795045 (study PRJEB30174, sample SAMN05720166) | activated sludge metagenome | isolation source: anaerobic digester from wastewater treatment plant | place: Japan | collected 2015-05-15 ... | reverse complement strand
CTTCACTGTCTTTGATAGCATATTTGTTTACCCATACAGTAGCTGCTAATTGATCTCCATTGAAGTATTCAATTGAAGCATTCAATGCCTCTTCATAACTAAATTTACTTGATTCACTCATAATTTATTATTCTACTTTTCTTTATATTAGATTTTTTATATATCTTTTATATCAATTTTATTAATTGCTGTTATATTACTATATAATGATAAATTATTAATAGTAATATTATTATTTTTACAATATTCATTTATTATATTGTAACATGAATTAATTTTTGCCAAGTAATTATTTTTAACAAGTGTATGTGTTCCATCATCAATAAAAAAATGATTATCAGTAAAATCAACTCCTATGATATTAATATTTTTAAATCCTAGTGTTATTGCTAATAGGCAAGCTACTGTTGGTGAATCATATCCATAGTCAATAGCATTTTCATATATATCAATATGTTTCTTTTTATTTATATTTTCTTTAAGTGTAAATAAATATTTTTTATTATCATCAAAGTTCCATTTATTATCTGTGAGTACAACATATGTGCAATTTGTTTTTTCTATATCGGATACACGAGTCATATTATATTCTTTTGTAAATTTTTTATCGGTAAGAAAAATTTCTTTTTTATCTACTAGCAATAATATGTCTATATGTATGTTAAGTTTATTAATGTCATTAACTCCAATTATAAAATAATCATTTATATTTATTGTTTTTAATAAATTTGCAGATATTCCTGTGCCAGATACTATACATTTTTTATTATTATCTATTATTAAGTCTTTTATATATTGCATATTTGTTATTTTTATTAAAACTTTATAAAATACTATACAAATACATTTTAATGAGTTTTATAACTTTTTAATATATTATGTTAATTTAGTTAAAAAAATTAATTGTGGTTTGATTATGTGCGTCGTTTTCTTTGTGTTCTTCATATTTTACCCATTTTTATATATAAAAAATAATTTTTAGGTAAATTTTTATCCATATTAATAATTACTTTTAATATATTATCATTTATATCTATTTTGTAATATTTTTCTTTTATTAATTTATTATTTATAATATAATCAATATTTTTATCTAATATAACATTATTATTAGTATATGATAACTGATACAGTACATTAACTTCTTTTATATAAAATAAATTTAATATATTATTATTAATATATTTTAAAATATAGTCATCAAATTCATTTGGTTGCATTAATGATAATGGTGATGAGATAGTAGATTTTATATATTCAAATTCTTTTGATATATTATCATCTAATAATTTCTTTATAAATTTATTATTAATATCAATAGTAATAGTTATTAAATCATCATCATATTGAATTTCATATTCATTACTAGTAAAATTATCTAATATATAATTATTTTTTAATTTTATGAGAGTGCTGCCAAAATAGTTTTTAAAATGCATTGGATATATTAGTCCTGATATTTCTTGAGATGAGTTATCTGCAAGATATTTTTTATAAAAATTATTATCAAAATTTGATAATAGTATATTATGGTTTTTTGATTCTATATATGATTGCATAGTAAGTTGATTGTCGGCAAGTTTACATACACATAAATTTGGGATAATAAAATTTTTACTATTGTCTATATCTATATTAGTATTTAATAACATGAAATCTTTATTAAAGAAATTTATGATAGATTTATTTTCATTGACAGCAAATTTTATTATATCTTTAAATTTTGGTTTATAATATCCAGAATATCTATACATTGTCTCAGTGCCCGTAGTTTTTATTATTTCATATTTATCATTATTAATATCATATTTTAGTATATTTTCTTTTGTTATAGTAGTAGGTGGAATAAATGATAATTTAAAATTATCATATGTAACTATATCATTTACAGTAATATATTTTATAATATTTGAATTATTATTTACAATATTATATATATTTTTAAATGATAGAAAATCATTAAGTTGTTTATTATATTCGTGACCATAATTTAGCAAAAATGTTTCAGGTGTATTATAATTAGTATTAATATGTGGAGGGTAGTCTATTAAATAATATTTTAATAATGATATATTATTAGCAAAATATTTTATATAACTATAATTATAGTTATCTTGCTGAGTAGGATATAATATAATAGTAATATTATTATTTGACAAAGTAAATCTATTTGGCAGTTGATGATTTACTCTTAATTTTTTTGTTAATGTTGTCACATATGAAGTATTATCATTAAAGTCATAAAACAAAGTGTTTTTATATGTAGATATTATTTCGGGCAGTGCATCTAATTCATTACTATTAAATGATGTTATATTAGCATTAAATATTGATAAATCACCCATATTATTTTTTTTGTATGTTGTAGCTAAAAAATCATTAGTGTTATATATAGTATATACATTACTTTGGTTAAAATTGATAATTTTAATATCTGTTTCCGTATCAGCATAGTCTAATATGGTAATAAATTTATTAAAATCATATATTTTATTATTATCATAAAAGTTATTTGGCACATTATTATATATAAATCCATTAAAATAATTATTATTTAATGTATATAAAGTGGTATATTCTAAATCTTTATAGTCTTGTATATATACTGTTATTATAAAGACAATAAATTTAAATTTCTCATTATCTATAATTTCTATTGATATTGGATCTATATGTTCATTAGATAATTTCTTTTTTCTTGTGAGTATAGCAGAAAATTTATAATTATCATATTTTGCATTATTATTACTATTAACATTTATTTTTGCTCCTTTAAATATGGTATATGCTTCATTAGTATATTTATTATAAGTGATATATGACCAATTTTCTTTTTTATCATAATGCATATATTCATTATCAATGGTATCATAAGGATATCCACTCACAAAATATTTTATAAAATAGTCTGTAGTAGTATCATATAATAGTTCTTTCCACGTTCTATTATCAATAGGAGTGTCATCAAGTGGTGCACAAATATAATTTGTATTATTTAAATATATTTTATCTATATGATTTGGTATATTGTCAATAAAGTACCATTCATGTGTGAAACTGTTAGGATTGTTTGCTTCAATAAAGCTTGGTGACATACCTGTTTTACCAAATGACATAGAATTATTAAGTCTATATTGGTTATTACGCACATCAGTACCAAATTGCACCCATTTATTTATATAAGGAACTACTTTTGAGATATCCTTATATTCATCAATAATATTTTCTGCTAATCTATCATACTCTGTATTAAGCATAAGATAGGTAAATCTATCAAAATCTTCATTATTTTTTAATGTATTTATTATTATATCATCATTTATAATATAAGTGTCTGTGAGAGCAGCAAAACCAGTAAAATTTATAATATCTTCATCAGTATTAGATAATAGCTGATTATTTAATTTAGAATATAAATGTTTGACAATAGTGAGAACATCACAATTAATATTTTTTACTACTCTAAATTTATCATATTTCTTAATAAATTCATATATTCTATTGTCATCTGAATATTTATATATATCAGTAATAGTATTAAAATAGCAAGTGTCTATATTTTGATTTTCATTAATATTACATATAAATTCCCAATTATTATTATAATATCCTTCTAATACACCATATCCTTTTATTATTCTAAAAAATTCATTATTGGGCAGTTCTATTACAGTATCATTTATTGATATTTCGTATTTTTCAAAATATTTATATAATTCACCTATAGGAAAATTTGCATAATCAGACTGATAAAAGTCGGTGTCAAAAGTTTTTACTGGAAATATTGATAATAATGATATTGAAGGTATAAACACATCATATCCTGTTATAATATTATCACTTGATATTAAAAATTCTTTGTTATCATCATCAAGTTCAATAACATCATATTTATCAATATTTTGAAATCCTATTAGTTTATTATCTTTATATATAGGATTATCTAAATAAGGTAATTTATTAATTGATGTTATACCTACGTTAAAAGATTTTATTTTACTATAAGTATTTTTTTGCGTTTGAAAATATGTATTATCAGTAATATTAGGTGATTTTTTAGGTATTATTGCTCTATTACGTTTTCTTTTATTGCCTCCTATAAAATTATATGAATATTCATTATTTTGTATAATATTACTATCTGGTGCAATATCATATAATCTAACATTATTTAAAATACTATGTTGAGATAATGTTCTTTTTATTTTAAATTTATTTGTACTATTTGATGTTATTGTTGTTATTATATATATTTTATTATCTATAGCAAGTGCTTTAAAGAAAGGTGTGTTAAAATTATTAATACAATTTGCTAATGCATTGGCAACATCATTTGTTGTACCTTCATTAGAAAATGTATTTTTATATTTATGCTCATTTATATCATATACTGGATAGTCCCACGCATCACCTGACTGCAATCCATTACTATTAGCAGTCATCTCCCATTCAGTATAATTTATACTATCATTATATATTATAGATATTTTTTCATTATCATCTATAACTACATTATTATGCATATATAAATATATAACCATCTGTGACGGCGAAGCATCTGATAATATTGCTTTTTGCTGAAATACTATATTAGTAGTGCCACATAGACTATTTATATTAAATTTTTTATCATATAACTGAATTTCTTTATATTCATAATAATCATTACCTATATGTTTTTGTTTATCATAGATATCTTTTATTCTATGTAAAGATCCTTTTTTATCATTGATGACATAAAAATGGCTATTATTATCAATAGTAAAATCATTACCATATGTTATCAAATTTGCATTTTGTATAGGTATTTTAATACCATTATCATTTGATTGTATTAGTTCATTATTACTATAAGGTAATATATCAATATTTTTACGAGGAATTGGTAATTGCTCATTATATGAACTTAATATTGAACCATTAACTTGGAAGTTATCTAATTCAACACTGCTCACAAAAAGACCAAAATATCTATTTATAGAATAATCATCAGATAGATTATCATTAAATAAAAATTCTAAATTTAATATATTAGGAAAAATAAGCCCATTGCGTTTAAATCCTTCTGTTATATATTTTTCTAATTGTTTTATCGGCATATCATTAGTTAGAATATCATAAAGATTTTCATATTTAGTAGTTATAGTACCATTAGCTATAGATATGCCCGTATAACTCGAATTAATATCTTTATCAAAGCTAACAAATAATGGTTCATTTGTATATAAATACATACTTTGTAAGCTACGTATATATTTACCTATGTTAGAATCTTCTTTTAGTGAGTATGTTTTTATTATTTTTGCATTTGATAACGTTTCTTTTATTATTTCTTTATCATTATAATTATTATATGAATTTACTGATATAGGATGATCTACTGAAAATATAACAAAATAATCTGGTAATATATCATTAATATATAAAGGTGCAAAAAAAGAAAATTCCTCATCATAGTATGTTTCATTTAACATAGTAGCCCCAGCAGAATAGAAATTATCATATTGCTCATATGGTAATGTTCTTATAACATTATAATTATTGTTATACTCATATATATCAAAAATAATATCAGTAGGTACTGTTCCTTTATCAAAAAAATTATATATGTCAATAGGATATGAAGATAACGGACTTATTTTATATTTTTTATATTTATTATTAGATAGTTCTGTATTAGCATTCATAGTATTAAGCCACATATTCTCATTTGTATCAATAGTGATTTTAATATTACCAGTGAGTAAAGGATTAGTCTTTATTAACATGAATGAAGAATACTTTTCTAACAGTTGAGTTTCCATTTTATATTATTTTTTTGCCCCGCTGTGTATTTTTAACTCCCACAATGTCGATTTCTTTGTAATCAATTTTAAATGGTAAATATGGAAATTCATAATATGGGTAGGCTGGCTGTGATTCTGATATATTATTATTTAGTAAATAATCATATATTTTGCTATTTATAGATTTTATACCTTTTTTTAAATCATCTGATGTATATACAATATTTGAATTTAATGGTATAGGTGGCATATCTAACAATTCTGACCCATTATTTGCCCATGCATCATATCCATGAATAAATTTATATACACTAGGCGTAGTAGTATTATATATCGGTTTAAATTCTGATATAAATAATACTAATTTAATGATTTCATTATCATTACCATCATAATCTATTCTATATTCATATATATCTCCTTCATGTATAACATCCCAATAATTAGGCTTTGGCAATTTTATTTTATCATAGTTATCACCAAAAAATAATTTATTATTAGAAGTACCAAAAAAATTAAAAGAATTATATTCTACTATATTACCATTATTAAGATCATTATATATATCTATTACATTAATATTATTAATATAATATTGTGAGTTATCATCATACAAATAAACAGGTAATAATGTTATATAATAACTTCTAGGACTTGGTTCATTTGATGGTTGTTGAATATGATTATCGTGTGGGGGGATAGATATTCTTAAAAATTTTGTGGTATGGCCATCAAAAATAACATTTTCACTAAAATTAACATAATAAAATAGCATCATATATTATTTTTTTTATATATCTAAAATTTGTGATTTTTTAAATTTAGTCTCTGCAGACTTTAATGAAGTATTATATAACATTTCAACGCCTTCCATTTCTATTATCTTATCATATTTTGCCGTTACTGATATGTCAAAAGAAAATGTTCCTTGATTTTTTATAAATATGTCTATTCCTAATTTTTTGTTATATATTAAATTTTTAGTACTATTAGTAAAATCACCACCTATTTTGCCGCTAGTTGGCGTAGTGCCATAATAATCTACCATCCTAAATTCAAAGACAATAGGAATAACTAATTTATTTTTTGGTTCTATACGTTTTACTGACCTATAATCAACTCCATCAACAAATAATGAATCAAAATATGAAGGAGCTAAATAAAGATATGCACCGCAAGTGTTCTTACCAATCAGATATCTATCATGTGGATAAAATCCTAACTTATCTGGCAAATCTTTATAGGTAGGTTTATATGTATTATTAACAGTATCATATACACCAGTAAATATATTATTATTTGTTACTTTATAAGGTGTTTTATTTTGAAAATCATATGGCCAAGATTCGTTGTAGCATAATTGTTTTGTGCCATCTTGTTTTGATGCTTCTATATTAAAAAATGCAGAATGTCTAAAAGCAGACGCTTTAAACGGAGCTGTTGGCAATTCATTTTGTATATTTATAATAGGTCTATTAAAAAAGTCAATAGGCGTACTACCTAAATCATTTTGACTACTAAAATCCCATATAGTATTGTTATTAGGATATAAAATAGGGCAATCTGTATGTATGCAAAAATCACTAATGCCACCATTACCTAACGGTTGATTATTACTATATGTACCATTCCAAATAAAAGGCTGCGGATTATTAGTAGTAAATAATGGTAATAAATATCTTTGTGTACTATCAGCATATAAATCTTCTACTAAACCTATATTTTTATATCTTAAATATAAATATTGTGATTTTAATTGTCTTGATTGTACGCCAGCAGCATATATGCCATTACAATTTTTTGTTTCTTTTTCTAGTAATGATACATTATTAATAGGCACTTTAAAATATTTATATCTATCATAGTAAAATACATCATATATTTGTGATATAGGTTGTTCTGGTAAATATTCAGAAAGTCCACCTGGCTGCGGTGATTCTAATTCTATTGCAGTACTACCAGTATTTTCTATAACTAGTTTATATGTTTTTTTGATAATAGCACCTTTTTTGTCATTATCATTAAGTTGTTTTATATAATCTTTATAATATCCAGCAAAAATATCAATAACATTACCATTAATAACAGGTATTTTATTTGATTGTGTGCCACTATCATCTAATATATATATATCATATTTAGGCGGTTCTTTTTGAACCATTGCTTTGATATTATATATTTCATTTTCTATATTTTTTAATTTTTCATATAAATCAATAACTTTACCATTATCATAAAAGCCAGATGCTATTGTGCTAGCATCATGGGAAATATACATATCAGAGCTTAAATAAGAAGTAGACAAGTGCATATCTAAATTTTTTGCTCGCAACTCATCTTTTATCTTTTGTATAGTACTCTCACTTTGTGTTTGTTCTAATATTTGATCAATAGAACTAGGTACTATTAAATCATTAGGAAATTCTATTATTATAGATGGTGACCATTCAGAACATATTGGATTGATAGGATATCCTGCTTCTGAATAACTACGTACTTTTATTTCTACCTTTTCATTAGGACTTATTGGTATATCTATTGTATTAATATTTGGTATTTCAGGATTAATAATATCCTCATCTTCCCATTTATATATGCCATCATTGACATCAAAATATTTTTTTCTAATGTCAGATTTTACATAAGTCCACGGTGAGAAAGTACCTTGTTTTAATTGGTTATTTTCATCTATATATTGATATTGTTCTATAGTAGTTGGTTTATTATCAATACTTAAATACCTATAAGCATATTCAAATTGTATAACTTCTTGGTATCCTGTTTTTTCATGATATTTTGGTTTTGGTATGTTAAAAAAACCACGCACTCTATATTTATATTTTTCACTTTTTATATTATAGTCTTTTGCTATATTATTAATTTCTGCTATTAATGTACTATATTGTGTAGATTTTGTGTTTAATTGATTTATTAATGAAGTAATATTACTTAATATATATTCTTTTTCTTGCTCTGTGAGTTGAGTTGATTGATTATATAATTGTTTATTTTTTTCTATTGCTAGGTTAATTTGTTTTATTTCTGATTCAATTTTTATTCTATCAGCATTTTTTTGTTGTATAGTATTTTGTATATCTGTAGTGAAAGCATGTGCATTAATAAGTGATACTTTAAAATAGTCTTCAGACAATTGAGGTGGATCTGGTATAAGTGCATAGATAGAAGGAATAGATTTTTCTTTTGCAAGTCCTATAAGTGTTGTAGACAAATCAAAAACATTTTTATTATAAAATTGTACTAATGATTGCTCCCCATCGGTAGTTAATATTTTTAATTCATTAGTATATATAGCAACGCCATCAGACCAATCAGTACTTTGTGTGCAGTTAATATCATCAATAGTCTTAAAAAATATGACCACTCTCTCACCAAATCCTATAGTAACACTAGCTGTTTTTTCTGATATGGTGTCAGAATATAATTGTAAAATATCACTACCTATTGATATATTATCATAACCAAAATTTCTTTTTAGTGAGACTGCATTTAGTGATTTGTCAATATCAATAATTTCATATACTGACTCTTTACATATAAGTTTATCACCTATTTTTAAACTTTCTGAATCAGTAGTATTATTTATCAGATTATCATAAGTTAATTTATTTAACACAAAAATTCTTTTTGTTTTTATAGTATTATCAACAGTAATGTTAATATCTTTAATATTAATAACATCAAAAGAACCTTTATAGTTATAAGTAGAATAAGGAAGTTCTTTTATTTCCTCGTCTTCATAAAATAATATACCTTGTTTTATTAAATCATCATACAGTTCATTTATATTAATATCGTTACGATTTTTATAGATAGTATCAAAATAATTTTCTTTTTCTGGTGTATCACATTCTACTATTATACGTTTACATATTATATTTTTTGTAGTTTGATTTACATATTTTGAAATATCAAAATCAACACATAATTGCGGAGATAGAAAGTTCTCAAAGAACCAGTTAGACTTTGCTGTAAAATATTGTGGTATTTCTAGTCCTTTTATGGTATTTATATTATTAGATAAACTAACAGTAAATACTCGTTTATATGTACCATCAGCCATTTTAACAATAGTATCACTATTTATGCCCATCAAAGACTTTATAGTGTTATCTATTCTATCTAAATTTGCTTTAAGATAATTAAAAGAAGGAAATGTATACGTATTTTCAGTTCCGTCAATATCTGTTAGAGTGACAGATATGGTGTCTGTATTTGATGTTACTGCTTCATTAATTTTTTCTATTAATTTGACAGCATTTGCTTGTAAAATTGAATATTTATTTAATAATTCTGATAGACTATTTTGTGTCATTTAAAATGTAGATTTTTTTATATATATAAAATAAAAATATTTTATAGTATTTTTTTATCTTCGGCAATTTTAATTATATTAAGTATCATTTTTTCAAAACATTTAGACATCATTTCAATTGTTGATTTCGTTCTTGCCCCATATAATTCTTCTATAATAAATAATAATGTTTCAATATCATCTCTTGACATTGAATAATATGATAATATATTATCAATTAAGTCTGTTAATATATCATTATCTATATCCAAATGATATTGTTGTGCAGTAAGAAGTTTTACATCAAATATATATAATGCTTTATTCACAAAATCTTTTATTAAATAATTTTTAAATTTACTTATATCTCCATTATATGATTCTTTAATTTCAGATATAATATCTAAAATATAATCAATTTCATTTGTATTAGATTCATTTATTTTTCTAAAATACGTTTTCATAATATTTGTTTTTTTTATATATATAAATTTTTTTAATAATTCATAATCAAAATACATCTATAACAAAATCCAAATTTGTATTATCTATACAGATAATTTCAATAACTGGTTTGTTATTATTACTAAAAATATCAGGTGTTAAAATACCAATAGATTTATTATATACATACCCAGTATTTAATTTATCCGTGCTATCTGTATATATATAAAGCATAAAAACACCATTTGTATTATTTAATGATAATCCATTTTCAAATGATATTCTTAACTTCTGTCCACGCTGCCAACTATTTATGGTGTCATCAATATATAATATGATATCTCTATCAACAATAAATGGATTATTATAACTACCATCCATTATTCTTATATAGTTATTATATTTTTTTAGATTGTGATAATATGTATAGTAATTATTATTAATATGGAAATCATTAGTAATGCTAACAAGTGAGTTAGCATCAATATTAAAATCACTCACTATATTATTAACATATATACTATTATTAACTTTATTAATGTCTATTCCATCACCTGCTTTTATAACATCTATATTATATGCCATGTTGATGGAAGTCTTATTTTCATATATATTTTTTATTTCTTCATAATTTCTATTTATCAAGTCAATAATGTTATCATTATTAAGGAATACTTCTTGCGAGTTTGCAATATCATTTTCTATATTTTCTATCCTTTTTAATAAATCACTATTATCATATTGTGTGTATAATAATGTTTTTATATGTTCTATCTCATTATTTAATTTTCTATATTCTGCAAGGTAGTTATTAAGATTATTTGTTAATAATTTCATTTGTGAGAGAGCATCGGTATATAGTTGCAATGAAAATGTATTATAATCATTAATAGACACTTCTATAGCAGAATCATTAGCATTAACATCAAATTTAATATTTAGTCTAAAAGCATAAGAATTACCATTTTGCTGTAATATATTATTAACTTTATATTTATTATATGACTTTATCTCACCACCAATGCCAGGCTGATAATCAACATTATCTAAAAATAAAACACCAAATAAATTAGTAGTATAATCATCAGGATTTGTCTCATCATATACATCATAATATAATAGTACTGTATTAAAAGAAAAGTTGCTAGAATATTCTGATGCATTAAAATCATTAATATCAGTTAAGTTAGCATTACTAACAATCTTTTTGTAATTATTACTATTAAAATCTATTGATATGCCATCTAATTTATTTCTTATAAACTTTGTGTTGTTATAATCAGTAACATCATTAGGATCTGATGTATTATCATGCCCTATTGCAAATATTTCATTTATCGGATTACCAAAATTATCTTCTAAACAATATGTTTTATTAATATGACTATTATAATCACCCCACCACTTAAAATTAGCATTTAATCCACTATTATATCCTTCAAATCGCCCTGTTGATTTGTTTAAGTACCAACAATTTTTAAATAGTTGTCCATCATATTCTTTTATATCATAATGTGCCATTATGTTAAGCCCAGCTGGATGTATATCATTATAATGCCTACCTTCTATATAATCATCATCTATTTGTGCATTTTTTGATGCTAATTTCATATTAGGATGGTAGTTATTGTCAGATATACTATTTAATAAAACATAAGGAGTACATCCATGTGAGCTAGGAATATGCATATATATTTCTGTAAAAGAATTTAATGGATTTTTAATAGAATTTATAATATTAATGTCACCAATATATTTTATTACTCTATCATAAATTGGATTGCCATTAGTGTCATAACTATTATCCTCTTCTACATATCTTACGCCAATATTATTAACAACTTCACTATCATTAGCCACTCTAAATCTTATTGCACCTATTTCTTTTAGCCATTTAAAAAATACTCGTTCTGATACAGTCCGCTGTTCATCAATGCTATAATTATCATTTGATGTCAGTAATGTTTCTAAATTATAATAATAATTTTGGAAACTTTCGGCAAAAACATTATTATTTTGGATATTAGGCAAATTTAAACTATCATAAACTCTACTAGCACCTAATATACTATCAAGTTGCACATAATTAGGTTTATAACTATCTGATAATAGTTCTTGTGTAGTGAGACGCAGTGATTTTAATGGTGGTATTTTTAACAACACAAATTTTGAAAACCTAAATTTTTTAGTACTATTTTCAAAAGTATAATTTATATCTTCTTGTGCTGACAAGCATGTATAAAATGTGCCCCCTTCTATCTTTATCGGCTTTATAAACGGCGTATACTTCATAAATATATTAAATTAAAAAATTATTTTTTTATATATAAATTTTATAATAATTTATAATTATCTATAATTTTAGGATAAAAAGTAGAAAATTTTTCATCTTTTATTTCATCTTTAATTTCATCAATTAAATCATCAGGAGTTGGATTATTACTATATATATAATAAGGACTTAAATTAACATAGGGAGCAACAGAATCATTTACACGCACTGCGGTTATTGCACATTGTAAATAACAATTAGGTACACTATTATAAATATTATATATATCTTTCGCTATAAAATAAACTACTATACATTCATAACCCCAATTATAATAATCCATAATATTTATTCCTTTATAATCCTCATCTTCAAATCTACTAACATTATTTTCATAAAAATCAGCCAAATCTTTATTAATAAATACAAATTTAGGCACTTTTAGTTGCAATCTATTAGCGTTAATATCACCTTCAATAATATCATCAATTATAATAACATCATTTTTATTATATTTTCTTGCTAACTCATCAATTGCCTTTTTTACATTATTAATATTAGTATCATCATAATGATCAATAAAATATATATTATTGCTATCTGATAACTCATATAATTTGCTATCAATAGAACAACCCCATATATTACCATTACTAGTATCCTTTAAATAAAAAAATACTATCTTATCTTTATTATACTCACATGCATTAATAATATTATCTATATTCTTGTCTTTTTTATTTATTTTATAAAAATTTTCACGATACGATAAAATTCTACCTGTCTGCCCATGCATGTTATTGCGTATAAAATAATTATCTATGATATTATCACCATATTGATGAATATCTTGTGCATCTTCATTCAATTTGTTAAAATATTTTTTCATAATTTTTATTTTTTTTTAATATGCAAACATACAAATAATTTTTGACATAACCAAATTTATTTTCATCTTTTTATATTTTACTTTATTTTTACATTTT